>VOFB01000165.1_pt1 | contig 304000 bp, 233 predicted proteins | sample 5384141 | NCBI WGS metagenome assembly VOFB01 (sample SAMN12384721, study PRJNA508395) | human gut metagenome | isolation source: healthy gut A | host: Homo sapiens
GAAGATATGCTTAAAAGTTCTTACCTTTGCACCCGCTTTCCGAGAAGAGGCTGACGCTGAGTCGGCTTCCCTGATAGAGGCGGCGCTAAGAACTTCTTCTTCTTTTATCTCCCTTTCGCAAAGAGAGACGACGAGAAAAAGAAAAAAGAAAAAAAACTTTCGAAATTATTTGGAAGATATACTTAAAAGTTCTTACCTTTGCATCCGCTTTCTGAAAAGAAAAGCAGTTTTAAAAAGAAGCGATCTTTGAAGAATTTACATAAACAATACAAGTAGTACAAGAGCAGGTGCTTCGCAAATTAATAATTAAAGCGCAGCATCTGGGTATAAAAAAAAGAACCGTCAAGTAACTTATATATATAGGTAATTTGAAGACTTTTAATAAACCGAGCGTCCTGAACAGAGCAAAAACACTGTCGCGTTTTAATAATTAATTATTAATTTGCGCAGTCACAATACTTTTACAATGAAGAGTTTGATCCTGGCTCAGGATGAACGCTAGCTACAGGCTTAACACATGCAAGTCGAGGGGCAGCATGACCTAGCAATAGGTTGATGGCGACCGGCGCACGGGTGAGTAACACGTATCCAACCTACCGGTTATTCCGGGATAGCCTTTCGAAAGAAAGATTAATACCGGATAGTATAACGAGAAGGCATCTTCTTGTTATTAAAGAATTTCGATAACCGATGGGGATGCGTTCCATTAGTTTGTTGGCGGGGTAACGGCCCACCAAGACATCGATGGATAGGGGTTCTGAGAGGAAGGTCCCCCACATTGGAACTGAGACACGGTCCAAACTCCTACGGGAGGCAGCAGTGAGGAATATTGGTCAATGGACGAGAGTCTGAACCAGCCAAGTAGCGTGAAGGATGACTGCCCTATGGGTTGTAAACTTCTTTTATATGGGAATAAAGTGAGCCACGTGTGGCTTTTTGTATATACCATACGAATAAGGATCGGCTAACTCCGTGCCAGCAGCCGCGGTAATACGGAGGATCCGAGCGTTATCCGGATTTATTGGGTTTAAAGGGAGCGTAGGCGGACTATTAAGTCAGCTGTGAAAGTTTGCGGCTCAACCGTAAAATTGCAGTTGATACTGGTCGTCTTGAGTGCAGTAGAGGTAGGCGGAATTCGTGGTGTAGCGGTGAAATGCTTAGATATCACGAAGAACTCCGATTGCGAAGGCAGCTTACTGGACTGTAACTGACGCTGATGCTCGAAAGTGTGGGTATCAAACAGGATTAGATACCCTGGTAGTCCACACAGTAAACGATGAATACTCGCTGTTTGCGATATACAGCAAGCGGCCAAGCGAAAGCATTAAGTATTCCACCTGGGGAGTACGCCGGCAACGGTGAAACTCAAAGGAATTGACGGGGGCCCGCACAAGCGGAGGAACATGTGGTTTAATTCGATGATACGCGAGGAACCTTACCCGGGCTTAAATTGCAAATGAATATAGTGGAAACATTATAGCCGCAAGGCATTTGTGAAGGTGCTGCATGGTTGTCGTCAGCTCGTGCCGTGAGGTGTCGGCTTAAGTGCCATAACGAGCGCAACCCTTATCTTTAGTTACTAACAGGTCATGCTGAGGACTCTAGAGAGACTGCCGTCGTAAGATGTGAGGAAGGTGGGGATGACGTCAAATCAGCACGGCCCTTACGTCCGGGGCTACACACGTGTTACAATGGGGGGTACAGAAGGCAGCTACACAGCGATGTGATGCTAATCCCAAAAGCCTCTCTCAGTTCGGATTGGAGTCTGCAACCCGACTCCATGAAGCTGGATTCGCTAGTAATCGCGCATCAGCCACGGCGCGGTGAATACGTTCCCGGGCCTTGTACACACCGCCCGTCAAGCCATGAAAGCCGGGGGTACCTGAAGTCCGTAACCGCAAGGAGCGGCCTAGGGTAAAACTGGTAATTGGGGCTAAGTCGTAACAAGGTAGCCGTACCGGAAGGTGCGGCTGGAACACCTCCTTTCTGGAGCGACGCTCAGTCAAAATCAGAGATTTTGAAATTAATAATTAACAATTATAAATTAAAAACTCTCTGTACTAACAAATTAGAAGTTGGTTCTTTTGACATGCTACATAAGAACCTCTTGCACTACGCGTAGTTGTTTATATAATATATATTGAGAAAGAAGAAGCCGAGCCGCAAGGCGAGGTTGAACTCGACAGTCCTATAGCTCAGTTGGTTAGAGCGCTACACTGATAATGTAGAGGTCGGCAGTTCAACTCTGCCTGGGACTACTTCTTAAATTATAAATTATAAATTAAAACGCTATGTCGTAAATTTAATTTTTAATTTTTAATTAATGAAGGGGGATTAGCTCAGCTGGCTAGAGCACCTGCTTTGCACGCAGGGGGTCAACGGTTCGAATCCGTTATTCTCCACTCTGATTACAAATTTAATTATTAATTTGTTAATCAACCGTTCTTTGACATGATGTACAAAAAAAAGTAAAGTTATAACAAGCTGAAAGTATATATCGAGCCATACGGCTAGGTAAGACTAAAAGTAAGTAAGGGCGCATGGCGGATGCCTTGGCTCTCGGAGGCGATGAAGGACGTGATAAGCTGCGATAAGCTGCGGGTAGGTGCAAATGACCTTTGATCCGCGGATTTCCGAATGGGACAACCCAATATCTTGAAGAGATATTATCCATCTTACGGTGGAGGCGAACGCAGGGAACTGAAACATCTTAGTACCTGTAGGAATAGAAAATAAATAATGATTCCCCAAGTAGTGGCGAGCGAACGGGGAATAGCCCAAACCATATGTGTTACGGCATGTATGGGGTTGTAGGACCACGTCGTGGGACGAAAGTTAGTGAGTAGAATGATCTGGAAAGTTCAGTCATAGACGGTGATAACCCGGTATACTAAGCTAATTGAACCCTAGTGGTATCCTGAGTAGCGCGGGACACGAGGAATCTTGCGTGAATCTGCCGGGACCATCCGGTAAGGCTAAATACTCCCGAGAGACCGATAGCGAACCAGTACTGTGAAGGAAAGGTGAAAAGCACTTCGAACAGAAGAGTGAAATAGTCCCTGAAACCATGCGCCTACAAGCGGTCGGAGCAGTTTAAACTGTGACGGCGTGCCTTTTGCATAATGAACCTACGAGTTACTTTTTTCCGGCAAGGTTAAGGATCTTGAGATCTGCAGCCGAAGCGAAAGCGAGTCTTAATAGGGCGGATAGTCGGAAGGAGTAGACGCGAAACCAAGTGATCTACCCTTGGCCAGGTTGAAGGACAGGTAACACTGTCTGGAGGACCGAACCGATAAGCGTTGAAAAGCTTCCGGATGAGCTGAGGGTGGGGGTGAAAGGCTAATCAAACTTGGAGATAGCTCGTACTCCCCGAAATGCATTTAGGTGCAGCCTTGATTTATACTAATATGAGGTAGAGCGACTGATAAGATGCGAGGGCTTCGCCGCCTATCAAGTCTTGACAAACTCCGAATGCGTATTAGTTCTATATCAGGAGTGAGGGCATGGGTGCTAAGGTCCATGTCCTAGGAGAACAATCCGGACCATCAGCTAAGGTCCCGAAATAATTGCTAAGTTGATCTAACGAAGTCAGATTGCTAAGACAGCTAGGATGTTGGCTTGGAAGCAGCCATTCATTTAAAGAGTGCGTAACAGCTCACTAGTCGAGGAGTTTGGCGTGGATAATAATCGGGCATAAGCAATTTACCGAAGCTATGGGATGTGCAAACATCGGTAGGGGAGCATTCTACTCAGCGTCGAAGGTGAAGCGTAAGCTTTGCTGGAGCGTGTAGAAAAGCAAATGTAGGTATAAGTAACGATAAAGGGGGTGAGAAACCCCCTCGCCGAAAGACTAAGGTTTCCTGATCAACGCTAATCGGATCAGGGTTAGTCGGGTCCTAAGGCTCAGCCGAACGGTGAGGCCGATGGCAGAACAGGTTAATATTCCTGTACTACCTTAAAGAGTGACGTGGAGACGGAGGCGTGACAGTGCCGCGAACTGACGGAATAGTTCGTTGAAGGGTGTAGATGTTGATCGGGGTAGGCAAATCCGCTCCGAGAGTCGAACCTGATAGTATGGAGCGTTCTTCGGAACAATCCAATAGTGCATGTAAACATACTCCCAAGAAAATCCGCTAAACTTAATCTTTAAGGTACCCGTACCGTAAACGGACACACGTAGTCGGGTTGAATATACTAAGGCGCTTGAGTGATTCACGGTTAAGGAACTAGGCAAATTGACCCTGTAACTTCGGGATAAAGGGTCCCCACTGCGAGGTGGGGCGCAGAGAATCGGTCCAGGCAACTGTTTAACAAAAACACAGGGCTATGCGAAATTGAAAGATGAAGTATATAGCCTGACACCTGCCCGGTGCTGGAAGGTTAAGAGGAGATGTCATCGCAAGAGAAGCATTGAATTGAAGCCCCAGTAAACGGCGGCCGTAACTATAACGGTCCTAAGGTAGCGAAATTCCTTGTCGGGTAAGTTCCGACCTGCACGAATGGTGTAATGATCTGGACACTGTCTCAACCGTGAGCTCAGTGAAATTGTAGTATCGGTGAAGATGCCGATTACCCGCGATGGGACGAAAAGACCCCGTGAACCTTTACTATAGCTTAACATTGAATTTGGGTAATTGATGTGTAGGATAGGCCGGAGGCTTTGAAGCAGGTACGCCAGTATTTGTGGAGCCGCTGTTGAAATACGGCCCTTTGGTTATTTGAGTTCTAACTCGCTGTTGCGAGGACACTGTTTGGTGGGTAGTTTGACTGGGGTGGTCGCCTCCAAAAATGTAACGGAGGCTTCTAAAGGTGCCCTCACGCCGATTGGTAACCGGCGGCAGAGTGTAATGGCATAAGGGCGCTTGACTGGGAGACTTACAAGTCGATCAGGTAGGAAACTAGAGCATAGTGATCCGGTGTTTCTGTATGGAAAGGACATCGCTCAAAGGATAAAAGGTACTCCGGGGATAACAGGCTGATCCCTCCCAAGAGCTCATATCGACGGAGGGGTTTGGCACCTCGATGTCGGCTCGTCACATCCTGGGGCTGGAGAAGGTCCCAAGGGTTGGGCTGTTCGCCCATTAAAGTGGCACGCGAGCTGGGTTCAGAACGTCGTGAGACAGTTCGGTCTCTATCTATCGTGGGCGTATGAAATTTGCGTGGCTCTGACACTAGTACGAGAGGACCGTGTTGGACTGACCTCTGGTTTACCAGTTGTGCCGCCAGGTGCATTGCTGGGTATCTAAGTCGGGATTGGATAAGTGCTGAAAGCATCTAAGTACGAAGCCAGCCACAAGATTAGATTTCTTAGGGTCGTTGAAGACTACAACGTTGATAGGATGCAGGTGTACAGGTGGTAACATCATAGCCGAGCATTACTAATTGCCCGTTCACTTTTGGTCTTTGCCTTGTATGGCAGGTATATACGTTCAGTTTAAAATCTTTGCTTTTTGCATCATGTCTAACTTATTTAGGTGACTATAGCATCAGGGTTCCACGCTTTGGGAAAGTTTGATAAATACAAAATTGATTTGAAAGGAATGCAGACAGACTCTGCTAAGTATGAGTTTGTATTGGATAACCTTTTCTTTGCTAACATTGATGGACCAGAAGTACAAAAGGGTAAGGTTAATGTTACGCTGGTTGTAAAGAAAACATCTCGTGCTTTCGAATTGAACTTCCAGACGGATGGAATGGTATGGGTACCGTGTGACCGCTGCCTGGATGATATGGAACAACCGGTAAGCTCTACAGATAAGCTGATGGTGAAGTTCGGTCATGAGTATGCTGAAGAAGGTGATAACCTCATTGTGATTCCCGAAGAAGAAGGAGAGATCAACGTGGCATGGTTTATGTATGAGTTTATTGCATTGGCTATTCCGATGAAGCATGTACATGCTCCCGGAAAGTGTAACAAGGCAGTGAGCAGTAAGTTGCATAAGCATTTGCGGACGAAAGCGGACGAAGATGATGCGGAAGATGAAATCTTTATTGAAGGTGAAGATGCACTGCCGGGAGGTGATGTAGAGGAAACTCAGATTGATCCGCGCTGGAACGAATTAAAGAAAATATTAGATAACAATTAAAGATTAAAAAAAATGGCACATCCTAAGAGAAGACAGTCTAAAACAAGAACTGCAAAGAGAAGAACTCATGATAAGGCAGTAGCTCCTACATTGGCTATTTGTCCGAATTGCGGAGAATGGCATGTATATCACACAGTGTGTGGTGCTTGCGGATATTACAGAGGCAAGCTCGCTATTGAGAAAGAAGCAGCTGTTTAATTTGCAGCCTGATAAAGAATATACTTGAATGCCGGATGTCTAAAAAGATTTGTAAGCACAAACCTTTTTAGACTACCGTTGTTTAGGTATTCATTAACTTAAGCAGGATTAATGGAAAAAATAAACGCAGTAATTACAGGAGTCGGAGGATATGTACCCGATTATATCTTGACTAATGACGAGATATCAAAAATGGTAGATACCAACGATGAATGGATTATGACCCGTATCGGAGTAAAGGAAAGACATATCTTGAACGAAGAAGGATTGGGGACTTCGTACATGGCTCGTAAAGCCGCAAAGCAGTTGATGCAGCGTACTGGTTCTAATCCTGATGATATTGATTTGGTTGTTGTTGCTACTACTACTCCTGATTATCACTTCCCTTCTACAGCTTCTATCCTATGTGATAAGCTTGGATTAAAACATGCTTTTGCTTTTGACTTACAGGCTGCTTGTAGCGGTTTCCTGTATTTGATGGAAACGGGTGCTAATTTTATTCGTTCGGGAAGATATAAGAAAATTATTTTAGTAGGTGGTGACAAAATGTCGTCTATGGTGGATTATACCGAGCGTGCTACTTGCCCGATCTTTGGTGACGGGGCAGCTGCGGTTATGATGGAACCGACTACTGAGGATGTTGGTGTCATGGACGCTATTTTAAGAACAGACGGTAAAGGCTTACCTTTCTTGCATATGAAGGCCGGCGGTTCTGTATGTCCTCCTTCTTATTTCACAGTGGATAATCACATGCACTTTCTTTATCAGGAAGGTCGTACGGTATTTAAGTATGCCGTATCCAATATGTCGGACGCTTGTGTTGCCATTGCGGAAAGAAATAATCTCACTAAGGATAATATCGACTGGATTATTCCTCATCAGGCGAACTTGCGCATCATTGATGCAGTAGCTCACCGCTTGGAAGTTCCCCGCGAAAAGGTAATGATTAATATAGAACGTTATGGTAATACAAGTGCCGGTACGCTTCCGCTTTGCCTGTGGGATTTTGAGGATAAACTTAAAAAAGGCGATAACTTGATCTTTACGGCATTCGGTGCAGGATTTACCTGGGGAGCCGTTTATGTGAAGTGGGGATATGATGGAAAAAAACAGTAACAACGTTACGTTAATAAATAAGAAAAAACGCATCCTATTTTCGATGCGTTTTTTTGTCTCAACTAAAATAGAGAGAAATGCATAAAGCTGGTTTTGTAAACATCGTGGGAAATCCGAATGTAGGTAAGTCTACGCTGATGAACGCCTTAGTGGGTGAGCGGATTTCGATTGCTACTTTTAAGGCGCAGACAACTCGCCACCGCATTATGGGTATCTATAATACGGACGATATGCAGATTGTATTCTCGGATACTCCGGGTGTGCTGAAGCCACAGTATAAGTTGCAGGAGTCTATGCTGAATTTCTCTACCTCGGCATTGACGGACGCGGATGTTTTGCTATATGTGACGGATGTGGTTGAGACGCCTGATAAGCATAATGAGTTTATAGAAAAGGTGGCACGTATGGAAATACCTGTCCTGCTGCTTATCAACAAGATCGATTTGTCGAATCAGGAGAAACTGGTGGAGCTGGTGGAAGCATGGAAAGCATTGTTGCCTAATGCGGAAATTATTCCGATTTCTGCAACTACAAAATTCAATGTGGAATATGTGATGAAGCGGGTGAAGGAATTATTGCCGGATTCACCACCTTATTTCGACAAGGATCAATGGACGGATAAACCGGCGCGTTTTTTGTGAATGAGATTATTCGCGAGAAAATTCTATTATATTATGACAAAGAGATCCCCTATTCGGTAGAGGTAGTGGTGGAACAATTTAAGGAGGATGCGAAGAAGATACATATCAATGCTGTGATTTATGTAGAGCGTGATTCGCAGAAAGGAATTATTATCGGTAAGCAGGGTAAGGCACTGAAAAAAGTGGCTACTGAGGCGCGCCGTGATTTTGGAAAGGTTCTTCGGAAAGACTATTTTCCTGGAAACGTATGTGAAAGTGGATAAGGATTGGCGTAGTTCGGACAAAGAGTTGCGCAATTTTGGTTATCAACTGGATTAGAATATTCATACGACTGGGATAGTCGCAAAAAACAATGAGAGTGAACTATGGGAAATTTAGTTGCAATCGTAGGACGCCCCAATGTGGGAAAGTCTACTTTATTTAACCGCTTGACTAAAACACGTCAGGCGATTGTGAACGAAGAAGCAGGAACAACACGCGACCGCCAGTATGGTAAATCGGAATGGCTGGGGAAGGAGTTCTCCGTGGTAGATACCGGCGGATGGGTGGTGAACTCTGACGATATTTTCGAAGAAGAGATACGCAAACAAGTATTGATGGCTGTGGATGAAGCAGACGTGATTTTGTTTGTGGTAGATGTAATGAATGGAGTAACTGACCTTGATATGCAAGTGGCTGCTATTCTGCGCCGTACTCAAAAGCCGGTATTGCTGATTGCCAATAAGACCGATAATGGAGAACTGCAATACAATGCTCCCGAATTTTATAAGTTGGGATTGGGTGATCCTTACTGTATCTCGGCTATGACGGGTAGTGGAACGGGTGATATGATGGACTTGATTGTTGGTACATTCAAGAAAGAAGCTGACGAAATACTGGATGAAGATATTCCCCGCTTTGCAGTGGTGGGACGTCCAAATGCAGGTAAGTCTTCTATCGTGAATGCTTTTATAGGTGAAGATCGTAATATTGTGACGGAGATTGCCGGCACAACACGTGATTCCATCTATACACGTTACAATAAATTTGGTTTTGATTTCTATCTGGTAGATACTGCCGGTATCCGTAAGAAGAACAAGGTGAATGAAGATTTGGAGTATTATTCCGTAATCCGTTCTATCCGTTCTATTGAGAACGCTGATGTGTGTATCCTTATGTTGGATGCTACCCGTGGTGTTGAGAGTCAAGACTTGAATATATTCTCACTGATACAGAAAAATGCCAAAGGTTTGGTAGTGGTAGTAAATAAATGGGATTTAGTACAGGACAAAACAGTGAAGGTAATGAAGACTTTCGAAGATGCTATCCGTAGCCGTTTTGCTCCGTTTGTTGATTTCCCTATTATTTTCGGTTCGGCATTGACCAAACAACGCATTCTGAAGGTGCTGGAAGAAGCGCGTATAGTGTATGATAATCGTATGACGCGTATTCCTACTGCCCGGCTGAATGAAGAAATGCTTCCCTTGATTGAGGCGTATCCGCCTCCTGCAACCAAAGGCAAGTATATTAAGATTAAGTATATCACGCAGTTACCTAATACGCAGGTTCCTTCTTTTGTGTATTTCGCTAACTTGCCGCAGTATGTAAAGGAACCCTATAAACGTTTCCTGGAAAATAAGATGCGTGAGAAGTGGAGTTTGACCGGAACTCCGATAAACATCTATATCCGTCAGAAGTAGGATTATCAGGGCTTTAAGATATTGAAATAAAACCGCTTGATTTAGTTATAAATCGGGCGGTTTTTTACGTTTTATCAGTGAAATGCAAACAAAAAATAGGTTAGTATGAATATAATATTTATTTTTGCTTAGGTAACAGAAAAAAAGGATTAGATGAAACGCTACAGGTGGTTATTGGGATGCTGCTTGTTCCTGTCCATAGGTATGCTATGGGCTGCGGATGAGCCGGATTTACGTATGCTTCAACAAAAGGCTGCCCAAAGCAGAGATATGGAGGGCTATGTCGGAGTTTGTAAATATCTCTACCAAACGGAAGAAAATCCTGAATTACTCCTTTTATATGCAGATTCTATTCATCAATTGGCTACAAAAAGCAAGAAGCCGGAACAACTCGTAGAATATTATATTTGGGCAAGTGAGGGAAATTTCATCAAGGGAGATTTCCAGCAGGGATATGCCTTAAAGCGGAAAGCTATTGCTCTGGCTGAAAAAGCGGGATTGAAATTTGCAATAAGCCAGTCTTGTTGTGATATGGGGTATTATTGCAATGTGGATGCTCGTTATGATTCTGCACGTTACTATTTTCGTAAAGGGTTGGAAGCCGGAGAGGATTTATCGGAGGCAGGAGAAGCGTGCCGTACCATGTTGACAAATTATGCCAGTTCGTTTCTTTTTGAAGGGAAGACGGATTCTGCTCTAGTTTATACTATCCGTGCCAGCGAGCGTTCTGCTGCTGATAAGGATACGGCCATGTTAATTGAGAATTTGAATCAGTTAGGTACTATCTATCGTCGGAAAAAGGATTTAGAGAATTGCATTGCCAACTTTGAACAAGCACTTCATTTATGCGAGTTACGTGGAAATCATAATGCAGTTGCTTTTATATATGGAAATATAGCAACGGCTTATTGTGATTGGAATCGTCCGGGAGATGCGATTCCTTTTTCTGAGAAAGCCGTGGAATATGCTTTGAAGACAGGTAATAAGCGAAGGATAGGTACATGTTATGTCAATTTGGGAGCTATTCAGACTCGATTGGTACAAATGCGTGCGGAGGGAATTGCTACATTATTGAAAGCCATACCTATTCTGGAAGAAGTGAATGACAGACGACTATTGTGCGATGCTTATAATTATTTGGTGAACGCCTATCGGATGGATGGAAATCTGAACCAGGCAATGTATTATTTGCAAAAACTTGATAAGCTGGCACATGAAATGCAAACTGATGCGGAACGGTTCCGATATTATCAGGCGAAGGCGGGTTTATTGCAAGAGAGTAAAAAGTATACAGAAGCCATTGTTTATTATCGGAGAATAATCGATATGCTCCGCAGTGGCTACAAGGACACCCGTGATTATGAACATTATAAGCGGTTGGCAGATTGCTATCTGGCTGTGAACAACTCATCTCAGGCCTATGAGTATCTGACCCAAGCCTATGCGCTGCGTGATTCAGCCTTTCATACTGAACAGACCGAACAGCTATCTGAGTATTCAGTAAAATATCAGACGAAAGAGAAAGAACTGGAGATCGTTACTTTGAGGCGGGAACAGTTGGAGCAGGAGACGTATATGCTGCGTCACCGTATCATTGTAGGATCAGTAATTTCACTGTTGGGAATTCTATTATTAGGTTCTCTCTATGCACGTCAACGCCAAAGGGCAAGGATCGCTGTGTTGGCTAATGCCGCTAATGAGAAAGAACGTGAGTTTCTGGAACTTCAGAAAGAGACTGAGCAGCGCCTGACACGAAAATACATTGATGGTTTGGAGAGTGAGCGTGAACGTATGGCGACTGAATTACACGATGATGTGTGTAACAGTTTGCTTGCGCTTGAAATGAATATTCGTACTATTTCTGGTGAGGAAAGTTCGGATTTGAGTGAACAGTTGGGACTATTGAGCAATACTCGCGAAAGGTTGAGAACTCTTTCGCATGAGTTGATGCCACCCGCCTTCCAGTATGCTACGCTCGACGAGATGTTGGGAGATTATGTGCTGCATTTGGCATTACCGGAGGGTATGTATGCGGAGTATCACTCTACAGAAAATGTCGACTGGAATGTAATTCCTAAAGCTGTTGGATTTGAATGTTATCGTATTGTTCAGGAAGCGGTGAGCAATGCAGTGAAATATGCCAGCTCTGCCCGTATACAGGTGAAGTTAGCACTGGAAAACAAGAACCTTTCCATACTTGTTACAGATGACGGAAAAGGGTTTGATATGAGCAAGAAAACCAAAGGTATTGGCTTGCATACCATCTGGCAACGGGCTGAAACGATTGGTGCTAAAGTTGAACTGATTTCTGCTCCGGGTGAAGGAACCCGGCTGAGAGTAAATGTAATAATCTAATCGAGCAATGGAAAAGAATGTGAAAGCGGAATTATTGGTAGTGGATGACCATAGCCTGATTTTAGAAGGTATTTGCAAAATTGTGAATAAGATGCCGGAAGTAACAGTGGCGGATGCAGTGACTTCCGGAAAGCAGGCTATAAAGTTGATTGAAGAGCGTGATTATGATGTATATATTCTGGATATCAGTATCCCCGATATTTCAGGTTTTGAATTGATAGCCAAAATTCGTGAGTTGAATGACCAGGCGAGGATTGTCGTAAATACGATGCATGAGGAGATATGGATGGTGAACCGATTAGTGCAATGCGGAGTAAATGCGGTTATTCTGAAATCTTCGGCTCATGCAGAACTGGTGGCAGCTATTCGCAGTGTACTGAGGGGGGAGAGCTATACTTGTCCTCGTTTTGCTTCTATATTGCAAAAGTTAAATTCTTCATCATCAGGTTTACAACCAAAAGATGCTCCGACACGGCGCGAACGCGATGTTCTGGAAGCTGTAGCCAAAGGAATGAATACACATGAGATTGCTGCGTTATTAAAAATTTCAGAAAATACTGTAGAAACATTTCGCAAGAGGCTTATTAGTAAATTTGGGGCGAAAAATGCAATAGATATGGTGGTCAAGGCTGTTTCACAAGGATGGATAAAGCTAGATTGATTTACAGAAAATTCAATAAGTAACGGTTTTCCGTGATTTTTTATTAATATATTTTGGCTATCTTTGTTGCGTAATTGAAATTGTTCTTCATGTTTTCTCATGAGGATATAGGGACAATCAAAGTATGTCGTGAGGATATATGTCAATTCTATTAACTGGTTTTATAAGAATAAAAGCGTCCGGAGGTATCTCCGGACGCTTTTATTTATGACAGATGGATGAGATTAAGCGGCTTATCCTTCTATGTTTTGTACCTCCAATTCCTTTACCTTACGGAAGAGATCGGATGCAAAGATGAAGTCATTCAATTTCTTGTTGCTAGAGGTGAAGATATCGTCCTTACTGCCTTCCCATTCTTTATATCCGTCGTAGATATAGATAATTTTCTCACCTATTCCCATGACGGAGTTCATATCATGAGTATTGATGAGAGTGGTCATATTATACTCATGCGTGATGTCGTGTACCAGTTCGTCAATGACGAGCGATGTCTTTGGGTCCAGACCAGAGTTTGGTTCATCGCAGAACAGGTATTGAGGATTCAGAGCAATGGCACGGGCAATGGCGACGCGCTTTTGCATACCGCCACTGATCTCTCCCGGAAATTTGTCCTTTGCTTCTGCCAGGTTCACGCGGTCCAGGCAGAACATAGCACGGCGGGTACGGTCGCGGAATGTATCGTTACTGAACATGTTCAGTGGAAACATCACATTGTCCAGTACCGTCATGGAATCGAACAGCGCGGCACTTTGGAAAATCATTCCCATTTCCCGGCGGAGCGCTTTCTTTTCCTTCTTTCCCATGGCAAGGAAGTTTCGGTTATCGTATAATAATTCACCACGTTCCGGCGTCAGTAGTCCGACGATACATTTCATCAGTACCGTTTTTCCTGAACCACTTTGTCCGATGATAAGATTCGTTTTTCCATTCTCGAAAGTGGCATTGATATCTTTCAGTACCTCCCTTCTTCAAATGATTTGCAAAGTCCTTTCAGTTCAATCATCCCATTAAGAGTTGAGTTAATATTAAGTCGGCGAATAAGATAAGTACGCTGCTGCATACTACGGAGTCGGTGGACGCCTTGCCCACTTCGATGGAACCGCCTTCGACGGTGTAACCGAAGAATGCCGATACGCTGGCAATGATAAAGGCAAAGAACAGTGACTTGATGATACCACACCAAATGAACCATTCCACAAACATGTATTGTAAACCGTATTCCAGGTCCACCGCCGACATGATGCCACCGAACCAACATGTGGCAAAGGCTCCGATGATACCGGCAAAGATACTGAACGTCACCAGGAAAGGGATAGTGGTGACCATGGCAAAAATTTTGGGTAGTATCAGGTAATTGGCTGAATTGACTCCCATGATCTCCAGTGCGTCGATCTGTTGTGTCACTCGCATGGTTCCCAGCTCTGAAGCGATATTGGAACCTACTTTTCCCGCTAATATCAGACACATGATGGAGGAAGAGAATTCCAATAGCATGATTTCACGCGTCACATAGCCTACCGTCCAGCGCGGCATAAACGGGCTTTCGATATTCAGCTTGATTTGTATGGTGATAACAGCGCCGATAAAGAACGAAATCAGCAACACAATGCCGATAGAGTTCACGCCGAGTTGCCCCATTTCGTTAATGTATTGGCGGAAGAACATACGCATACGCTCTGGTCGGGCAAAAGTACGCCCCATCAACATGATGTATCTTCCGACAGTTTTAAGTGCTTTTATCATGACTCTTAACTATTTTGTCTGCAAATATAGCCCATTTTCAGCTGATAATTGCTACATTTGCCGCAAAATGTGTGAGTGACAAGCTCGTCACTTGTGGTTTTGACAGTTTGTAACTGAAAGAATATGGAAGAAAGTAAAATGGTGCTTCGCACCGAAGACTTGGTGAAAAAGTACGGAAAGCGTACGGTAGTGAGCCATGTGTCCATTGATGTGAAGCAAGGTGAGATTGTCGGTTTGCTGGGGCCGAACGGTGCCGGTAAGACGACTTCATTCTATATGACCGTTGGATTGATTACACCGAATGAGGGACGTATCTTTCTGGATGATCTGGATATTACGAAATATCCGGTGTACAAGCGTGCGCAAACCGGAATCGGATATCTGGCACAGGAAGCATCCGTATTCCGCCAGATGAGTGTGGAAGATAACATTGCTTCGGTACTTGAAATGACAGATAAGCCTTTGGAATATCAGAAAGAAAAGCTGGAAAGTTTGATTGCGGAGTTTCGTTTGCAGAAAGTGCGTAAGAATAAGGGTAATCAACTTTCGGGTGGTGAGCGCCGCCGTACGGAGATTGCTCGCTGTCTTGCTATTGATCCTAAGTTTATCATGCTCGATGAACCTTTTGCAGGAGTTGACCCGATTGCGGTAGAGGATATTCAGCAGATTGTGTGGAAGTTGAAAGATAGGAATATCGGCATTCTGATTACTGACCACAATGTGCAGGAGACGCTGAGTATTACCGATCGTGCTTATCTATTGTTTGAAGGTAAAATCTTGTTCCAGGGTACGCCGGAAGAGTTAGCAGAGAATAAGATTGTACGTGAAAAATACCTAAGTAATAGCTTTGTGCTGCGTCGCAAAGACTTTATGAAATAGTGATTAGCGCAACATTAATCATTTACTCCTAATCACTAAAAACAAAGTCCGCCCTCTCTTTCAGGGGCAGGCGGAGTTTTCCTTTTTCTCCTGTATAATTAATATTTCGGAGGTCTTGCTTCTTTCACTACCATGTTACGGCCAAAGTATTCGGCTCCGTCGAGTTCGGCAATAGCTTTAGCTGCAGCTGCTGCATCTTCCATTTCTACAAATGCGATACCTCTGAAACGACCGGTTTCGCGATCATTGATAAATTTTACAGAAGATACAGCGCCGTAATCTTCCATGACCTTCTGCAGGTCACTCTCCTAACTTTGTAGTTAAGGTTTCCTACGTAAATGTTCATAATGAAAATGTAAAATAAATATAATGAATAAAACTCTCTTGGAAGGGTAACTATAATAAAAGGATCACAACAACAGAGAGTTTACAAAAGCGTTTCATGAAAACGGAAGTAAAAACCATGTACTGGAAATCGAAAAACTAATGCGCCATCATTCCGCGACAAAGAAACGCATAAAATTCGGATAAACAATGTTTTTCCTTAATTATTTTTGTAGATTGTCGTGCCTTCGGGCAACTCCCATTTCTCTTCATAGAAACTGGACGGTTCGGTTTATCATCGTCTTTTCCCTGAGTATCTTTCCCATAAACGTCCTCCGTTGTCAGTCCGATGGTTGGGCTCTTCTACCGCTCTATCCAAGAATTAAACTGAAATAATTCAGCAATGTTCTTTTGATAATTGAAAGAATAACGCTAATTTTGCACCCTCGTTTGAGATTGGAATAAAGTATAAATCAAATAAATAATTGTCAGAATGAACGTTTCATTACAAAACATTGACAAAGTAAGCGCTCTGCTTACTGTGAAGCTTGAGAAAGCCGATTATCAGGAAAAAGTTGATAAATCATTGAAAAAACTTCGTCAGAAAGCTCAGGTTCCGGGGTTCCGTCCGGGGATGGTTCCGATGAGTCTGGTGAAGAAAATGTATGGTAAATCAGTTATTGCTGAAGAAGTAAACAAGGCACTTTCAGAAGCTGTATATAAGTATATCCAAGATAATAATGTATCTATTCTCGGTGAACCGCTGCCAAATGAAGATAAGCAACCGGATATCGACTTCGATACTATGGAAGAATTCGAATTCCTTTTCGATATTGCTCTGGCACCTGAATTCAAAGCTGAAGTAAGCACTAAAGATAAAGTTGACTATTATTTGATTGACGTTACCGAAGATATGGTAAACAATCAGGTGAAGGCTTACACACAACGTAATGGTAAGTACGAACAAGTGGACGTTTACGAAGATAACGATATGCTGAAGGGATTGCTGGCTGAATTGGATGAAAACGGCAATACCAAAGAAGGTGGCATTCAGGTAGAAGCTGCTGTAATGATGCCGTCTTATATGAAGAACGATGAGCAAAAAGCTATCTTTGCCAATGCAAAAGTAAATGATGTACTCGTATTCAATCCTTATACTGCATGGGATGGTAATGCAGCTGAACTGTCTTCTTTGTTGAAGATCGATAAAGAAGAAGCCGCTGAAATGAAATCTAATTTCAGCTATCAGGTAGAAGAAGTGACTCGTTTTGTAGCCGGTGAACTGACTCAGGAAATTTTCGATCAGGTATGTGGTAAAGATGTTGTGAAGACTGAAGAAGAATTCCGTGCTAAAGTAAAAGAAGTAATTGCTAATCAGTTTGTGGCAGACACTGATTATAAATTTCTGATTGACGCTCGTAAGATGTTGATGGAGAAAGTTGGCAAGTTGGAATTCCCGGATGCATTGCTGAAACGCATCATGCGCATGAACAACCAGGACAAAGACGAGAAATTTGTAGAAGACAACTATGATAAGAGTATCGAAGAACTGACATGGCACCTGATCAAGAGCAGTTGGTGAAAGCTAACGATATCAAGGTTGAACAGGAAGATGTAGTCAATATGGCTAAGGAAGCTACCCGCGCACAGTTTGCACAATATGGTATGATGAGTGTTCCTGAAGATCCTGGAAAACTACTCAAAAGAAATGCTTAAGAAGAAAGAGAGCGTAGAAGGCTTGGTTAACCGCGTTGTTGAAACTAAATTGGCTTCTGCTTTGAAGTCTCAGGTGGAACTGGAGCACAAAACGTTTCTGCAGAAGAATTTAATAAGATGTTTGCATAAGCTTTTTTATTCTGAAAACAGTTTAAAAACATTAAGAAACACAGAGTCTTATATCATATAACTCTGTGTTTTTTTGTGTCTCTGTGTTCTTTTTTGTTTCTTTGCATTTTAATTTAAAACCTAAAAAAGAAAGTAATATGGATGATTTTAGAAAATACGCTACCAAGCATTTAGGTATGAATAGCTTGGTGCTGGACGATGTGATTAAATCACAAGCCGGGTATTTAAATCCTTATATCCTGGAAGAACGTCAACTCAATGTAACGCAGTTGGACGTGTTTTCCCGTCTGATGATGGACCGCATCATTTTCCTCGGTACGCAGGTTGATGACTATACAGCCAATACTTTGCAGGCTCAGTTGCTTTATCTGGATTCGGTGGATCCGGGCAAGGATATTTCCATCTATATCAATTCGCCGGGCGGTTCGGTATATGCCGGTCTGGGTATTTATGATACCATGCAGTTCATCAGTAGTGATGTGGCTACCATCTGTACTGGAATGGCGGCAAGCATGGCAGCCGTATTGCTGGTTGCCGGTGCCGAAGGCAAACGCTCCGCATTGACCCACTCCCGCGTGATGATACACCAGCCGATGGGTGGTGCACAGGGACAGGCTTCGGATATTGAAATCACGGCACGTGAAATCCAGAAGTTGAAGAAAGAACTTTATACCATTATCGCCGACCACTCCCACACTCCCTTTGACAAGGTATGGGCAGATTCTGACCGTGACTACTGGATGACAGCCCAGGAAGCCAAAGAGTATGGCATGGTAGATGAAGTGTTGATTAAAAAATAAATATGGCAGATTCAAGAAAGAATAAAAATAGATGCAGTTTTTGCGGTCGCACCGAAGATGAAGTCGGATTTCTCATAACGGGGATGAATGGCTATATCTGCGACAGTTGCGCCACCCAGGCTTATGAGATTACTCAGGAGGCTTTGGGGGGGCTGGCAAGAAGGCAAGTGCCACGAAGCTGAATCTGAAAGAACTTCCTAAACCCGTAGAAATAAAGAAGTTCCTCGATCAATATGTCATTGGTCAGGACGATGCCAAGCGTTTCTTGTCTGTGTCGGTGTACAACCATTACAAACGTCTGCTCCAGAAGGACGGCGGTGATGATGTGGAAATTGAAAAGTCTAATATCATCATGGTAGGTAGCACCGGAACGGGAAAGACGTTATTGGCGCGTACTATCGCAAAGTTGCTGCATGTTCCTTTTACTATTGTAGATGCAACAGTTCTGACAGAGGCAGGTTATGTGGGTGAGGACATTGAAAGCATTTTGACACGTCTGCTCCAGGTGGCGGATTATAACGTGCCCGAGGCAGAGCAAGGTATCGTGTTTATTGATGAGATAGACAAAATAGCGCGCAAGGGTGATAATCCTTCCATAACCCGTGATGTGAGTGGTGAAGGCGTGCAGCAGGGATTGCTGAAACTACTGGAAGGTTCTGTGGTGAATGTGCCTCCCCAGGGTGGGCGCAAGCATCCCGACCAGAAAATGATTCCGGTCAATACCAAGAATATTCTGTTCATTTGCGGTGGGGCTTTCGATGGCATTGAAGAAGAAAATTGCCCAGCGGCTGAATACACATGTGGTCGGGTATAGCGCTGTACGCAATACGGCAACCATTGATAAGAGCAATATGATGCAGTACATTGCTCCGCAGGATTTGAAGTCGTTCGGACTGATACCTGAAATCATCGGCCGTCTCCGGTGCTGACTTATCTGAATCCGTTGGATCGTGCCGCATTGCGCTCCATTCTTACGGAACCTAAGAATTCCATCATCAAGCAATACATCAAACTGTTTGAGATGGACAATGTGAAGCTGACATTCGAAGCTGCTGTCTTTGAGTACATCGTAGATAAAGCTGTGGAATACAAGTTGGGAGCCGTGGATTGCGATCCATTGTGGAAACCATCATGATGGATGCTATGTTCGAAATCCCGTCCGAACAGAAGGACAACTTTGAAGTGACGTTGGACTACGCCAAGCGCCAGCTTGAAAAGGCAAATATAGCACGACTGCAAAGTGCTTAGAATCAGATGGTAATAGGGTACACGAAACCGACTATTTTACTTTTTATTGAAAAATATTCGATGGATTATGCTTGAAATTTAAGAAGTTGTTTATAACTTTGTTAGGGTTCTTACAAAAAGAATAGCTAACCGAGATGTTAAACAATCACTCAAAACAACAACCTAATGAATCATGGCAGGGAAGAAGATTAATTTGATAGACCAGCTGAAGAAATACTTCGGGTTCGATACATTTAAAGGAAATCAGGAAGCAATCATAGAGAATCTGTTGGCAGGTAACGATACATTCGTACTGATGCCTACAGGTGGAGGAAAATCACTATGCTACCAGTTACCGTCATTAATGATGGAAGGTACGGGTATTGTGATTTCTCCGTTGATTGCCTTAATGAAGAACCAAGTCGATGCGATGCGTAACTTCAGTGAAGAAGATGGTATTGCCCATTTTATCAACTCTTCTCTTAATAAAGGTGCGATAGATCAGGTGAAGTCTGACATCCTCAGCGGTAAGACAAAGTTACTGTATGTAGCTCCCGAATCGCTGACGAAAGAGGAAAATGTAGAGTTTCTGAAGACAGTGAAGATTTCCTTCTATGCTGTAGACGAAGCCCACTGTATCTCTGAATGGGGACATGACTTCCGTCCGGAATATCGCCGTATCCGCCCTATTATCAATGAAATCGGAAAAGCTCCGGTGATTGCTCTGACTGCGACTGCGACCCCTAAAGTGCAACATGATATCCAGAAGAATCTGGGTATGATTGATGCCGAAGTGTTCAAGTCGTCGTTCAATCGTCCGAACCTCTATTATGAGGTACGTCCCAAGACCAATAACATAGATAGAGATATCATCAAGTTCATCAAGAATAATTCGGAAAAGTCGGGCATTATTTATTGCCTGAGTCGGAAAAAGGTAGAGGAACTTGCTGAGATTCTACAGGCGAATGGTATTAATGCCCGCGCATACCATGCAGGAATGGATTCTGCAACACGCACGCAAAATCAAGACGACTTCTTGATGGAGAAAATAGATGTGATTGTAGCTACCATTGCTTTTGGTATGGGTATTGACAAGCCTGATGTGCGTTATGTTATTCATTATGATATCCCGAAAAGTCTGGAAGGATATTATCAGGAAACAGGACGTGCCGGAAGAGATGGAGGCGAAGGACAGTGTATTACCTTTTATACCAATAAAGACTTGCAGAAACTTGAAAAGTTCATGCAAGGTAAACCTGTGGCAGAGCAGGAAATCGGTAAACAGCTTCTGCTGGAAACCGCTGCTTATGCTGAATCTTCCGTATGTCGCCGAAAGACGCTGTTGCATTACTTCGGTGAAGAGTATATGGAAGAGAACTGTGGAAATTGTGACAACTGTTTAAACCCGAAAAAACAAGTGGAGGCTCAAGAATTATTGTGTACCGTGATAGAGGCTATTCTCGCGGTGAAAGAAAATTTTAAGGCAGATTATATCATCGACATTATACAAGGACGTGAAACTACCGAAGTGCAGGCGCATCTGCATGAAGACCTGGAAGCTTTCGGCTCCGGCATGGGAGAAGAAGACAGAACATGGAATGCTGTCATTCGCCAGGCACTCATTGCTGGTTACCTGAGTAAAGATGTGGAAAATTACGGTTTGCTGAAAGTAACGGATGAAGGAAAGAAGTTCCTGAAACATCCTAAATCGTTCAAGATAACCGAAGATAATGATTTCGAAGAAGTGGAAGAAGAAGCTCCGGCAAGGGGCGGTGGCTCTTGCGCTGTCGATCCGGCTCTTTATTCCATGCTGAAGGATTTGCGTAAGAAGCTTTCCAAGAAACTGGAAGTACCACCTTATGTAATTTTCCAGGATCCTTCATTGGAAGCCATGGCAACCATTTATCCGGTGACACTGGATGAATTGCAAAACATTCCCGGTGTAGGTGCAGGTAAGGCTAAACGCTACGGTGAGGAGTTTTGCAAGCTGATAAAGCGTCACTGTGAAGAGAATGAAATCGAACGCCCTGAAGACTTACGTGTTCGTACGGTTGCTAATAAATCCAAGATGAAAGTGGCTATTATTCAGGCTGTAGACCGTAAGGTGGCATTGGATGATATCGCACTTTCCAAAGGCATTGAGTTTGGAGATTTACTGGACGAAATCGAGGCAATCGTTTATTCTGGTACAAAGTTGAATATTGATTACTTCCTGGATGAGATTATGGACGAAGACCACATGTTGGATATCTATGATTATTTCAAGGAATCTACTACTGACAAGATAGATGACGCACTTGATGAACTGGGTGATGATTTCACGGAAGAAGAAGTAAGGTTGGTTCGCATTAAGTTTATTTCTGAGATGGCGAATTAAAGATAGGAATGCATTTTTGTTAAAACCGGGCTTATGTTTCATGAGTCCGGTTTTTAAGTTATATATTTGTCTGGTTAATAAATAAGTAACTACATGACAAGGAAATGATAATGAGATATATAGGATCTTTCATATTGCTACTTTGCTTTTTATGCTTGCGAGCTAATGCTCAAGGTCTTGAATTTAATACTTATGAATCTGAAACTATACAAAAGACAAGTTATTCTGTTTTTGATGAAAATCCTTTGACTTTTAAAGGTCATTTCTCTATATCTTATGATTTGGCTATTCAGGATTATGGATCTTTCGGTTATATATTTCGATTAAAGGATCTGAAACGTGAAAATGCAGATATTTATAGTTTTGTTTTCTCTTATGACAATGACGAACGGAGTTATCTGAAATTTAATATTGAGGCAAAAGAATGTCTTATTGTAGATACTCTATGTAATAAAAAACTTGGTCCTCGGCGTTGGATACCCATAGAAATCTCCTTTTTTTTAAAAGAAGATTCTGTATGCCTTACTATTGATAAGCGACAATATCAATCAGGAAAATTAGGTTTATCCGGGGAATTGACTCCTACCATCATGTTCGGAAGTAGTAAGTTTTCTGAAGAAATACCTTCTTTTGCAATCCGGAATTTAGTAATCTCCGACATGAATCAACAAATCAATTTTCCTTTGAATGAAAGTTCCGGTATTCTTGTTCATGACAAACAAGGAAAGATCAGAGGAAAAGCAATTAACCCAATTTGGTTAATAAATAAATCCTATTATTGGAATTTGCTTCATTCACAGGCTTCTGAGAGTACGGCGGGGTATAATTATGATTTCAATTCTGGCAATTTTGTCTATTTTAACAGCGATTCTTTATATACTCTGGATATCCGCCGTAATATTTGGGAAGGGTATAAGCATCAACCCCTGCCGATGAAGATGTATTTGGGAACAAACTTTTTCTATCCGGATTCTCGTTCTGTTTATATCTATGAAGTGGATAATCATGCAGATGTTTGTACCATTTGTGCTTTGAATGTACTTACAGGAGAAGTGGAAAAGGTTGATGATAAATTTTTGCCTTCACAGCGACACCACCATTCTTCTTATCTGGATACTATTCGTAATAAGTTCTATATTTTTGGAGGTTTTGGCTCACGCAAATATACCAATACATTGGAAGTATATGATTTGGATCAAAAGTCATGGAATACTATTAAATTGAAAGGTGATTTTGTAGCTCCTCGTTTTTTCTCTTCTATGGGAGCATTGAATGCTAATGAGTTGCTTTTGTTTGGTGGTACTGGGAATAGTAGTGGGGATCAGAGTATCGGGAAAATATACTATTATGATCTTTATAAGATAAATCTGAAAGATTCAACCGTGCAGAAAGTGAGGGACTTCTCTTATGATGGAGCTCAGATTGTTCCGGTAAGAAACCTTCTTTTATCTGATGATGGAGCTTCTTTCTATACGTTGTGTTATCCTATGCAGGAAGCTTCTTCCCATTTGCAGCTTTATAAGTTCTCGTTGCAGAATGATTCCTATGAGGTATTAGGTAATTCTATTCCTATGGAGTCGAAGGCTATTTTATCTAATGCAAATCTTTATTATAATAAAGAAACAAAGGAGTTTTATTGTTGTACGCAAGAATTTAATGAACGTGGCGGAGAATCTTCTGTTACACGTTTTTATTCATTGTCGGCACCTGCCATTGCAGAGAACGCATTGTTTTTATATGCTGTTGAAGAAGGACTTTCTTTGCGTACTGTTATTTTTGTAATGGTTGTTGTACTGATATTGATTGTTGGCATTACGTATTACTTGAAAAGGAAGAAGGAGAAACAACCGATACCTAAAGTCACACCTGTTCGTGAAACTTTCACTCAGGTTGAAAATAAAAAGTCACCACAGGCAAATGCCTTGTATCTGTTTGGGGAATTCACTATAATAGATAAAAAAGGAAGAGATATCACTCATTTGTTTAGTTCCAAGATAAAGCAACTGTTCTTACTTACTTTTCTGAATGGTTTAGGTAATAAGGAAGGTATTACCTCGAATTATATCTATGGGTTGTTATGGCCAGAAAAAGAATTGAGTAGTGCCAAAAATCTGAAGGGCGTTACAATAAACCGATTAAGAAAAATACTGGATGATCTAGAAGGTATTGAATTGGTGTATACTAATAGTCGCTATTCTATCCAATTGTCGGAGACTTTCTATTGCGATTATCAACAATATCTTGAACAAATGAATAAAATCCGGCAAAGTGATGCATCTCAGGAAGTCAGCCAATCACTGATCGGAATTTTGTCGCGAGGGAAATTTTTAAAGTCTATTGACGACTCTATGTTTGATTCCTTTAAGAGCGAACAAGAATATGAATTGCATGAGATGTTGACGATTGAGTTGAATAATCTATATATGAAAGCTGCGTATGAGCAGGTTGCTCAATTGGCTGAAATCTGGCTGAGAGTAGATTCTTTGAATGATACAGCTTTGTGGTACATGCTGAATGCCTGCCATAAGCTGAAGAAGGAAGATCAGGCTATGAAGAAATATTATCTGTATATTGCAGAATATAATAAAAGTATGGGTAATAACTATTCCTATTCTTACTCTGATATCATACACAATGACTTAAGGACAAGTTTTCAATAATCAGAAAAAAAGGACTGTTTCCAATTTATAAGTCTCTATATTTAGAGGTAATCTTTTTATGTCTGTAACTTTATGCCATAGAGCATAGATTTTCTTAAATTAATCGGGTAATTAATAAAATATCTCTCAAAATTAACCCTCGATTAACCCCAATGTAACCGCTATTGTAATCTATCAGCATCTATTTTTGCACTCGAACGCTAACGAAAGCAGAAGTAGATTCATAACTTCTATTATTAATCTTAAAAAACACATGTATGAGTAAAAGAACCTTTGTCTCTTTAGCCTTTTGTCTTGCAGGAATATTTGCACTGTATGGACAAGAAGAAAATCAGAACAATTATGGTGTCGATGAAGCCAATACCAAATTCAGTCTTCAAAGTGGAGTTTTAGGTGGAGAAACCAACTATACTTACCTTTCATTAAAAGATCATGAAGACGTAAGCGGAGTGCCCTTGGGTGGTATTGGAGTAGGCAATATAAATTTCGCTCCAAGTGGCAAATTCACCAGGATAGGAATGAATAATATTCATACTCCTATTAAACGTTCGGAGCATTCATTCTTCTCTTTATGGACACGGAAGGGAAATGAAAAAGAAGCTGTTCGTCTGGTTAGGGATAATCATGTTTTGTATGGAATGAAAGGAGTAGAACATACTCAATATAAAGGATTATTTCCTACAGCAGAATTAAGTTATGCGGATAATAATTTGAAAGTAACCCCTGTAATTCGTGCCTATTCAGGATTGGTGCCGCACAATGTGAAAGATTCCTCTTTGCCGGTAGTATGGTTTGAGGTTGATCTCATAGCTCAGGAGGACATGGAAGCTGCATTAGCGTTTTCCTGGGAAGATTTTATCGGATTGTTTAATGACCCGAAGAGCTTGGAAGGTTTTGACAATGGCCAGCTATTGAGTGAAGGTAGAGCTAATATAAATAATGGAGAAAACTGGCCGTTGCGTGAGAAGGCTAAAACCTATGTAGAACCTTATCAGATGGGAAGCCTGAAAGGGTTGATACAATATGCTGCAGATAGCTTGCAACCTCGCAAATTGACTTTTCAGAACTATGTGAATCAAGTGGTGATTGCAGTGGAAGAAGAAAAGAATGTATCTTATCTTCCAGCTTATCGTTCGAATTCTGAAGCATGGGATCAGTTTAGAAATAATGGAGAATTCACTTCTTCACTAACCAAAAATGTACTGACGGAGCAATCTCAAACTTCTTCTGCTTCTGCACTGGCTGTTAAGACACAGTTGAAAGCAGGTCAAAAGAAAACAATTCGTTTTATGCTGGCATGGTATGCTCCTGAACTGCAGATTGATGCGGCAGCCCTTCCTATCGGTAGCTACTGGCCTTGTGGGGCTGACTACAATAAATACTATCATAATTATTTTAATAGTATGAATTCTATGGTGAGCTATGCTGTATCCAATAGGGCAAGAATTGCCCGACAGACTACGGAGTGGCAAATCCCGGTTCTTGAGAGTAGCCTTCCTGACTGGTATAAGTTTAAGCTTATTAATAGTGGATATGTCATTTACACCAATATGGTGCTTACTAAAGGAGGTGATGTTATGGTTAATGAAGGAGCCATGGGCGGCTTTGCCGGAACAATGGATCAGCGTTTGAGTTCACATCCTTTTTACCAGAAATTTTTCACTCAACTGGATCGTTCGGAGATGGATATTTTTGCAGATGCAATGGATCCGGAAGGTTATATACTTCATTTCATCGGACATTACTATGTAGGTATGGGTACCGTAGGTGGCCGTGTACCAACGGAAAAGGGTTGGATGTTGGATAATGCTTCCGGCTGGATCATACAACTTGTTAAAGACTATGAGCAGACTGGTGATACAGAGTACTTGAAAGCACATCTTACGGGACTTAAAAGAGCCATGAAATTCTTATATAGTCGTATGCCTCAAGGCAGTACAATACCTGTAGGCCCTACTACGTATGATGATTTTACTCATCCTCCTTTGTACTCTTACTATGCAGGTGTATGGCTGACTACACTCAGGGCTTACGAAGCTATAGGAAAAGCTATTGGAGATGAAAGTATCGTGAAACAGGCGCAACAACAGTTTGCTACCTCTCAGAAAGAGGCTCTTGAGAAGTTGTGGAATGGACGTTTCTTTGCCTACGGCTGTGAACCGGATGGTTCCAAAAGATTGGATAATGTATTGTTTACGGGACAGTTGGCAGGCCAGTTCCTGAGCCGTTACTGCGGATGGGGAGACGTATATCCTATGGATATAGTGAAGGCATCTATGATATCTCAATGCAAGATTTCTCTTTCCAAGTCTCCTGATTATTACGCTAATAAAGTGTGGGATATCAATCTGAACCGAGGTATTGATAATAGGGGATCACAATGCTGGCCCTTCTATCTGGAAAGCTATACTGCTTTAGCCGGTATGCAGGCGGGATTTTATGAAGATGCTATGGATATTATGAAGCACATCCAATTAGTACATCTGCGTAAAGGCTGGACATGGACTCAAAACTTGTGGAACCCCAGTGACATTACTTATATGACAGCTCCGGTAACTTGGTTCTCTACAGATGTATTGGCTGGTGCTGGCGTTAACATTCCCCGAAAAGAATTGCGTCTGGCTCCTGTTGTGGCCGATGATAAAGTAATCAGCATCCCTCTGTTTTATCCTAACTTTTGGGGAGTAGTAACTGCTGATCCTCAGAAGAAATCCATCACTTTCAAAATAACGAAGAAATATGGTAAAGAGCGGATCAGTTTCAATAAAGTGATATCGGAACCTGCAGGACTTTCCACTTCCGAAAAGAGAGAAATCGAAATTAAAGAGTTTGTGGTGGAAGAGGGAAAAACGTTGGATCTGAGTCCGTACTGGGATCGTATTATTGACAATCGTCTGGAAGCCCCGGTACTTCAGGAGGCAGATAAACATGACTTTCGTTACGTAACAATAAAATAAGAATGTTAACCCCTAAAAGAAAATGCCTATGTTAAAAGAAAAGATTAAATGACCCAAAGAATGTATCCACTGAGAAAAGTTGGAAACGTAACATTTAGAAATCTTTTATGTAATTGTAAAGTTAAAAATCTTTTTTTATATGATAAAACACATGAATCATTTAGCACGCACCTTGTTGGGATGCATCATGTTACTCTGTACCACAATGGTATATGCGCAACATGCACAGTTTAAAGGACAGGTGATAGACCAGGAAGGGAATCCACTGGTTGGTGCGACCGTTGTAGTGAAAGGAGCCAATAATAAAAATGCCGTGGCAGATATGTCGGGTGAATTTGTGCTACAAAATCTTGAGAAGAACGCTGTTCTTCAGATATCTTATATTGGCTTTCAGACTCAGGAAGTCAAAGTAGGAGCCGAAAACTCAGTAAGAGTGGTGTTAAAGGAAGATGAAGCCGTTTTGGGCGAAGTAGTAGTTGTGGGATATGGCACTCAGAAGAAACAGACACTGACTGGGGCTATTTCTACTCTTAGTGGTGACAAAGTGCTGACAACCAAAAGCACGAGTGTGGCTCAGAGCTTACAGGGAAAGATTGCCGGTGTACAGATCCGTCAACAGGACGGTCAACCAGGTTCGTTCAGTTCTATGGTACAAATTCGTGGCTTTGGTAGTCCGCTGTATGTAATCGATGGTGTTGTCCGCGATAGTGGCGACGGTGGTTCTGAATTTCAGCGCTTGAATCCGGAAGATATTGAAAATATTTCTGTACTTAAAGATGGTGCTGCGGCAATCTATGGTATGAATGCCGCCAATGGAGTTGTGATTATTACCACCAAAAAAGGAAGAAAAGGTAAAGCCCGTTTTAATTACAACGGTTCATTCACAGCTATTTTCCCCACTTCCATGATGAAGGTTATGAATGCTGCCCAATATGCGGAGATTTCCAATGAATTGTCAATGAATGCGGGTACCGGCCCTACTACCACTCCTGAAGAACTTGCCAAATGGCAGGCCGGTGGTCCCGGCTATGAAAGTACCGACTGGTTGGATGCTGTATTCAAAAAAAGTGCAGGTAGCCAGCAGCATACTCTTTCTGTTGAGGGTGGTAGTGATAAGATGACCTATTATGCCAGTTTCGGTTATGCGCACGATGGTGACTTGACACGAGGAGGCGATTTCAATTACGAAAGATATACTATGCGTAGTAATTTTACAGCCCAGTTGTCTAAGTATCTCAAAGCGGAAGTTAATGTTTCCGGAAGATATGACGTGACGAATGCTCCTATCCAGGGAGTCTTTGACTTACTGTTCAAATCTACATTGATGAGACCGACATCCGGAGTGTATGCCAATAACAATTCCGAATACTACAATGCAGCTTATCCTTTCCTGGACAATCCAGTGGCAGCAATGAATGGTGATCTCACCGGTATGAATACCAGCAGAGGACGTAGTTTACAGTCAACTGCCACATTGACCTATGATGTTCCTTGGGTAAAGGGATTGAAAGCTAAATTAATGACTTCGTATGATGCCAGTGATAACCGTACCTCGCATGAGAGAAAACTCTACCAGTTGTACAGTTATAATTCGCAGAATGAATCGTATGATGTATCAAAGACAATTAATGACCCGAGTAGTTTGTATGTGAATATGAATAATGGTAATAATCTTAATATTCAGGCACAATTGTCTTATAGTACTACTATTGCGCGCGACCATAACATTTCTTTGATGGCTATGTACGAAATGAATCATGGCTGGAATGATAATGTTTCTGCTACCCGCGAGTATGAGATTTATTCTAAACCTATTCTTGACTTAGGTTCTCAAACGAATATCCAGAATTCTGGCGGCTATGGAGAGACGGCAAACATCTCTTATCTGGGGCGTCTAAATTATGACTACCAAGGCAAATATCTGTTGGAAGGTGCTTTCCGTTATAATGGTTCTTATCGTTATGCTCCGGGGAGTCGTTGGGGATTTTTCCCGGTTGTCAGTGCAGGCTGGAGAATGTCCGAGGAATCCTTTATTAAGGATAATATATCGTTTGTCAGTAACTTGAAGTTAAGAGCCAGCTATGGAGAGACCGGTATTGATGCCGGTAATGAATTCCAGTTCATAGAAGGCTTTACAATGGGATCAAAGGGATACGAGTTCGTTGATGGTACACAAACCAATGGAGTACTGACTCCGGCACTTATTAATAAGAACCTGACCTGGATTACGACACGTACTTATGACCTTGGTGTGGATATAACTTTGTGGGACGGCTTGTTAGACTTCACATTTGATGTCTATCGTCGTGACAGAGATGGGCTGCTGGCTACCAGAGGCAGCCAACTGACCAATACATTTGGAGCTTCCCTGCCGGAAGAGAATCTGAATGCCGACCGTACCGAAGGTATTGAGTTTACCTTGGGGCACCGGAACAAAATCGGTCAGGTTTCATACGGTGTACAAGGAAACTTCAACTTTGCCCGCAGTAAGATGACCCGCCAGATACATGGTGAATACGAGAGTAGTTGGGATGTTTGGAAATCCGCTACCGAAGGACGTTGGAGTGGTATCGGCTGGGGATATACAACAGCTGGGCAATTCCAGAACTATGATCAGATTTATAATGCACCTGTGCAAAGCGGTGATAGAGGTAATACCATGATTCTTCCGGGAGACTATTACCTGCAAGATGTAAATGGTGATGGATACATTGATGGCAATGACATGAAGCCTAAATATTATGGATTGAATATGCCGGCTCTGAATTATGGCGTCACTCTGACAGCTGAATGGAAATGGTTCGATTTCATGGCTTTATTCCAAGGAGCAGCCTGTTATTCTATCCAGATCCCCGACAACCTGCGCAATTATGCACCTTGGGAAGGTAATTCATCTGCTTATCTGTATGACAGATGGCATCGTGAAGATCCGTTTGATGCAAACAGCAACTGGATTCCGGGAAGATTCCCGGCAGCCCGCGTGGCCAACTACAATCCGATGGGGAACAATGCACAGGAGACAGACCGCAATACGGTGGATGGAAGCTATCTTCGTTTGAAAAGTCTTGAAGTCGGCTATACGTTACCTCAACGTTGGGCCAGTCATGTAGGCTTGCAAAACCTGCGTGTTTATGTAAATGCTTATAATATCTTCACATTCTGTGACTCTTATTTGAAGAAGGATTTGAAACTGGATCCGGAGAAAACAGCCGGTCAGGATAATCGTATGATGAATTATCCGTTATCGTCTTCTATCAACTTCGGTGTAAATGTTAGCTTCTAATATAAAAAACGTTAGATATGAAAAATATAAAATATTATTTGGTTATCGGTCTATCAGCTGTGTTTACGGCATGTACGGACTTGCTGGACATTGAGCCTAATAACAAGATCACTCCCAATGAGCTGTTTAATAACCCTAATGGGGCAAAAGCTTTTATGGCAACTATTTATCGCGATTTGCCTATTGAAGATTACATGTTTATGCCGGGTACCAGCGGAGAAGGAGGTTTCAATAATCCGACAGGGAATATTGGTTTATTATGGTATGCCAATATCTGTGAGGAAGCTGTACAAAGTCAGTGGGGGGAGCAGTCACCGGGATACGTTATTCGTGCGGATTATTTTAATCATGGCTATGAAACGCTTCGTAATATTAATTTGCTGAAAAGCATCATCCCTACACTGGATATTCGTGACAGTGAAAAGAAAGAACTGGAAGGAGAGGCTGCTTTCATGACTGCTTATGTATATTTCTACCTGGCAGAAAAATTTGGTGGAGTACCGCTGATCAAGGAATTGCAGGAGTATGATCCGGCCAATCCGGGAGCTTTGGTGGTTCCACGTAGCACAGAGTATGATACATGGGATTATGTAATGCAGCAATGTGATCTTGCAGCCGCACAACTTCCTAAAGAACGTTCGGACAGACGGGCAACCAGATGGGCGGCATTGGCTTTAAAATCTCGTGCCGCTTTGTATGCTGCTTCTATTGCCAAATTCGGAGAACTGGCGCCGATGGAAGGAGAGGCTGTGACAAAAGGCTTAGCCGGAATGAAACCTGAAAATGCAGCCTATTTTTATCAACATTGCATTGATGCTTCCCTGACTATTATGACAGAATCGAACCATAAACTGTATAAACCGAATCCTGCCAGTCCGAAGGAAGCGGAGGAGAACTATCGTAGTATCTTTGTTAATCCGAACCAAACAGACGGAGAGGCTATTTTTATTAAAGGTATTGTAAAAGAAGGATCTGAGTTTGCCAGCAGTTTAAATTACTTTATCGAGCCTTACCAGACACAGGGACAGGGTAAAATGTCTCCAGCTCTTAATTTGGTAGATGCTTATGAAGATTATACGGACCTGCCGGGTATCCGTTCGGATGCAAAGGTCAAGACTCGTGTCAATGACAATTATTCCAATGCAGGTTTTGATACTGGTTATACTGATTATATCAAAGTAAATAAGGATACCCCTTATGATTTGTTTAATGGCATCGCTTATGGAGATGAGAAAAAAGCGAAGGATGCTCGTCTGTGGGCTTCCATCATACTTCCCGGTACCGAATGGAAAGGGACTAAGATTGTGATGCAAGGCGGTGTGATTCAACCGGATGGAACAGAATTGTATCGCGTTCCGACTACAGTGACCGGAAAAGACGGTAAGACTTACTATTCTTTAGGAGGTGAAAAGCATCAGGTGTCCGGTTTCTGGCCAGGAGACGGAACTCATTCCATGTCTGGTTTCCTCATGAGAAAGATGATCAGTGAAAGTATGCCGGCGCAATATCATAAGACGACGTTGGATTATATCGTATTCCGCTATGCGGAAGTGTTGCTGAATTATGCTGAAGCAGTCTGCGAAAGCGGGTTGGGGGATAAGACTATTGCAGCAAAAGCGTTGAATGATATTCGTAAGAGAGCCGCACATACTAATGAAATAGAATTAACAAGAGAGAATGTGAGAAACGAACGTTTTGTGGAACTCGCTTTTGAGAATATCCGTATCTGGGATTTGCGTCGTTGGAGAGTGCTGCATACGTTGATGAATAATTTCTCTCATGACATTCTGGTGCCTATGCTTGATTTGCGTGATACGAATCCTTCCCTGATATTTGTGCGTAAAACCACTATGGGAGCAAGCCTGAATGGTCCCAATAGCTATTCAATCTCCGAATACTATGAAGATGTACCACGCAATGCCATTAACCAAATGATTCAGAATCCTTAACTTTTAAATTAGTACAGAATATGAGAAAGATTAAATATATAATAGCCGGAATCAGTGCAGCGGTTTTCATGGTAAGCTGCGAGCTGGATAATTTTGATGGTCCGGATGCACAAGTATATGGTGCGGTAATTGATGCCGAAACAGAAGAGTTGATTCAGCAGGAAATTGGTACCAGTGGTGATGCAGCTTGTGTGCAGGTTATAGAGTATGGATATGCTATCCGCAAGGTGCAGCAATGGAAGCTCATGCTGAATGGGGAATACAGAAACAATCTTGTTTTCTCCGGTACTTATGATGTCATTATGAATAATGGTAACTTTGTGAAGCTGGATACGATTAAAGGATATCGTTTCGACAAAGGAGAAAATAGGCTTGATTTCAGGGTGATTCCGAATATCCGTATCAAAGAGCCCATTGTGAAGAAAGAGAATAACGCTATTGTTGCCACCTTTAAATTACAGTATGGTCACAGAACAGGTAAAGCCGAAAAGGTGGCCTTGTTTGCTCAATCGGATCAGAATCCGTCCAACTCTTTCAATCTGGCACATGTAACGGCTAATATTGAAGGCGATGATATCAATTTTGAGAATAATAGCCGGAATGCGAATAAAGTCTTTACATTGACATTGGACTTGAACTCTGACGAAGGTAAGAAGTTGAAAGCCGGACAGAAGTACTTCTTCCGTATCGGTGCACTGCCCAAAGATCTGGGTGAAGGTATACAGGCTAAGTATAATTATTCTCCGGTTTTTGAGATACAGTTATAGTTAGTAGGTAGGATAACAGTTTTCAATAGGTATTTTTTTTAATTGAATCATGAAGTTTATTATTGGTTTCCTGTTGCTTTTTGCTGGGCTGAAAGCGATTGGCAGTGTTCCTTATCGTTTCTCTGAAAGTCCATGGATATCTGAATCTGTGGCAGATGAGGGAAAATATCACATGCCCGGAATGAAGACTAAGCCGAAGAAGTACTGGAGTTGTGTGGGTGTAATCCCTGTGGATAGTCGTAATAGTGTAGACGAGACAGATAAAATGCGCGGATTGCAATACCATCTCTTGTGTCAGTCCTTGGCGGGATTGACGAACCGTGCGGTAGAAAAAGGCAAGAGTGAAATAGCAGTCTGGTTGTGCGACCACGGTGGAAAGACTTCTTATAAACTTTCCAGACAGGCTTTGGAAGATATGGGGATACATGAACAAGGCATGCAGAATGGGCTTGAACTGGCATGCAATGAATACTCCTCTGTGGATGGTGTAAAAGTCCAGTTAAAAGGAATGTTCGATGGATATGTATTGACCGATGTGAAGAATAATCCGGAAAGTGGTGTAGTGGCGTCTGTCGCTTCTCATGTTTACAATTCCATTATTGTGGATATTCGTGATAAGGAGTATTTTGAGAAAGCGGGGTATAAGATGAAATATGATGCCACCCGAAAGACTACAGTGGATGCCTGGCGTGAATTCAGAAATAAATGCAGTAAAAGGGCACTGGTCATAATGCCGGTGCAAACCGGAGAATTGCGTGAATTTGCCATCAAGAACAATCTGTTTGTATTGAACCTGAACAAGGAACAGGGAGATGCTGGGGCCGGACAAAACATTTCACTACTCGAAGAAGTGCTTGCCTGGCTGGAACCCAATGCTCCGGTATACGGTTGGGAGCAAGGAGTAAGTGAAGATCAATTTGTAGCCCGTGTATCCAAAAGCGGACATCCGATGATCCCCTGCGACTGGAGCTATAATCATTCGTTACTGTCCCTGCTTTATGAAAAAGGCCGGGAACAGGTATTGCCCCGGATTTTCGATCCCCGGTCTATCGATTTCAAGAAAAAGAAAAACTTTGTTTCTTTTTTCCTTTCCGATGGTGATAACATTCAGTGGATGATGCAGGATTTTGCTTCCCGGTATTATGATGTTCCGGAGGCAGAAGATGTGAAGATGACTTTTGGATTGCCGGTTGCTACGTTGGCGATGATGGCTCCTGTACAGTTCAACAATCTGATGGGCTTGCAGAAACAGAATTGCTCGCTTATGGAGATGCTGGGCGGAGGCTATTATTATGTGGATACGTACAGTCAGGATCATAACCGGAAAACCAATCTGAGAGTGGCAGCAAAACGCTTGGCGGTTTCTATGCGTCAATATCAGATCAAGTTATTGGGAATAATGGCTATGGATGTGAAGTCGGAAGCGGCCAAAGAAGCCTATCAAGTTTATGTGGACGCTAATGACCAGTTGGAAGGCATCGTTGTTTTGCAATATTCTCCGTATGCCGGAGGTGAGGGAGAAGTCTTCTGGGTGACTAATAAGGCAGGATATGATATTCCGGTTATTACGGTGAAATATTCTCTCTGGGACAGAATACATGAACGTGAAGGTTCTCCCGACTTTATAGCTTCGAAGCTGAAAGAGGAAGCACAGGAAGAAAGTTTCTCAGTGGTATGTGTGCACGCTTGGAGTCGTTTTGAAGGCGATACTTATGGAGCCTCAGCTGCCAAACGGTGTGCCGAACGATTGGACGACCGTTTTGAGGCGATTAATATGCAGGAATTGGTTTGGCGTTTACGCATGAGTCGACGTCCTGAACAAACTCTGGATTATTTGAATAAAATCTATTAATGCTTATGAAGAAATTGATTTGCTTTTTCAACCTTTGCCTTCTGCTCGTTTCGTGCGGACAGAAGTCTCAGGTGTCTTTAGTATCTTTGGTGAATCCACTGATGGGAACTGAGTCGACTTTCGAGTTCTCACATGGCAATACTTATCCGGCAGTGGCTGTACCCTGGGGGATGAATTTCTGGAGTCCGCAGACAGGAGAAAATGGAAGTGGTTGGATGTACACATATAAGGATAGCTTGATAAGAGGCTTTCGCCAGACACACCAGCCCAGTCCGTGGATCAATGATTATGGAACATTCTCCATTATGCCCGTATGGGGTGAACTGACTATGGATAATCAAAAACGTGGAATGCGTTTTTCACATGAGAATGAGAAAGCGGCTCCCGATTGTTATCAGGTAAAGTTCGATAATGGAGTCAGTACAGCATTGTCTGCTACTTCACGTGGAGCTGTTTTTGAGATTACATATCCTTCGGAAGAAGGGCAGTATATTGTGGTGGATGCTTATCAACATGGTGGAAGTGTGGTATGGAACAAAGAAGAGAACTGCATCTATGGTATCACTCATTATAATAATGGTGGAGTGCCTGAAAATTTTGCTAATTACTTTATTATCGAATTTGATAAACCCGTTGTCGAGTCCGGCACCGATGAAAATTCTTGTGCGTACGTTAAGTTTCAACTGGAGGCTGGCGAAAAAATGACTGTCCGTACAGCTTCCTCTTTTATTAGCCACGATCAGGCACGTCTGAATTTCAACCGTGAAGTGGCTGGGCGCCCACTGGCAGAAGTCTCAGCAGAAGCGAAAAAAATATGGAATGATCAACTGGGACGTATCCAGGTGGAAGGCGGGACACATGAGCAGCAGAAAACATTCTATTCATGCTTATACCGTACCCTTTTATTTCCGCGTGAGTTCTATGAATTTGATTCGGATAACAAGCCTGTTTATTACAGTCCTTACGATGGACAATTGCATGGCGGATATATGTATACTGATAACGGATTCTGGGATACTTTCCGTGCGGTACATCCATTGTTTACTTTGGCATATCCCGAGGTCAGCGGACGAATCATGCAGTCCTTAGTGAATGCATACGATGAAAGTGGATTTATGCCAGAGTGGGCCAGTCCCGGACATCGTGGCTGTATGATCGGAAACAATTCAATTTCTTTGCTTACCGATGCCTGGATGAAAGGGATACGGACATTTGATAAAGACAAAGCTTTGGAAGCCATGTTACATCAGACGCAGGCGCGCGGAGAGATAGCGTCGGTAGGACGCGACGGATATGAGGAATACGACCGTTTAGGTTATGTGCCTTATCCTGAAGTGCCCGAGGCGACTGCCAAAACTCTGGAATATGCTTATGCTGACTGGTGTCTGGCACGTTTTGCGGAAGCTACGGGAAACCAGGGAATTGCGAAAGCCTATTATAAAAAGGCACAGAACTATCGCAATTTGTTTTATCCCGAAAAAGGTTTCATGTGGGCAAGGGATGCCAATGGCAAGTGGCGTGATAACTTTGACGCCACCGAGTGGGGAGGACCTTTCACTGAAGGCTGTTCCTGGCATTGGACCTGGAGTGTATTCCATGATCCGGAAGGTTTGTCTATGCTTCTGGGTGGTCATGAACAAATGGCAGAACGACTTGATTCCATGTTTACGACTCCTAACACCTTTAATTATGGTACTTATGGTTTTGTTATCCATGAAATAGCTGAGATGGTGGCACTCAATATGGGGCAGTATGCCCATGGAAATCAACCCGTGCAACATGCTATCTACTTGTATAATTATGTAGGTCAACCTTGGAAAGCACAATACCATACACGCAATGTGCTGAACAAACTGTATAACTCCGGTCCGCAAGGTTATTGCGGAGATGAAGATAACGGTCAGACCTCAGCGTGGTATGTATTTACTGCATTGGGATTTTATCCTGTATGCCCCGGTGCTTCCGAATATGTACTGGGAAGTCCGTTGTTCAATAAGGCAACTCTTTCCTTGCCCGGAGGAAAACAGTTTGTAATTCATGCAGAAAACGCGTCGGAGGATAATTGCTTTATGAGTTAAATGATAAATAATCTTTTAGTCGCGGATGACACGGATAACGCGGATTTTTTTTTATCCACTTTTATAGCTCAGCTTTTTAAATCCGCGTTATCCGTGTCATCCGCGTCTAAAAAATAATATACCGAATGGCGCTAATCTATCGAAGAACAGGCACGTCAGGTAGCCATCGTGAAGCGTGCTGAAAACGGTATGATTTATGATCCTGTAACCATTAAGAGAGGTTCTACTGTAGGCGATGCATTGGCATTGATGGCGGAATACAGAATTGGTGGTATACCGGTAGTGGATGATGAGAGATATTTGGTGGGAATTGTAACAAACCGTGACCTTCGTTTCGTAAGAGATATGAATAAGCATATCGACGAAGTGATGACAAAAGAAAATATTATCACTACTAATCCGACCACTGATATGGAGGCTGTTTCTCAAATCTTGCAAGAACACAGAATTGAGAAGTTGCCGGTTGTAGATAAGGAAGGTAAGCTGGTAGGCCTCATTACTTATAAAGATATAACGAAAGCTAAGGATAAACCGATGGCTTGTAAAGACTCGAAAGGTCGTTTGCGTGTCGCCGCCGGTGTAGGTGTAACGGCTGATACTCTCGACCGTATGCAGGCTTTGGTGGATGCCGGTGCTGATGCGATTGTCATCGACACGGCTCACGGACATTCTATCTATGTAATAGAAAAATTGAAGGAAGCTAAGAAGCGTTTCCCGAACATTGATATTGTGGTAGGTAACATTGCTACCGGAGAAGCTGCTAAAGCATTGGTGGAAGCCGGCGCTGATGGAGTGAAAGTTGGTATCGGACCAGGTTCTATCTGTACCACTCGTGTTGTGGCAGGTGTGGGAGTTCCTCAGTTGTCTGCTGTATATGATGTGGCTAAGGCGTTGAAGGGGACAGGTGTTCCTTTGATTGCTGACGGTGGTTTGCGCTACTCGGGTGATGTTGTGAAAGCTTTGGCTGCCGGAGGATATAGCGTAATGATCGGTTCGCTGGTTGCCGGAACGGAAGAGTCTCCCGGTGATACAATTATCTTCAACGGACGTAAGTTCAAATCTTATCGTGGTATGGGTTCACTGGAAGCAATGGAGAATGGTTCAAAAGACCGTTATTTCCAGAGTGGTACCAATGACGTTAAGAAATTGGTGCCGGAAGGTATCGCTGCCCGTGTACCTTATAAGGGAACTTTATACGAAGTGATCTTCCAGTTGGTAGGCGGTTTGCGTGCCGGTATGGGGTATTGTGGTGCAGGTAGTATAGAGCAGTTGCACGATGCCAAGTTCACCCGCATCACTAATGCAGGCGTGCTTGAAAGCCACCCGCACGATGTGGCAATTACAAGCGAGGCTCCGAATTACAGTCGTCCCGAATAAAATATAGGCAATTTATATAGAAATACCCGGGGAGTAACAAATACTTTTCCGGGTATTTTTCGTTTAAAGAAAAGGCATCATCTGTTTGGTGTTGAGGCAATATAAAAGATGTTTCCCCGTTATTACATTGTTCTTTTCTAAGATAATAGTTATGATAAGAAGTGGATTGACAATAATTCTCCTTTGCCTGGGATTGGCAATTTTTGCTCAGCAAGATCCGGTGCTGATGCGTATTAACGGGAAAGAAATTCTCCGTTCGGAGTTCGAATATATCTATAATAAGAATAATGCCCTTGCTGGTATCGAACAGAAAACATTGAGTGAATATGTTGATTTGTTTGTGAATTTTAAGCTGAAAGTCGCTGCAGCCGAAGCTGCCGGATTAGATACTACCCGGGCTTTTCGTGAAGAACTGGAGGGATACCGTCGCCAGTTGGCAAAAGCTTATTTGACGGATGAGTCTGTATCAGAGCTTGCAGCCCGTCAGGTATATGATAAAATGAAAGCTAACAATCGTGCCGGACAGATACGGGTAAGTCATATCTTTAAGTCTCTTCCCCAAACAGTTACCAGTCATGTACTGCGTTCTGCAGAAGCTCGGATAGATTCTCTTTATGCCGCATTGCAGAATGGGCAGGCGGACTTTGATGAGTGTGTACGTAATTTCTCTGATGAAAAAAAATCTTTTTGGGTAAGTTGGTTACAGATGCCTGTTGAGTTTGAAGATGTTGTATTTGCATTAAAGCAAGGAGAGATATCCCAACCTTTTTTTACACCACAAGGCATTCATATTGTCAAGGCGATTGAACGGAAAGAAATCCTGCCCTTTGAAAAAGTGAAGGATGAAATCATGCGTCGCCAGAGCCGGCGTTACGGAATGGACAGAGGGACGGAAGCTTTGGTGGAAAAACTGAAAAAGGAATATCAATATACGGCAGATAAGACTGGAGTGGATGAACTACTGTCAAAAGGGCAGACAGATAAGAGACTGTTTACACTTGACGGCAGGGAATATACAGGAAAGATGTTTGCCGCTTTTGCAGCTTCCCACCCTCAGGGTGTGCAACGCCAGCTGAAAGGATTTATCATGAAGTCCGTACTGGATTATGAGTATAGTCGCCTGGAAGATAAATATCCGGAATTCCGTATGCTCATGCAAGAGTATCGGAATGGAATGTTGCTGTTTGAAATCAGTAACCGGGAGATTTGGGAACGTGTACCCTCAGATGAAGTCGGACTGGCGGCCTATTTTGAAAAGCATCATTCGGATTATCATTGGAAAGTCCCCCGTTATAAAGGAATTGTACTACATACTACAACGAAAAAGCTTGGAAAGCAAGCTCGCAAATTCCTGAAATCTTTGCCGGAAGAGGAGTGGCAGAATGCCATCCGGCTGACGTTTAATGCAAAGACGCGGCAAGTGCAGGCGGAACAAGGTTTATTTGCTCCCGGAGATAATGCCTATGTAGATGAAGAAATCTTCAAAAAGAGGAAAACTGAACCTATGACGTCATTTCCTTTTACCACTTTTCTGGGTGAAAAGGTGAAGGGGCCGGAGACTTATCAAGAGGTACGTGGACTGCTTGTAGGCGATTATCAGAACTATTTGGAGGAGCGTTGGATTGCACAATTACGGAGCACCGCTAAGGTTGAAATTGACCAAGAGGTTTTAAAAACCGTTAATAAGCACTGATGCAACCGATTAAAACCTATCTTCGTACCTTGAAACGAAGTAAATATCAGTCGGTAATGCGAACAACCTGCTTTGGGCTTTTAATTTTCCTTCTCTGTGCGGCGTGCAGCGAGCAACACGACCATAAAGGGAAGACACCACTGGTGGAATTGGACGGCAATTTCCTTTACCGGGAAGATTTGCAATCGGTACTTCCTGCCGGTTTGTCCAAAGATGACAGTCTGTTGTTTGCAGAACATTACATCCGCAATTGGGTGGAAGATGTCTTATTATATGAGAAAGCGCAGAGTAATATTCCCGATAACGGGGAGATTGAGAAACTTGTGGAGAATTATCGCAAGGCGCTGATTATGCACACCTATCAGCAGGCTTTAATACATCAGCGGCTATCAGAGGAGATTTCAGAACAAGACTTGACGGAGTATTACGAGAAGAACCAGGCGCTCTTCAAGGTGGAACGTCCGTTGATGAAAGGCTTGTTCATCAAAGTTCCTTTGACAGCCCCGCAGCTGGGCAATGTTCGTCGCTGGTACAAGACGGAAACCCGTGAGGCGGTGGAACATCTGGAAAAGTATAGCTTGCAGAATGCTGTGAAGTATGAGTATTTTTATGATAAATGGGTGCCGGTATCGGAAGTGCTGGATATGCTGCCCTTGAAGGTTCCTGATGTGGACGAGTATCTGGACAAGAATCGCCATGTAGAGCTGAAGGATACGGCTTTCCATTATTTCCTGAATGTGAGCGATTATCGCCCGGTGGGAGAGCAGGAACCCTATGAGTTTGCCCGTAGGCAAGTGAAGGATATGCTGCTGAACGTGAAGCAGGTGGAATTCATGAAGCAAGTGAAGGATGATTTGTACCAACGGGCGGTGAAAAGAGACAAGATTAAATATTATTTAGAATAAGACACCAAGAATGAAACAGTGTATGAACTTTAAGTTTGTAGTTTTATGTGCCTTGGCGCTGATGACCGGTTCTGCCGTTTATGGACAAGACAACGTGATTGACGAAGTAGTTTGGGTAGTGGGCGACGAGGCTATATTGAAGTCTGAAGTAGAAGAAGCACGCATGAGTGCATTGTATGAAGGACGCAAATTTGACCGTGACCCTTATTGCGTGATACCGGAGGAGATAGCCGTGCAGAAGCTGTATCTTCACCAGGCTGCCCTCGACAGTATCGAAGTATCCGAGAGTGAGGTTATCCAGCGTGTGGACTATATGACGAACATGTATATCGCCAATATCGGTTCGCGTGAGAAGATGGAGGAATACTTCAATAAGACATCCAGTCAGATTCGTGAAGCCTTGCGCGAGAATGCCCGTGAAGGATTGAAAGTGCAGAGAATGCAGCAGAAACTGGTAGGAGAGATTAAAATCACTCCGGCAGAGGTGCGCCGCCACTTCAAGGATTTGCCGCAGGACAGTATTCCTTATATCCCTACCCAGGTAGAGGTGCAGATCATCACACAACAACCTAAATTCCTTTGGAGGAAATTGAAGATGTAAAAAGTCGTCTGCGCGAATATACGGATCGTGTGAATAAGGGCGAAAGCTTTTCCATGTTGGCTCGTCTGTACTCCGAGGACCGTGGCTCGGCCATGCGTGGCGGTGAAATAGAGTTTTCGGGACGTGGTATGCTGGACCCCGCTTATGCCAATGTAGCTTTCAACTTGCAAGACCCCAATAAGGTTTCCAAGATTGTAGAGTCTGAATATGGCTTCCATATTATTCAGTTGATAGAGAAGCGCGGTGACCGTATTAAAACACGCCACATTCTGTTGAAACCGCATATTCCGGAAGAAGCTCTGGCTGCCGGTTGTGCCCGTTTGGATTCTATTGCCGATGATATCCGCAATAACAAGTTCTCTTTTGAAGAGGCTGCCTCAGTGCTTTCGCAGGATAAGGATACGCGTAACAATCATGGTTTGTTGCCGAATCCCAATACGAACACTTCCCGTTTTGAGATGCAGGAACTTCCCGCCTGAAATAGCCAAGGTGGTGGATAAGATGAAAGTGGGCGAAATCTCTGAAGCCTTCACTATGATTCCGCAAAAGACCGGAAAAGAAGAGTGTGTGATTGTGAAACTGAAGAGCCGTACGACGGGACACAAGGCTACCATTGCCGATGACTATCAGAACTTGAAAGAGATTGTGTTGGAGAAACGCCGCGACGAAGTGCTAGACAAGTGGATTCGTGAGAAGCAGAAGCACACGTATGTCCGTATCAAGGATAATTGGAAGAATAACTGTACGTTCAAGTATCCGGGCTGGATCAAAGAATAATCCGGAAGGATTTACATGGATTTGTATGCAAAAGAAGAATACAAAAAATCATTTCCTGAACAAGCATAGATACCTCCTGGTAGGCATTCTATGCTTGTTTGGCATCTGTCTGCTGAGTGCGCAGGACAAAAAGAAGAGTACTGGTGCACCGGAGAAGAGGAAAGTGGACTCGATTGAACAGAAAAAGACGGAGACGTCGGAAAAGAAGAAGACGCGCGTCGATTTGTTGTACGCAGATGAGGCGCAGGCAGACAAACAGTTGCGTCCTGATGTGCAGGTACTCATCGGTTCGGTGAGGATGAAGCATGACAGTATGTACATGTTCTGTGATAGTGCGCTGATATTCGAAAAGATAAATTCTGTGGAGGCATTCGGCAATGTGCGTATGGAGCAGGGTGACACCTTGTTTATCTATGGAGACTATCTGTATTATGACGGCATGTCGCAGCTGGCCATGCTGCGTGAGAATGTACGTATGATAAATCGTAATACGGTGCTGACAACCGACAGTTTGAACTATGACCGTCTGTACGATTTGGGTTATTACTTCGAAGGCGGTACGCTGACCGACGAAGAGAATGTGCTGACTTCCGAGTGGGGAGAATATAGCCCTGCCACCAAGTTGGCTGTCTTCAACCACGACGTGAAGCTGGTCAACCCGAAGTTTGTCTTGACTTCGGATACCTTGAAGTATAGTACAGCTACCAAGATTGCTACCATTCTAGGTCCCTCCGACATTGTGAGTGATCAAAATCATATTTATTCCGAACGTGGCGTGTATAATACGACTACTGAGCAGGCAGAACTGCTCGACCGTTCCGTACTGACCAACGACGGCAAGAAATTGACGGGTGACAGCCTTTTCTACGATCGTGTCTTGGGATATGGTGAAGCATTTGACAATGTGCAGATGAATGATACGGTCAACCGGAACATGTTGACTGGCGACTACTGTTTCTACAACGAACTGACCGGAAGCGCCGTTGCCACCAAACGTGCCGTAGCTATCGACTATTCGCAGGGCGACAGTTTGTTTATGCACGGTGATACACTGCGGTTGATTACCTATCATATGAATACGGACTCCATGTTTCGTGAGATGAGGGTGTATCATAAAGTACGTGCTTATCGTACGGATGTGCAGGCCGTATGCGATTCGTTGGTGTATAATTCCAAGGACTCTTGCATGACTATGTATACTGATCCTATCTTGTGGCACGGGCTCACAACAATTGTTGGGTGAGGAAATTAAAGTTTACATGAACGATAGTACCATCGACTGGGCACATATCATCAATCAGGCCCTGACGGTAGAGAAAAAGGACAGTATTCACTATAACCAAGTTTCCGGTAAGGAGATGAAAGCTTTCTTCATAGATGGAGACATGCGTCTGGTGGAGGTAAACGGCAATGTACTGGTGGTGTATTATCCGGTAGAGGAGAAGGACAGTTCGCTGATTATGATGAACTATTCGGAAGGTGGACTTTTGAAAATGTACTTGAAGGAGAGAAGAATGGAGCGCGGAGTCTTTGTTGGAAAGACTACCGGTACAGCCTATCCTTTGGACCAGATTCCACCAGATAAGAGCAGGCTGCCTTCTTTTGTTTGGTTCGACTACATCCGTCCGCTCAACAAGGAGGACATCTTCGAGTGGAGGGCTAAAAAAGCAGGTGAAGTATTGAAGAAAAGTGACCGGAAACCTGTAACTTCGCCAAGGAATATATGCATATTAAACGAAATAATAAGTAGCGTCATGGGAATGTTTGCAATGCGGAAGCCTCGTGGCTTCAATCATAGCTATATCTATGTGGATGAGCGGAAAGAGAAGTTGGCGAAGATGGAAGAAAACGCCAAGCGTGACCTGGGTATGCTGCCGGAAAAGGAATTCTCGCCCGAGGATATACGGGGCAAATTCATAGAAGGAACAACTCACCTGAAGCGGCGTAAGGAGAGCGGACGTAAGCCGATGCATTTGGGCATAATCCTTGTTGTCATGGCTGTGTTGATTTATCTGTGGTATGCCATCAGTAACGGAATCATTTAATAATGATTAATCATTAATCCCTAATCATTAAACATTATCATGAGCGATATCATTCATTTGCTGCCCGATTCGGTTGCCAATCAGATTGCTGCCGGAGAGGTGATTCAGCGTCCGGCATCTGTTGTGAAAGAATTGGTGGAAAATGCAATTGATGCCGAAGCAGGGGAAATACATGTGCTGATTACCGATGCGGGCAAGACCTGCATTCAGGTGATTGATGATGGGAAGGGTATGTCCGAAACGGATGCGCGCCTTTCTTTTGAACGTCATGCGACTTCAAAGATACGCGAGGCTGCCGATTTGTTTGCCCTACGCACCATGGGCTTCCGTGGAGAGGCGTTGGCTTCTATAGCAGCGGTAGCTGAAGTGGAGTTGAAAACACGTCCGGTCAGCGAGGAGCTGGGGACGCGGCTGCTGATTGCCGGCTCTAAAGTCGAGAGCCAGGAAGCCGTTTCCTGCCCTAAGGGAAGCAATTTTTCCATCAAGAACCTATTCTTCAATATTCCTGCCCGGCGTAAATTCCTGAAAGCCAACTCTACGGAGTTGAGCAATATCCTTACGGAATTCGAGCGTATAGCGCTGGTGCATCCTGAGGTAGCCTTCTATCTGTATAGTAATGATACGGAATTGTTCAATCTTCCGGTAATGCCTTTGCGGCAACGCATCATGGCAGTTTTCGGAAAGAAACTGAATCAGCAGTTGCTGTCCGTAGACGTCAATACGACGATGATAAAGATTTCCGGTTTTGTTGCCAAGCCGGAAACCTCGCGCAAGAAAGGAGCGCACCAATACTTTTTTGTGAACGGGCGTTATATGCGTCACCCCTATTTCCACAAAGCGGTGATGGACGCTTATGAGCAGCTGATTCCTGCCGGTGAGCAAATCTCCTACTTTATTTATTTCGAGGTAGACCCTGCCAATATCGATGTGAACATCCATCCGACGAAGACGGAGATTAAGTTCGAGAATGAGCAGGCTATCTGGCAGATTCTGTCGGCTGCGGTCAAGGAATCCTTAGGCAAGTTTAGCGCTATACCTACTATCGATTTTGATACCGAGGACATGCCGGATATTCCTGCATTCGAGCAGGCTCGTCCGATAGAGCCTCCGAAGGTACACTATAACACGGATTTCAATCCCTTCAAGACGTCTTCCGCTTCTTCCTATGGAGGCGGTGGCAATTATTCGCGCCCCAAAGTGGAGTGGGAGGGGCTTTATTCCGGTTTGGAAAAAGCCAGCAGGATGAACGAGCCGATGGAGGAAGAGCCTTTTGTAGAGGATACGGTTACCGGTACGGCTCCAAGAGAGGAGGAGAGGGTTCCTTATTTCCAGGAAACGGTTCCTTCCGGGGCAAGCGCCTCTTTCTATGGCAATGAGGCAACGGTAGAGAAAGGAGCGCAACACTTCCAGTTCAAGGGGCGTTTTATTCTGACTTCCGTTAAATCGGGTCTGATGCTGATAGACCAGCACCGGGCGCATGTCCGGGTATTGTTCGACCGCTATATGAGCCAGATTCGACAGAAACAAGGCGTATCCCAGGGGGTATTGTTTCCGGAGATTATCCAGTTGCCGGCTTCGGAAGCTGCCGTACTGGAAAGTATATTGGAAGATTTGTCGGCAGTAGGCTTCGATTTGAGCCCGCTGGGTGGCGGCAGCTATGCCATCAACGGCATACCTTCGGGCATAGAGGGGTTGAACCCGGTAGAATTGGTCCGGAATATGGTACATACTGCTATGGAAAAAGGGAATGACGTTAAGGAAGAGGTGCAGACAATTCTTGCATCGACCTTGGCACGTGCTGCGGCCATCGTCTATGGACAAGTGCTGAGCAACGAGGAAATGTCCAATCTCGTGGACAATCTGTTTGCATGCCCATCCCCGAATTATACTCCGGACGGAAAGACGGTGCTGGCAACCATTAAAGAAGACGACATAGAAAAGCTTTTCTCCAAATAAGGAAGAGTACTTTCTTTTGCATCAAGGCAAAAAAAGTACAAATATTCAGAACCTTTTAGTTCTGTTGGCGTTAATTAGACAGTTTGAATGATAAAGAGTTTAATTAACCACTTAACTATTTAAGGTATATGAAAAAGATTCTAATGTTACTGGCTTTGGCCGGTGTGTCTTCTGTTGCCATGGCGCAGCAAAAGACTGAAGTTGTGGAAGAATTTGGTGTTATCCAGGTACAGGATAAATATCAGGTAATCACCAATCCTTTCTGGAGCAATTGGTTTCTTCTCTATCGGCGGCGGTGCTGAAGCTACTTTTGGTGATAATGATAAGGCAGGAAGTTTTGGCAAGCGTATCAGTCCGACGCTGAATTTTGCCATCGGCAAATGGTTCACCCCGGGACTGGGAGTACGTCTGCAATATAGCGGCCTTCAGGCAAGAGGATATACGTATGATGCAGGTGCTGACTACGTGAAAGGCACTCAGATGGATGACGGCTACTACAAACAGCGTTTCGACTATATGAATCTGCACGGAGATGTGATGTTCAATCTGAATGCGCTTTTTGGAGGTTATAATCAGCATCGTGTTTATGAGATTATTCCTTATGTAGGTGCTGGTTTCACTCACAACTACTCCAAACCTCATCGCGAAGCTCTGTCTGTAAACGCGGGTATCATCAATCGCTTCCGTATTTCCAATGCGATAGATATTAACCTGGAGCTGAGCGCAATGGGCGTTGAAGATAAGTTCGATGGCGAAGTTGGCGGCGATCATGGATATGATGGCGTGCTGAGTGCAACGGTAGGGTTGACATACCGTTTCCCCGCCCGTGGATTCCGTCGCCCGATGCCTCAGTTGATTTCTCAGGTAGAGCTGGCTGCCATGCAGGCACAGCTTGCAGAGATGGGAGCTGCCAACCAGCAGCTGCAGAATGCATTGGTGGCTGCACAGAACCAGCCGGTGGCCGAAGTTACGGAAACCGAAGTGATTGTTCCCGATCCGGATATCGCACCGCGTACCGTATTCTTCCAGATCGGTTCTGCTGAAGTCTCTCCACGTGAAGCAATGAACCTGTCTTATCTGGCAGACCAGATGAAACAGTTCCCGAACGCCACTTACACTGTAAACGGATATGCAGACTCTGCAACCGGTACGCCGGCATTCAACAAAGAGTTGAGTTTGAAGCGTGCACAAGCCGTGGTCGATGTATTGGTAAAACAATACGGAATTCCTGCTGACCGCCTGAAGGTGGATGCCGGTGGTGGTGTCGATAAGTTCGGACAGCCGATTCTGAACCGTGTGGTATTGGTGAAATCTGCCAATTAGAAAGCTACGAGCTACAAGCTACAAGGAGTTACGAGTTATAGAAATGAGAAGGGGCATGCGTTATTATGACGCATGCCCCTCATTTTTTGTAACCAGTAACTTGTAACAGGTAGCTCCTTGTAACTCGTAACTTCTGTAACTCGTATCTCCTATCCCTTATTCTCCGCCGAATTTCTTTACTTGCTCTGCAATCAGTTCCGCATCATCAAAGTAGTTTATCTTCATAGCCTTGCGTACATCGTCCAAGGTTGCGGCAGCGGTTTCCCTGGCAGTTTCGCAACCTTTCTTCAGCATGTCGTAGATGGCGGGGATGTCTTTTTCAAACTCCTTGCGGCGATTGCGAATCGGTTCCAGTGTCTCCTGCATAATTTCGTTGAGGAACTTCTTCACTTTCATGTCGCCCAGACCGCCACGTTGGTAGTGGGCTTTCAGTTCGTCCAGATTCGGATATTCGGGCAGATAAAGGCCGAAGTGTTCCGGACGGCAAAAGGCATCCAGGTAAGTGAATACGGTGTTGCCTTCCAATTTTCCGGGGTCTTGCACACGCAGGTGGTCGGGGTCGGTATACATGCTCTTCACCTTCTTCTGCACCTCGTCGGCAGAGTCCGAAAGATAGATACAGTTGCCGAGGCTCTTGCTCATCTTGGCTTTTCCGTCTGTTCCCGGCAGGCGCAGGCAGGCTGCATTGTCGGGCAACAGGATTTCCGGTTCCACGAGGGTTTCACCATATATATAGTTGAAACGGCGTACGATTTCACGAGCTTGTTCAATCATCGGCTCCTGGTCTTCGCCCACGGGCACGGTAGTGGCGCGGAAGGCGGTAATGTCCGCTGCCTGGCTGATGGGGTAGGTGAAGAAACCTACGGGGATGCTTGTCTCGAAATTACGCATCTGGATTTCGGTCTTTACCGTCGGGTTGCGTTGCAGGCGGCTCACGGTCACCAGGTCCATATAGTAGAAGGTCAGTTCGCAGAGTTCCGGTATCTGGGATTGGATGAAGATGGTACTCTTCGTCGGGTCCAGTCCGCAAGCCAGGTAGTCCAGTGCCACCTCGATGACGTTCTGGCGCACCTTTTCCGGATTCTCCATATTGTCCGTCAGCGCTTGTGCGTCGGCGATGAAGATGAAAATCTTGTCGTACAAGCCGGAGTTTTGCAGTTCCACTCTTCTTCTCAATGAGCCCACATAATGTCCTATGTGCAGGCGTCCTGTGGGGCGGTCGCCCGTAAGGATGATTTTTTCTTTTGCCATATTATGTATTTTTTAGTTTCTTCATTGTATAAAAGCCATTAAGACCGGCAAAGATACCTATAATTATCGAAACCTCAAGGGATGACGCTTTCTTTCCTTTTCACGTATACCTTATGGCTTCCGATGCCGCTTGTATCGATTCCGCTGCCGGGAGTATGTGCCCATTTGCGCAGTTCCACGGTGGCGGTGGAGCGGACGAGTCCGGTCAGTTGCCGGTAGATGCTGACAGTAAGGAAGGCATGCTTGTCCAGATACTGATGCGCCAGAGCCAGACGTTGTTCGGGGGTGTATTTCTTCGACGAGCGTGCGGGTTTCCAGGAGGCACGTTCCAGTTCGCACCAATGGTTGGTTTCTCTAATCAAGGCCTTGTCTGTGCGGAAGTTCACGCCACTTACGTAGATGCTCCGCGCGTTTCGCTTCGTGGTGCTTTCTTGGGGCTGTTCGCGTTCCTTGTCGGGGTAGATGGACAGTGCGGGGGTGAATACGCCCAATCCTTCTATCTTCACCGAGCGTCCCATTCCCATTTCGTGGGCCAGGGCTTCGCCCAGCTCGCAGATAATTCCTTCGGTTACGCCTTTCGAGAATCCCGAGGTCATGGCGATGTATTCCGCCAGTTCGCGCGTGCCGGTCTGTCCGGTCATCACCATCTTGGGGTAGGTGATTGGTTCGCCCGTGCCTTGCAAGTCGGGCATTTCTTTCATTTGGTAGCGTGTGGTCATTGTTGCGTTCTCCTTTCTTTTCTTTCCTTCGTTGCAAAGTCCTTTTCCCTGCGGAGCAAAGTTCTTTTGGTGGCGGAGAAATCTTAGAATAAAGCCTTTATTCCAAGGAATAGAAATTTTATTTTTAAGAATAAAGGCTTTGTTTGTAGAAACAGAATCCTTGTTCTATTTTTGTATAGGCACAAAGGTAAGTTTCCGTGGCGAGAAAAGCAAGTTTTGGTGGGGAGAATCTTCATATTTATCCGCAAATGCCTTTACTGAGATATAGTCTTTCTTTTTTATATGGAATCGCATTTTTCGGAAAAAGATTTCGGTTGTGGGCAACGGCCGCTCTTCTATTATGGAGGATGACGTTTCTTTTATGCAAAAAATATGCCACAATTTGCTCTTTTCGTAAATAAGTCGTTACTTTGCACAAATTTTAAAGAGACTATGCAATCGCAGGAAATGAGAAGCAAATATAACCTCCGTTCGAATGAATTTCATTCGGGAGCCGTCAGTTTCTCTTTTTTCGAGAAAGATATTTTTAGTTCTTTGGTAATGCGTTAATCCTTTATTGGGTGACGCATTTTTTTTGTGAAATAGCTACAACTCGTAGTTCGTAGCTTGTAACTCGTAACTTAATAGACAACAAGAGAATATATGGAAAAGAATTTAAAGAAAGTGTTGGTCTTGGGCTCAGGTGCACTCAAGATCGGTCAGGCCGGGGAGTTCGACTATTCCGGTTCGCAGGCATTGAAGGCTCTGCGTGAAGAAGGTATCAGTTCAGTGTTGGTGAACCCGAATATTGCTACTATCCAAACATCGGAAGGTATTGCAGATCAAGTTTATTTCTTGCCTGTAACCACTTATTTCGTAGAAGAAATCATCAAGAAAGAACGTCCCGATGGTATTCTGTTGGCCTTCGGTGGTCAGACGGCTCTGAACTGCGGTACGGAACTCTATCAGAACGGAATTCTTCAGAAATATGGCGTGCGCGTGCTGGGTACTTCCGTTGAGGCGATTATGTACACCGAAGACCGTGACCTCTTCGTGAAGAAGCTGGACGAGATCCGATGAAGACTCCGAAGAGCCACGCTGTGGAGAGCATGGAGGACGCACTGAAGGCAGCCCGCGAGATTGGCTACCCCGTGATGGTGCGCTCGGCTTATGCTCTGGGTGGACTGGGAAGCGGTATTTGTCCGGACGAGGAAGCCTTCATTAAATTGGCCGAAAGCTCTTTCGCTTTCTCTAAGCAAATTCTTGTAGAAGAGTCTCTGAAAGGTTGGAAGAAATTGAGTTCGAAGTAATCCGCGATGCTAACGACCACTGCTTCACGGTGGCAAGCATGGAAAACTTCGACCCGCTGGGTATCCATACGGGAGAGTCTATTGTAGTGGCTCCGACTTGCTCATTGACCGACGAGCAGGTGAAAATGTTGCAGGAGCTCTCCACCAAATGTATCCGCCACCTGGGCATCGTGGGCGAATGTAACATCCAGTATGCGTTCAACGCCGAGACAAACGACTATCGTGTCATCGAGGTGAACGCCCGTCTGTCCCGTTCTTCCGCATTGGCTTCCAAGGCTACCGGTTATCCGCTGGCATTCGTGGCTGCCAAGATTGCGTTGGGCTATACGCTCGACCAAATCGGCGAGATGGGAACTCCCAATTCTGCATATGCTGCTCCGCAACTTGATTACCTGATTTGCAAGATTCCGCGTTGGGACTTGACGAAGTTCGTAGGTGTCAGCCGCGAAATTGGCTCCAGCATGAAGTCGGTAGGCGAAATCATGTCTATCGGACGTTCCTTTGAAGAAATTATCCAGAAGGGCTTGCGTATGATTGGTCAGGGAATGCACGGATTCGTGGGCAATGAGGGAGTGGAGTTCGATGACTTGGATTACGAACTGTCACATCCCACCGACCTGCGCGTCTTTGCCATTGCCGAGGCTCTGGAAAAGGGATATGCCATCGACCGCATCTTTGAGCTGACCAAGATTGATCCCTGGTTCCTTGGCAAGCTGAAGAACATTGTAGACTATAAGTTGAAGCTTTCCCAATATAATAAGGTGGAAGATATTCCGGCCGACGTATTGCGTCAGGCAAAAGTGCTTGGCTTCTCTGACTTCCAGATTGCGCGCTTCGTACTCGATCCGCAAGGCAATATGGAGAAGGAAAATCTTACCGTGCGTGCACGTCGTAAAGAGCTGGGCATCCTGCCGGCTGTGAAGCGTATCAATACGATTGCTTCCGAGCATCCTGAACTGACTAATTACCTGTACATGACGTACGCCGTTGAGGGTTATGACGTAAACTATTACAAGAATGAAAAGTCAGTGGTTGTGCTTGGTTCCGGTGCTTACCGTATCGGGTCTTCCGTAGAGTTCGACTGGTGTTCGGTAAATGCCGTGCAGACTGCACGTAAGCTGGGTTACAAGTCCATCATGATTAACTATAACCCGAAACCGTATCTACTGACTACGACATGTGCGACCGTCTCTACTTCGACGAGCTCTCCTTCGAACGTGTGCTCGACGTTATCGACCTGGAGCAGCCGCGCGGTGTCATCGTGTCCGTGGGTGGACAGATCCTAACAACCTGGCTATGAAGCTTCACCGCCAGTCAGTTCCCGTGTTGGGTACTTCCCCCATCTCCATCGACCGTGCCGAAAACCGTAATAAGTTCTCTGCTATGCTCGACCAACTGGGTATCGACCAGCCGGCTTGGCAAGAGCTTACCAGTCTGGAAGATGTGAAAGGCTTCGTAGAGAAAGTGGGCTATCCGGTACTGGTGCGTCCGTCTTATGTACTCTCGGGTGCTGCGATGAACGTATGCTACGATGAAGAAGAATTGGAAAACTTCTTGAAGATGGCCGCCGAAGTATCTAAGGAATATCCGGTGGTAATATCCCAGTTCTTGCAGAATACTAAAGAGATAGAATTTGACGCTGTTGCCCAGAATGGTGAAGTAGTGGAATATGCTATCTCCGAGCACGTGGAGTTTGCCGGTGTACACTCCGGTGACGCTACGCTGGTATTCCCTGCACAGAAGATTTACTTTGCTACGGCACGTCGTATCAAGAAAATCAGCCGTCAGATTGCGAAGGAACTCAATATCTCCGGTCCTTTCAATATTCAGTTCCTGGCACGTAACAATGAGGTGAAGGTTATCGAGTGTAACCTTCGTGCTTCGCGTAGCTTCCCGTTCGTGTCTAAGGTGCTGAAGCGTAACTTTATCGAGACTGCTACCCGCATCATGCTGGACGCTCCCTATACACGTCCTGACAAGTCGGCATTCGACATCGACCGTATCGGTGTGAAAGCAAGCCAGTTCTCCTTCTCCCGTCTGCACAAGGCAGACCCGGTATTGGGTGTGGACATGTCGTCTACGGGCGAGGTAGGCTGTATTGGCGACGACTTCTCCGAAGCATTGCTGAATGCCATGATTGCTACCGGCTTCCAGATTCCTCAAAAGGGAGTGATGTTCTCTTCCGGTGCCATGAAATCGAAAGTAGATTTGCTGGATGCCAGCCGCATGCTCTTTGCCAAAGGCTATAAGATTTATGCTACGGCAGGTACAGCCGCTTTCCTCAACGCCCATGGAGTGACGACGGAAGCCGTTTACTGGCCGGATGAACGCCCGGATGCGGAAAACAACGTGATGACGATGATTGCCGAACATAACTTCGACCTGATTGTCAACATTCCGAAGAACCATACGAAACGTGAGCTGACGAACGGTTACCGTATCCGTCGTGGTGCCATCGACCACAACATTCCGTTGATTACCAATGCTCGTCTGGCAAGTGCTTTCATCGAAGCATTCTGCGAACTGAAGTTGGAAGATATTGCTATCAAGAATTGGCAGGAATATAAGTAACTGAAGAGGAAATAAAAAGGAGGATGCTCTATCAGAAAGAGTGTCCTCCTTTTTTATCTTTTTTTCTGGCGCTACCACTGACTATAAGGCTTATTATTGGGGCTCTTGTGCCCACCAATAGTATATATAATTTAATTTTTTGCCCTCTTCAGTAGGGATATACCAGACCTTTTCTTTTAAATCTGTTTCGATTTTACGGTAAACAGAGATAGGGATTGTGGCATAAGTACCGAAGTTCATGAAAGAAAATTCGACCTCATCAACCTTGCCGGTATCTGAATTTATGCACATTGTTAGCATTTACAATGGAAAGGCGCTCTGCTCGTGTCCATGCGTCATATTGGAGTAAAACGATACCTTCATCTGTTTGTGAGAAAGTTTCTCCTGTATTTTTGTAACTTTGAGTAGTAAAGAGTAGTTTGTTACTCTTGTTATAGAGTGTGACTGTCTTTGACGCTGCCACATCGCATTGGTAGGTGTAACCATTTTCATTGAATGTTTTAGTTACAGCATAATAATTTGTCTGTGCATATATATATGTAGTACAAAGTGATATGCATATAAAAAAGAATATAGTTTTCATAATCAGCAATTTATTGTTAGCTTATTTATACATTTAAAATTCTCTAATCCCGGTCGGTTATATTCGAAGGGGTATTTATCCGCTGTGTAGTGATACTTATGGAAAGTAGGGACGATATCATCTTTTATTTTACTTTCTAAATCGGTACGATTCACTCCGGGAAGTAAATTCCCTTTATTATCAATGTAATTCGTTAAACTTTTTATTCTTCTGCGACGGGGGTCTGTATTGTCCCTGTCTTCCCACTTACTGTCTTTATATGCTGGTAAGTTGCTCGTGTAAAGATATTGTGCGTACCATGCTTCTATTTCTCCATTCAGAGTTGATTCTTTGTATGACGCAGTGGTTTCTTGATAAGCTCGGTAAGCATGCATCATTTCATGAAAAAGCTGATTGCTTTCCATCTGCCTGCCAAGACATATTCCTGTTGATTCTCCTTGGTAAAAGCATTAATGAACTTAGAGGTAAATTCCACTGAATCATTTTTCTGTTTTAGCAGGAAAACAATTTGCTGAATGTCTGGGTTGGCAGTGGAAACTTTGAAGAAGTGATCAGATGCATCTGTAATAGGTGCTTCTTCGCTAATACATGAAGCCACTAGTAATGGTACAGCAAATAAATAAATTAGTTTTGTCATTTTCATAATACAAAATTTGAAGGTAATACACTGTACTGCCAGTTCTCAGAGCAGTATTATTATGATTCTTTCTTCTTGATAAAAGAAAAAAGCGTGGGAACTTATCTGTTTGTCTTTAAAATAGTTTTATTGCGAATGCTTGTTTCTGTTTAAATTGCAATAAATATACGAATAATTTTTGTATATGAAATAGTATAGCTGCAATTTATTTTGAAAATATTTACTGTTTCTTTTTATCAGTATAGTTAGCTGTTTGGAATAAATATCTATTTTTGTGGAGAGTGTAATAGTGAAAGGGTGAATAATTACGCTTTTGAGAGTATAATCTGGTAATTGAAATATATGAATGAAGTAGAGAAAATGCGTAGTTCGCAACTGGCGGATATGTCTGCCCCGGAAGTACAGGTAAAGTTTGAATATGCCAAGAAGTTGCTGGCAAGGATGCGGCAATTGAGTACTTACGATGAGGCTTACAGAGGATTGTTGGAAGACCTGATACCGGGAATACCGGAGACATCCGTTGTGTGCCCGCCTTTCCATTGCGACCATGGGGATGGTATCCGGCTGGGTGAACATGTCTTTGTCAATGCCAATTGCACTTTCCTGGACGGGGGATATATCACGATTGGTGCCCATACGTTGGTGGGACCTTGTGTGCAGATTTATACTCCACAACATCCGATGGATTATGTAGAACGTCGTACTCCGAAGGAATATGCCTATCCGGTGACGATAGGAGAGGATTGCTGGATTGGCGGTGGTGTTGTTATTTGTCCCGGCGTAACAATTGGTGATCGCTGTATTATTGGCGCCGGAAGTGTGGTGACGAAAAACATACCCGATGATAGTGTGGCGGTAGGAAATCCGGCGAAGGTGATCAGAAAGGTGATGCCGGAACGATGAAGTGATGTGAATTCAGTTATCTGTTAAATCAAAATACGATCTTGAACCATGAAAAAAATCCCCCTTTTCTTTATTGTTTTAGTTTGTATGTTGGCTGGACAATTAAAAGCAGCAGACGATTTTCTTCCCCAATCCAGATGGATTGGCAGTGAACATTCTCAAAGTACTCCGAACACTTGGCTTTGTTTCCGTAAAACAATCGAGCTTCCCAGTGTTCCCGGTGAGATGATTGCCAACATTGCCGTGGACTCTAAATACTGGTTGTGGATTAATGGAGAACTGGTAGTTTTTGAAGGTGGGCTGAAGCGTGGTCCGGCTCCCGGAGCTACTTATTATGACCGGGTGGATATGGCTCCTTATCTGAAGAAAGGAAACAATGTTATTGCCTTGTTAGTGTGGCATTTTGGAAAGAATGGGTTCAGTCATGTAAACAGTGGGACTGCTGCTCTGCTTTTTAGTGCCCGGGCATCGGGGGTGACTATTGTCAGTGATAAGAATTGGCAGTGCAGTGTGTATCAGGCTTATCAGAATACAGAAGCGCCATTCCCTAATTATCGTTTGTCCGAAAGTAATATCCGCTTCGATGCACGCAAAGAGTTGGCAGGCTGGAATCAACCTTCTTTTGAGGGTAAGTTAGGCCCGGCCATCGAAATTGGCTTTCCGAATGAAATGCCGTTTGGAAAATTGGTGCCTCGTCCCATTCCGATGTGGAAGGATAGCGGATTAAGGGAATACCCGGAGGTGGTGAAGAATGAAACCGGGGATACTATTCGTTGCCGTCTGCCATATAATTGCCAGATTACTCCTTACTTGCATGTGAAAGCTCCTGCCGGATTGAAGATTGGTATGCTGACTGATAATTATACAGGTGGCAGTGCAAACAATGTGTGGGCGGAATATATTACTCGCGAAGGTGAACAGAACTATGAAAGTTTTGGATGGATGAACGGACATGAAATGCTGTATGTGATTCCTGCCGGAGTGGAAGTATTGGGGCTTAAATATCGGGAAACGGGTTATAATGCAGACATAAAGGGGACTTTCACCTGTGATGATGCTTTCTTTACCGAGCTCTGGAAACGGAGTGCCCGTACCTTATATATTACCATGCGCGACAATTATATGGATTGCCCTGATCGCGAACGTGCGCAGTGGTGGGGAGATGAAGTGAACGAGCTGGGTGAAGCTTTCTATGCGCTCGACCCGCGTGGCTGGCAATTGGCTGTCAAAGGCATTTATGAACTGATGAATTGGCAACGGCCGGATGGGATTATTGCCTCTCCGGTTCCATCGGCTAACTGGTGTAAAGAGTTGCCTCTGCAAATGCTCGCCTCTGTCGGATGGTATGGATTTTATACACAGGCATTTTATAGTGGTGATTATTCATTTGTTCCTCACATTTATGAGGGAATGAAAAAATACCTGCATGAAGTGTGGAAGGTGGATGCGCAGGGATTTCCTATTCCCCGTCCCGGTGACTGGAATTGGGGCGACTGGGGGACTGACGTTGACCTGGAAGTTCTTACTACTTGTTGGTATTATTTGGCTCTTAAGGCTGAGAAAGAATTCGCACTTTATTTATATAAACAAAACGATGCCAATCGGGTAGACGAAATGATGAAGCGTATTGCCGCTGCTTTTGATAATCGTTATTGGACGGGTACCGCTTATCGTTCCAGATCGTATAAAGGTGAAACTGATGACCGCTCTCAGGCTATGGCCGTTGTGAGTGGATTGGCTCCGGTGGGAAGATATAAGGCTTTGCTGAAGGTTTTCAAGAAGGAATATCATGCCAGTCCCTATATGGAAAAATATATCATGGAAGCTCTCTTTGTGATGGGGGAACCGAACTTTGCATTGGAGCGTATGCGTAGCCGGTATACTAAAATGATGGCATATCCTTATACTACCTTATTCGAGGGGTGGGGAATAGGTGCCGAAGGTTTCGGGGGTGGTACTATCAACCATGCGTGGAGCGGTGGTCCGTTGACTATATTGAGTCAAAAGTTATGCGGAATAGAACCTCTGAAGCCTGGCTTCAAGCATTTTCGGGTAGCTCCGCAGCTTGGTATGTTAAACGAGGCATCGGCAGTGGTACCTACTCTTTACGGCGATATACGGGTAGATATAAAGAAACAAGACCGTATCGTGAATATACATGTAATCGTTCCTCCGGGTACTACTGCTGTAGTGGTATTGCCTGCTGGCAAAGAAAAGGTACTTCCACCGGGAAGTTATATCCTCCCGTAAACCGGGAAGAGAAAACATGAGTTATAAGGATGATTCTTTGATGAAAAAAAGTTTTTTGTTAAATTGCTGAATTTCAATAAGTATATATCTTTCTGTATGTTTTTCTTAGAAAATAGTTCGCAATTATTTTGGTAATCTCAAAATAAGCTGTACCTTTGCATCGCTTTTGAAACGAAAGTGTACGGGCGCTTAGCTCAGCTGGTTCAGAGCATCTGGTTTACACCCAGAGGGTCGGGGGTTCGAATCCCTCAGCGCCCACACTAAAAACCGCACACTTTCGAACAAAAGGGCGCTTAGCTCAGCTGGTTCAGAGCATCTGGTTTACACCCAGAGGGTCGGGGGTTCGAATCCCTCAGCGCCCACATTCGATTTCTATAATGAGTGGTCTTACAAGTTATTGTAAGGCTATTTTTTTATCTGTTAACTTCCTTACTTAACTTTCTTTCCCCTTTATGGCTTATTACTCAGAAAAAAAAGCTAATTTTGCGGCTCGATAATTATCTAATATACACGTATGGAACTTGATTTACTTACTGCTATCTCTCCGATTGATGGTCGATACAGAGGAAAAACAGATGCTTTGGCAGCTTACTTCTCGGAATTTGCCTTGATAAAATACCGTGTGCAAGTGGAAGTGGAATACTTCATCACCTTGTGCGAATTGCCTTTGCCGCAATTAAAAGGCGTAGACAAAAACGTATTTGAAACATTAAGAAATATCTATCGTAACTTCTCTGAAGCTGACGCGCAGCGTATCAAAGATATTGAGAGCGTAACGAACCATGATGTAAAAGCCGTAGAATACTTCCTGAAAGAAGAATTTGATAAAATGGGTGGAATGGATGACTACAAAGAGTTTATTCATTTCGGACTGACTTCACAGGATATCAATAATACTTCCGTTCCTTTGTCTATCAAAGAGGCTTTGGAACAGGTTTATTATCCACAAATAGAGGAACTGATTGCGCAACTTCGTACGTATGCGGAAGAATGGACGGCTATTCCTATGCTTGCCAAGACACACGGTCAGCCGGCTTCGCCTACTCGTTTGGGAAAAGAGGTGATGGTATTTGTATATCGTCTTGAACGCCAGCTGGCTACTTTGAAGTCTTGTCCGCTTACTGCCAAGTTCGGTGGTGCTACCGGAAATTACAATGCGCATCATGTGGCTTATCCGGAGTTCGACTGGAAAGCATTTGGTAACCGGTTTGTTGCTGAAAAACTGGGTTTGGAACGTGAAGAATATACTACGCAGATTTCTAATTATGATAATCTGTCTGCTGTATTCGATGCTATGAAGCGCATAAATACGGTAATGATCGATATGAACCGTGACTTCTGGCAATATATTTCTATGGAATATTTCAAGCAGAAGATTAAAGCCGGTGAAGTAGGTTCGAGCGCCATGCCGCACAAAGTGAATCCGATTGACTTTGAAAATGCGGAAGGTAATCTGGGTGTGGCAAGTGCCATTCTGGAACATTTGTCGGTGAAACTGCCTGTGTCCCGCTTACAACGTGACCTGACGGATTCTACCGTATTGCGTAACGTAGGCGTTCCGTTCGGACATATCGTAATTGCCATTCAGAGCTCATTGAAAGGTTTGCGTAAATTGTTGCTGAACGAAACGGCTATCTATCGCGATCTGGATAATTGCTGGAGTGTGGTAGCTGAGGCTATTCAGACAATTCTGCGCCGTGAAGCATATCCGCATCCGTACGAGGCGTTGAAGGCCTTAACCCGCACTAATCAGGCTATTACGGAAGCTTCTATAAAGGAATTTATTGAAGGTTTGAATGTAGATGAGGAAATAAAGAAAGAATTGCGTGCAATTACTCCTCATACATATACAGGAATCTAAGCTGGAAATATTAAATTTAGCTGTATAATGAAGCCAACATTTTAAATCCGGCGATTGTTAATATAGTATACATATATAATTCAAGGTATAAGAGTGACAATAGAATGGCCGTGAGGCCAACGTTTAATTTTATTCGAATAAAACAATGAGTACAGAAAACGAAACTTGGCGTGATGCTTCTTCCGCAGAGGAGAACTCAGGTGCCGGCCGCGATGGTAACCAATTTAACAAGGAAGGTGGCTACAGCCGTCCGTCTTACAACCGTGATAATGGCGACCGTCCTTATCGCCCCAGATTTAACAGTGAAAACGGGGATCGCCCGCAGCGTCCTTATAACAGTGACCGCCCTTATCGCCCGCGCTTTAATCCTGGTGCGGACAATGGTGACCGTCCGCAGCGTCCTCGTTACAATAACGATAATGGCGACCGTCCCTATCGTCCGCGCTATAACAGCGAAGGCGGCGACCGTCCGCAACGCCCTTATGGAAACAATTCGGGTGACCGTCCTTACCGTCCGCGCTATAACAGCGAAGGTGGCGACCGTCCGCAACGCCCTTATAATAGTGACCGTCCGCAGCGCCCGCGTTATGGCAATGAGGGTGGTGACCGTCCGCAACGTCCTTATAACGGCGACCGCTCCTACAACAGCGACCGTTCTTATAATACGGACCGTCCCTATCGTCCGCGCTACAACAGCGAAGATGGCGACCGTCCGCAGCGTCCTCGCTACAATAATGAGGGTGGTGACCGTCCTTATCGTCCACGCTTCAATTCGGGTGGTGGAAGACCTGGCGGATACGGCAACAGAGACAGCTATAGCCGTCCAGTCCGTCGTTCGGCCGATTATGACCCCAATGCTAAGTACAGCAAGAAGAAACAGATAGAATATAAGGAGCAGTTTGTGGACCCGAACGAGCCTATCCGCTTGAACAAATTCCTGGCCAATGCCGGTGTTTGCTCCCGTCGCGAGGCTGATGAATTCATCACTGCCGGAGTCGTTTCTGTAAACGGAGAGGTGGTGACGGAATTGGGAACCAAGATTAAGCGCGGTGATGAAGTGAAGTTCCACGACCAGACGGTCAGCATAGAACGTAAGATTTACGTTCTGCTGAACAAGCCGAAGGATACTGTGACTACTTCGGATGACCCCCAAGCACGTCGCACGGTGATGGATTTGGTGAAAGGCGCTTGCAACGAACGCATTTATCCGGTAGGTCGTCTGGACCGTAATACTACAGGTGTGTTGCTGCTGACAAATGATGGTGACCTGGCTTCCAAGCTGACGCATCCCAAGTATCTGAAGAAGAAGATATATCATGTGCATTTGGACAAGAACCTGACAAAAGCCGATATGGAGCAGATTGCAGCCGGCATTCAACTGGATGATGGGGAAATCCATGCAGATGCCATCAGCTATACGGATGACTTCAAGAAAGATGATGTCGGTATTGAAATCCACTCCGGCAAGAACCGTATCGTGCGTCGTATCTTCGAATCGCTGGGATACAAGGTGATGAAACTGGACCGTGTGTATTTTGCCGGTTTAACCAAGAAAGGCCTGCGCCGCGGCGAATGGCGTTACCTCACGGAACAAGAGGTGAACTTCCTGCGCATGGGTTCTTTTGAGTAATATATATAATAAGGTATAATAACTGTTTTATGGAAAAGATTAGTAGAACAAAGATTGTTGACGTGTTGAAGCGCGAAGATTTCGGCGCTATGGTCAACGTGAAAGGCTGGGTTCGTACCCGCAGAGGTAGTAAGCAAGTAAACTTTATCGCGCTGAATGACGGTTCTACAATAAATAATGTGCAGATTGTAGTAGACTTGGGTAACTTCGATGAGGAGATGCTGAAAGAGATTACTACCGGTGCTTGTTTGAGCGTAAACGGTGTGCTGACGGAATCTGTCGGTTCCGGTCAGAAGGCCGAAGTGCAGGCCCGCGAAATCGAAGTGCTGGGAACTTGCGATAACACGTATCCGTTGCAGAAGAAAGGTCATTCCATGGAGTTCCTCCGTGAGATAGCCCATCTGCGTCCCCGTACCAATACGTTCGGGGCTGTGTTCCGTATTCGTCATAATATGGCGATTGCCATTCACAAGTTCTTCCATGACAGAGGATTCTTCTATTTTCATACTCCGATTATCACGGCTTCCGACTGTGAAGGCGCAGGCCAGATGTTCCAGGTGACTACGAAGAACCTTTACGACTTAAAGAAAGATGAGAACGGTTCCATTATTTACGATGATGACTTTTTCGGAAAGCAGGCCAGCCTGACTGTTTCCGGACAGTTGGAAGGCGAACTTGCCGCTACTGCATTGGGAGCCATCTATACATTCGGTCCTACGTTCCGTGCCGAGAATTCCAATACTCCCCGCCACTTGGCAGAGTTCTGGATGATTGAGCCGGAAGTGGCGTTCAATGATATTACGGACAATATGGACCTGGCGGAAGATTTCATCAAATATTGTGTACAGTGGGCTTTGGACAACTGTGCCGACGATGTGAAGTTCCTCAATGACATGTTTGATAAGGGCTTGATTGAACGTCTGCAAGGTGTCTTGAAAGAAAGCTTCGTGCGCCTGCCTTATACGGAAGGTATCAAGATATTGGAAGAGGCTGTTGCCAAAGGGCATAAGTTTGCATTCCCGGTGTACTGGGGGAGTTGACTTGGCTTCCGAACATGAGCGCTATCTGGTGGAAGACCACTTCAAGCGTCCGGTTATCCTGACTGACTATCCGAAGGAAATCAAAGCGTTCTATATGAAGCAGAACGAAGACGGCAAGACCGTGCGTGCCATGGATGTACTCTTCCCGAAGATTGGAGAAATCATTGGCGGTTCCGAACGTGAATCGGATTACAACAAGCTGATGACGCGCATTGACGAACTTCACATCCCGATGAAGGATATGTGGTGGTATCTCGATACCCGTAAGTTCGGTACATGTCCCCACTCCGGGTTCGGTTTGGGCTTTGAGCGCTTGCTGCTGTTCGTTACGGGCATGACGAATATCCGTGATGTCATACCGTTTCCGCGTACGCCGCGCAACGCCGAGTTCTAAGTTTCGGAATATACAAACTGGATAAAATCATCCGCACAAACATTCTGTTGTTTGTGCGGTTTTTTTATACCCAAAAATGTTATAATCTCAAAATAAATCTTTATATTTGTGTCTAGCGGAACGACATAACGTTAACCAACATCATACGAATATGAAACGGAACTATTTCTTTACCATGCTGGCAGCGGTGCTGCTTGCGGTAGCGGGAGCCAATGCGCAGGAGAGCGCAGAGTTTAGGCCTGCGGAACTGGCAGGAATTTGGCAGTTATGTCATTATGTGTCCGAAATCCCGGATGTTCCCGGGATATTGAAACCGAGTAATACCTTTAAAGTGCTGAGTGATGACGGCCGCATTGTCAACTTTACAATGATTCCTGGCAAGGATGCCATCATCACGGGGTATGGGACTTATCAGCAGCTGACGGATAATTCCTATAAGGAAAGTATTGAGAAAAACATCCATCTGCCCATGTTGGACCACAAAGACAATATATTGGAGTTTGAAATAGGGGACGACGGGGTAATGTACCTGAAGTATTTTATAGCTAAGGACTTGAATGGGAATGAACTGAATACATGGTTCCATGAAACATGGAAGCGGGTGGGCATGCCCGCGAAATTCCCCGAGGACCTTGTCCGTTGATATTTCTTTCTCTTTCCCGTTTCTTTCTCAATGCAGCTTTGAAGGTCTTCTATGATGGCATTGGCCGATGAAGGCCGCATCATAAAGAGTTGTTCTAGCGGAGATTCTTTCGTTTCTCCGCAGGATAACTTTGTCTGTTGTATATCAGCCAAGTGGCTCTCTAAAAAAAAGTGGAAAACTTTTGCCAGTTCTAAGAAAAACCGTACCTTTGCAAGCCGATTATTATCTCAAAAGGATAAGCATTTAATTCATAGCGAGTTAATCTTCCATTGTCCGGGATGACTGGCTTGCGGTGAAGAAAAACATTTTAGTAGTAACATTTTAAAAAACAATTAAGAGTGGATACTTTAAGTTACAAGACCATTTCTGCAAACAAAGCTACGGTAACCAAAGAATGGGTTATTGTTGACGCTACAGACCAAGTATTGGGTCGTCTGGGCGCAAAAGTTGCGAAACTGTTGAGAGGGAAGTATAAACCTAACTTTACTCCTCACGTAGATTGCGGTGATAATGTAATCATTATCAATGCCGACAAAGTTAAAATGACAGGTAATAAGTGGACTGACAAGGTATATCTGTCATATACAGGTTATCCCGGTGGTCAGAGAGGAATGACTCCTGCTCGTCTGCAGGCTAAACCGAACGGTGATGACAGACTGTTGAGAAAAGTAGTAAAGGGTATGTTGCCTAAGAACAAATTGGGCGCTAAATTGCTGAGCAATATGTACGTATATGCTGGCAGCGAGCACAAACATGATGCTCAGAACCCGAAAACAATTGATATAAACTTACTTAAATAATAGATATGGAAGTAGTAAATGCATTAGGCAGACGTAAAAGTGCAATTGCACGTATTTTCGTAAGCGAAGGTACTGGAAAGATTACTATTAATAAGAGAGACCTCGCAGAGTACTTTCCATCAAGCATTCTTCAGTATGTAGTTAAACAGCCGTTGAATAAGCTGGGTGTTGCTGAAAAGTACGACATCAAAGTTAATCTCTGCGGTGGCGGTTTCACCGGCCAGTCTCAGGCTTTGCGTTTGGCAATTGCCCGCGCACTGGTGAAAATCAATGCTGAGGACAAGGCTGCTCTCCGTTCTGAAGGTTTCATGACTCGTGATCCTCGTTCTGTTGAACGTAAGAAACCGGGACAACCGAAAGCACGTCGTAGATTCCAGTTCAGTAAACGTTAAGAGTTGGAGAACGGTTGGGGCGGACAAGTTGCTTAATTCTCGACTTTCACCTCTCAACTCTCAACTGAAAAAGCGTTTAGTATCTAAACTACCGGGACTCTTCAGATTCAGACTACCCGGCGGTTGGTTTAGAAGAAACAAAAAAGAAAGTAAACGATTAATTTAAAAGAAAATGTCTAGAACAAATTTTGATACATTATTAGAAGCCGGTTGCCACTTCGGTCACTTGAAAAGAAAGTGGAACCCTGCAATGGCTCCTTACATCTTCATGGAGCGCAATGGTATTCACATCATTGACCTCAACAAGACGGTTGCTAAAATTGACGAAGCTGCTGAAGCTTTGAAGCAAATCGCTAAATCAGGAAAGAAAGTCCTGTTTGTTGCTACTAAAAAACAAGCTAAGCAGGTGGTTGCCGATAAGGCTGCATCTGTAAATATGCCTTATGTAATCGAGCGTTGGCCGGGTGGTATGTTGACTAACTTCCCGACTATCCGTAAGGCTGTCAAGAAGATGGCTACCATCGACAAGTTGACAAGCGACGGTACCTATTCAAACCTCTCCAAGAGAGAAATTCTTCAGATTTCACGTCAACGTGCAAAGTTGGACAAGACTTTGGGCTCTATCGCTGACCTGACTCGTCTGCCGTCTGCTCTGTTCGTTATCGACGTAATGAAGGAAAACATCGCAGTTCGTGAAGCTAACCGTCTGGGGATTCCCGTATTCGGTATCGTTGATACAAACTCCGATCCTACGAATATCGATTTCGTAATCCCGGCAAATGATGACGCTACTAAGTCAGTAGAAGTTATTCTTGATGCTTGCTGCGCTGCTATGCAGGAAGGTCTGGAAGAACGTAAGGCCGAAAAGGTAGACATGGAAGCTGCCGGTGAAGCTCCTGCCAACAAAGGTAAGAAGAAAGCTACAAAAGCAAGACTCGACAAGTCCGACGAGGAAGCAATCAATGCCGCTAAGGCTGCTGCTTTCATGAAGGAAGAAGAGGCTTAATCATACTGTTGAGAGTTGAGAATTGAAAGTTGAGAGTTACTTTACGGCAATTCTCAATTCTCTATTCTCAACTCTCAATTACTTTATAAGGATATTATTAACAATTAAAATAAAAAGATATTATGGCTGTAAGTATGGCTGATATAACCAAGCTCCGCAAGATGACCGGTGCTGGTATGATGGATTGCAAAAATGCTTTGACTGAAGCTGAAGGCGATTTCGACAAGGCAATGGAAATTATCCGTAAGAAGGGACAAGCTGTTGCAGCTAAGCGTTCAGATCGCGAGGCTTCTGAAGGCTGTGTGCTGGCTAAGACTACGGGTGACTTTGCCGTTATCATCGCTCTGAAGTGCGAAACTGACTTCGTGGCTCAGAATGCTGATTTCGTGAAATTGACTCAGGACATTCTGGACCTTGCCGTGGCTAACAAGTGCAAGACTCTGGACGAAGTAAAAGCTCTGCCGATGGGCAACGGTACTGTACAGGATGCTGTAACAGACCGTAGCGGTATCACTGGCGAGAAGATGGAGTTGGATGGTTACATGACTGTAGAAGGTGCAAGCACTGTGGTTTATAACCACATGAACAGAAATGGCCTCTGCACTATTGTTGCTTTCAACAAGGCTGTTGAAGAAGGACTGGCTAAGCAGATTGCCATGCAGATTGCTGCCATGAACCCGATTGCAGTAGACGAAGATGGCGTATCTGAAGAAATCAAGCAGAAGGAAATAGATGTTGCTATCGAGAAGACAAAAGCTGAACAGGTACAGAAGGCTGTTGAGGCTGCTTTGAAGAAGGCTGGTATCAACCCGGCTCACGTGGACAGCGAAGACCACATGGAAAGCAACATGGCCAAGGGCTGGATTACTGCTGAAGACGTGGCAAAGGCAAAGGAAATCATTGCTACTGTTTCTGCCGAGAAAGCTGCACATCTGCCTGAACAAATGATTCAGAATATTGCTAAGGGCCGTCTTGGCAAGTTCTTGAAAGAAGTTTGCTTGCTGAACCAGGAAGACATCATGGACGGCAAGAAGACAGTTAGAGAAGTCTTGAAAGAAGCTGATCCTGAATTGAAGGTTGTTGACTTCAAACGTTTTACTTTGCGCGCTGAATAATTCCGCTTAGAAACGATTCTATAAAAAGAAGTGGCCGTATATGGAGTTGAATTCCTAAACGGTCACTTTTTTATGCCTCTACAGTTGCAGTGAGACGGATGATGCGTTTATCCCACGGGCTTGGTTTGCGTGTATCCTTCTGCCTTCAGGAGGTCGATGACACGTTGTTTGAAGTCGCCTTGCACGATGATTTCTCCATCTTTGGCACTTCCACCTACTCCACATTTACTTCAGCAATTTACCTAACTCCTTCAGGTCATTTTCCGTACCTACGAAACCCGTGACAAGTGTGACTACTTTTCCTCCTCGATTCTTGCGATCCAATTGAACACGCAGGCTTTGTTGAAAGGGGGAGGGTAACCTGTTCCCCATCATCTTCCATCTCATAACTGTAGTCCGGGTTGGTAGAATAAACTACATTCAACCGTTCTTTCCAATCATTATTCTTATGGGCGGTTTCTTGCCGGACAATATTTGAGGTTTCTTCTTTAGGATTCATATCCCAGACCTTTACTTTTCAAATGCTGAATCGTGATTATGAGAAGGATATAGTGCTTGCCGAACGTACCTATAGCCTGCCGGAAGTAAACATCACCAAGGGAAATGAAGATCCGGCCTATGCAGTGATGCGTAAAGCGATAGCACGTGCTCCTTATTATCGCACTCAGATAAAAAGCTACACTGCCGGCACGTATCTGAAGGGAACCGGTAAAGGGACCGCTATTCCCGCTGTCCTGAAACTATCCAAAGAGGTGCGGAAAGATGCAAAAGAATGGCTTGGAAAGCTGTTTGTCTTGGAGCAACAGCAGATTGTGAACTTTACTGCCCCCAATGTCTGGAATAATAAGGTATTAGCCAATAAGAACTCTTTTCCAGAAGAAATAGGGGTGGACATGGGTATAACTACGATTAATCTCTATACCCCCGAGCTTTTCGGTAAAGTTTCCCCGTTAAATAAAAATGCTTTCTCGTACTATCGTTTCAAACTTGACGCTTGCTTTGTGGAAGAAGGACAAATGATAAATAAGATCCGTGTGATTCCCAAGAAAGACGATAACCGTTTGCTGGAAGGAGACCTGTTCATTGTAGAAGATTTGTGGTGCATTTCGGCTGCTGATGTCAATGTTCGCGCTACCGGGTTGAAAGCAAAGATTAAGATCACTTGCAAGGAAGTACAGTCTTCTGTTTTTCTGCCGGTTTCTATTACGACTTCTTCTACCATTGATATAATGGGTTTCAAGGCAGAGGCTTCTTATCTGGCAGCAATACACTATAGAGAGGTAAAAACGGATATCCAGCCGGAGACCAGTACGGATAAAACGGCAAAACCTGTAACTGCCAATGCAGTAGCGCAGCCAAAGAAACATAAATTTGAACGTCCGGCACGGATCGGACGCAAAGATACTCAGGTTGATTCGCTTGCCGATAAGCGGGATTCTCTTTATTGGACCGCTATTCGTAGTGTGCCGTTGCGATTGGAAGAAGTGCAGAGTTATCAATATAAAGAAGAAAAGATTGCGCTGAAAGATTTGTCATCCGGAGAAAAATCCGAGAAGAAAACAGCGGTCGGGCAAGTACTGAATACCATTATGTGGGGAAAGACTTTCAGAACTTCCAATAAAAATGCATGGTTAACTTTACCTGGTCTTTCCGCTTATATTCCCGAATATAATTTTGTGGATGGCTTCTGGTTAGGAGTTAAGCTAAAGACAGGAGTGAAGTTATCGGAATCTTCTACACTTCGTTTTGTGCCTTCTTTCTATTATACCACTGCTCGCAAAAACTGGATTGGACAAGGAGAACTGACATTGGATTATGCTCCCCGAAACCGTGGTTATTTATCTCTTTCCGGAGGTCTTCTGTCCGCTGATTATAATTCGGAAAGTGGAGAATCCCGTTTGATTAACAGTATGTCCAGCTCGCTGTTCGGTCATAACCATCTGAAGCTTTACGAGAATACCTTCTTCACAGTTGACCATGCGATAGAGCCGGCTAACGGATTACTTTTTTCTTCCTCACTTTCCTGGCAACGCAGGAAGATGCTGGATAACCATATCCATAAAAGTTGGTTCAAAAGAGATGCCGAACCGAATATTCCGGAAAACACTGCTTTCCGACCAATGCCGGAGAATGATATCCTGAAAGCTTCTTTTGAGTTGGAGTACACTCCGGCTCACTACTATCACATGTCGCAAGGTAAAAAAGTGTATGAAGCTTCCCGTTATCCTACATTTGCCTTGAAATATGACAGAGCTTTCCCTATGAGCGGAAGCCGTTATCTTACCTCGTACCACCTGATGCAGTTCTCAGCTAAACAGAAAATTGAATTCGGAATGTTCAATCGCCTGCATTGGTCAGTGAATGCAGGTTCATTCTTTAATGCAAAGAATCTTCAGTTCCCCGACTTTAAGCATTTCGCTTCTACCCGCATATTGGTTACGGAACGTTCTTTCGATACCGGGTTTAGTTTACTGGATAACTACGTTTTGTCCACTAATACCCGCTGGGCACAGGCTAATGTCTCCTGGTATACTCCATATCTGCTTTTGAAACATCTTCCTTTTCTGTCAAGAAAAGCATTTGATGAAGCTTTGCATCTTCGTTCCATCGTGATATATGGTGGGCGCCCCTATACGGAGATTGGATATTCGATTGGGTTTTCCGATATGGCACGGATAGGAGTCTTTGCCGGTTTCGATTGCCTGAAGTTCCATTCGGTGGGAGTTTCCCTTAGTTTGCTGTTATCCCTCTTTGCTGACAAGTAAAACTTTTGTGGAAATTATGTTAACTTTCTTCTGTTGGAGTATTCTTTTCCAAAAAAAGCGTATTTTTGTCCACCCGTAACCGAAAGAAATGAAGAAAATGACCACGAACCAGGCAATTCAATATAAGGATAGCATGAAAGTGCCGGAGCCTACTTTGCGCAGGTTGCCGTGGTACTTGTCGAATGTTAAGCTGCTCAAGCAGCGGGGCGAACGGTACGTCTCTTCTACACAGATATCTAAAGAAATCAATATAGATGCTTCACAGATAGCCAAGGATTTGTCGTATGTCAACATCTCCGGGCGTACGCGTGTAGGCTACGAAGTCGATACGCTGATAGCCGTACTGGAAGACTTCCTCGGATTTACCGATATGCATAAAGCATTTCTGTTTGGAGTAGGTAGCCTGGGTGGTGCATTGTTGCGCGACTCCGGTTTGAAGCACTTCGGGCTGGAAATTGTAGCAGCATTTGATGTGACCCCGGAATTGGTAGGCACTACATTGAACGGAATACCGATCTTCCATTCCAGTGAATTCGAGCAGAAGATGCGCGAATATGATGTGAACATCGGTGTGCTGACTGTACCTATCGAGATAGCCCAGCAGATTACGGATACCATGATAGCGGGTGGCATCAAGGCTGTATGGAACTTCACCCCGTTCCGTATCCGTGTGCCGGAAAATATCGTTGTTCAGAATACTTCTCTATATGCTCATTTGGCGGTGATGTTCAACCGCCTGAATTTTAACGAAATCGAATAATGAAGATTATTGCTGTCGGAATGAACTATGCACTGCACAATAAAGAGCTGGGGCATACGTTAGTTAATAAAGAGCCGGTTATCTTCATGAAGCCCGACTCGGCTATATTGAAAGACGGAAAGCCTTTCTTTATTCCCGATTTTTCGGATGAGGTTCATTACGAAACTGAGGTGGTGGTACGTATTTGCCGTTTGGGAAAAAATATTGCGCCGCGCTTTGCCAATCGTTATTATGACGCAGTGACTGTAGGCATCGACTTTACGGCACGCGACTTGCAACGTAAGTTCCGTGAAGCCGGTAATCCCTGGGAACTTTGCAAAGGATTCGATCATTCGGCAGCTATCGGAACTTTTGTTCCTTTGGAGCAGGCAGGAGGCGATTTGCAGCGGCTTGATTTCCGTCTGGAAATAGACGGCAAGGAAGTGCAGCATGGCAATACCTCGGATATGCTTTTCAAAGTGGATGAGATCATTGCATACGTCAGCCGCTTTATGACGCTGAAAATAGGCGACCTGTTGTTTACGGGAACTCCCGCAGGCGTAGGTCCGGTACAGATAGGACAGCATTTGGAAGGATACCTCGGAGAAGATAAGTTGCTCGACTTTTATATTCGTTGAGTCAATTTATTACGATATGTTTATCAAACGTTGCTGGTTGCTTTGTTGCTTTATCGCTTTTCTTCTTCCGGTTTCAGCGCAGGAATTCATTACGCTGAACTGGCAGGAATTGTCTTCTGCACAGGCGCTTCCCGTAGTGACGCGTGAACTCCCTTTGGGGAAAGACTTCCGTGCCTTCACCTATCAGGTGGAAATAGAGTTTCCGGAATATCAGAAGTTAAACCGGAGTGAGGTGGCGGCATTAGAGATGCGACTCGACAGTTTACGTCAGCTACCCAATGAAAATGTGGCTTTCCGGGAAGGCTTGCCGGCATCACCACAGATAAACTCTTTCATTAAAGTTTCCGCACATCGTGGTTTTCTCTCCATAAGCTTTGTTCCTGTTGTTTTTCGTGAAGGAAGTTATCAACGGCTGAATTCTTTCAAACTATCCGTGAATTCTTTTCTTAAGAAAGATAGAATAGGGGAGGAGACAACTACCCGAAATCTGAAAACAACTTTATCCGAAGTATCTCTAAAGGATTGTACAACATCGCTTCTTGCTTCCGGCCGTTGGACGAAGATAAGTGTGAGAAATACCGGAGTCTTTAAAATTACGAATGCCGAATTGAAAAAGATGGGATTCTCAAGACCCGAAAAAGTCCGCGTATTTGGTTATGGCGGTTATTTGCTGTCCCAACGTTTCAATGAACATCCGGCAGCTGACTTGCCCGAAGTTCCTTTGTTGCGTTTGTCAGATGGTGTGTTGTTTTATGGTCGTGGCACTGTATCCTGGACACCGGATAGCCAAAATACTTACTTTGTTCGCGAGCGCAACTTTTACTCTGATGAAGGGTATTACTTCCTGACTGATCGGGAGGATATTCCGGAAATGGAAACTGAAATTTTTTCTTCGTTGAAAGAGACTTCGGCCAACAGATTGACGACTTTCAATTCCTTTGCTATTTATGAAAAAGATGCATATAGTTGGGCAGGTACCGGTAGGCAGCTTTATGAAGATTATGACTATGTGGCCGGAAATACGAAAAGTTATACATTGAACTTGCCGGGCATTGTGCCGGAAGCTGCCGGATGGTTGACTACTGTCTTTGCCACCCGCTCCATTGATGCATCTACCAGCTACTCTGTTTCAGTGAATGGTGAACCGAAGGGCAATATCACACTGGCATCCATTGATTCCGATAATCAATATTATACCAGAGCTACTTCTGCAACGATAAATGCTTCCTGGCAAGGGACTAAGTCGGAAAATACGGTTGTAACCATCACCCATACCCGCCCTTCGGGTACATCGGGGCGTCTGGATTACATTGCCTTAAACTACATGCGTGCACTTACGTTGAACACTCCTTATCTTACTTTTCGCTCTTTGGCTTCCATTCATAAGGAGACAACGTTCGTTCTTTCCGGTGCCACAGCTTCTACTGTTGTGTGGGATGTCACCAATCCTGCAAACATTGGTAGAATAGAAGGCAGTTTTGCCGATGGCACCTATACATTTACTATTCCCGCAGGAGAGTTGCGTGAGTTTGTTGCCATCACTCCCGAAGCGGGAGGCTTTGATACAGTGGAAAACGTAGGTGGGGTTGCGAACCAGAATCTGCATTCTCTGGAAGCTACGGATATGATTATCATTGCTCCCGACCGGAAAGACCTGCTGGCACAGGCGGAACGACTGGCACAAGCCCATCGTGAGAAAGACGGATTGTCCGTCCTTGTCCTTACCGCTCCGCAAATCTACAATGAGTTTTCCTCCGGTACACCAGATGGAACGGCTTATCGCCGTCTGATGAAGATGTTGTATGATCGCTTCCCGAATGAAGCTGAACGTCCCAAATACTTGTTATTCTTCGGAGATTGCAGTTACGATAATCGTATGTTGACTTCTTCCTGGAAGAGTTACCGGCCTGAAAACTTTCTGCTGTCTTACCAATCGGAAGCTTCTCTGGAAGAGACTTCCTCCTATGTAACTGACGATTATTTCGGTTTTCTTGATGATGAAGAAGGGGATGATCTTACAGCCGGTATGTTGGATATTGGCATCGGACGTTTCCCCGTTCGTACAGCGGCTGAGGCAAAAGCTGCTGTAGATAAGACAATTGCCTATATGGAAAATAAACAGGCGGGTCCGTGGAAACATACAGTTTGCTATGTAGCTGATGACGGAGATAAGAATCTGCATGCTTCTCAATCTGAATTATTGGCAAGTTACACCGAGAGAAACTATCCTTCCCTGCTTGTCAACCGGATCTATGCCGATGCTTTCCATCGTGAATCTTCCGCTACCGGAGAAACTTATCCTGATGCTACGAAACGCCTCTTGCAGTTATTTAACAGGGGAATGTTGGTAGTCAACTATACAGGTCATGGAAGTACTTCTGCATGGGCGGCAGAGAATCTGCTGACGATGGCTGACATCACTAAAATGACGTCTCCCCGCCTTCCTCTATGGATTACCGCCACCTGTGACTTTACCCGTTTTGATGATATACAAACTTCTGCCGGAGAGCAGGCTTTCCTGAATACTAAAGGTGGTGCTATAGCTTTACTCACTACATCGCGGGTGGTGTATGCTTCGCAAAACTCCACGTTGAATCAGGCTTTCCTCCGTCATATTTTTTCGCGTCCCGAAGGTAAACGTTTGCGCCTTGGAGACATCATGCGGCTTTCCAAGTGCGATGAATCTTTGGCTAACGATAGGAATAAACTGAACTTCTCTCTGATTGGCGATCCTGCCCTGACTTTGGCATATCCCGATTACCAGGTGCAGGTAGACGAATTTGCGGGGGTGAATGTAGCAGAAGAAACGAGCGTCTATCCGCAGGTGAAAGCCGGTAGCAAGATTACTGTAAAAGGACGTATCCTGACTCCCGAAGGAGCTTTGGCTGAAGACTTTACCGGTACAGTGCATCCTACTGTGCTGGATAGTAAGGAAGAAGTGACAACTCTTGATAATCGTGATGAGGGAGCTTTCACTTATACCGAGCGCAGCAAAACTCTTTTTTCCGGCAGTGACTCGGTTCGTCAGGGACGGTTTGAATTTACTTTCCCCGTGCCGTTGGATATCAACTATTCCGATGAGGAAGGTTTATTGAGCCTTTATGCTCTGGATGCCGTTCATTCTCATGAAGCCGGCGGAGCTTTCGACCGCTTCCTGGTGGGTGGAACGGATGATGGTGTTTCTCTGACGGACACATTAGGACCTAAGATAACCGTTTATCTGAATACGCCGGACTTTAGTCCTGGTGGACAAACCAATACCACCCCGTTGTTTGTGGCGGAATTGGAAGATGCGGATGGTATCAATACGGTTGGCAATGGTATCGGGCATGATCTTTCGCTTTGTATCGACGGCAGTGCGGTGCTGACTTATAATCTGAATGATTATTATACTCCGGTAGCGGGAGACTATACCCGGGGAACGGTATACTTTTCTGTGCCCGAACTCACTGAGGGCAAACATACGTTGTCATTCCGTGCCTGGGATTTGCTGAATAATTCCTCTACAAAGACTTTGGAGTTTGAGGTGGTTCGCGGATTGCGTCCCGGTCTGTTCTCTGTTATTTGTACACAAAGCCCTGCCCGTGAAAGTACTACATTCGTTCTTTCTCACAATCGCCCCGGTTCCACGCTTGCGGTCCGTATGTCCGTATACGATTTTGCCGGACGGGAAATGTGGACACATCTGGAGAAGGGAGTATCCGAAGGACAAACTTATTATGTGGAATGGGACTTGTGCAGTAATGGCGGGCAACGTCTGGCACCGGGTGTTTATCTGTATCGTGCATCTATTGTCTCCGACGGTAGTCGCGAAAGTACGAAATCACAGAAAATCATTATCCTGTCACAATAAACAGGGGGATTCTCTGTTTTATTAGTATTGTTATTAGAAATCATAAGTATCTCAATTGAAAGGAGTAACTAAATTCTCCTCCTCCCAAAAGGAGGGAAATTAAGTTAGATTTTGTTTTTTATATTTGAGATCGTATTATAAATAATATCGTATGAAGAAATACATCTTGCTATTACTCATAGCTTTCTTGTCCGTACACCTTCTTGCCCAGGACAAGAATCAGTTTAATCCCGTTAATACCGGTGTTAACTCTTTGGGTATTGCCCCTGACTCCCGTGGCGGTGGTATGGGAGATGTGGGTGCGGCTACAGATCCGGACGTAAACTCTCAATACTGGAATCCGGCTAAGTATCCGTTTACGATCAGCCGTGCCGGAGTAGCGGTTTCCTATACACCTTGGTTGCGCAAGTTGGTGAATGATATTGATCTGGCATATTTGGCAGGTTACTACCGTATCGGAGATTATCAGGCTGTCAGCGGTTCTTTGCGTTATTTCTCTTTGGGTGAAGTGCCCGTAGCATATCAGGATGAGAATTCTCCCGGATATACCATTAAACCTTATGAAATGGCGGTAGATGTGGCGTACTCCCGCATGCTTTCCGAACATTTCTCTGCTGCGGTTGCCTTGCGATACATTTATTCCGACCTGGCGTACAGGGAAGATGAAGAAGTTTCCGCCGGCTCTGCTTTTGCTGCCGATATTGCCTTCTATTATACGAATTACGTCATACTTGCCCAACGGGAGTGTATGCTTTCTTTTGGACTGAATGCTTCCAATATCGGTACGAAGATTTCTTATGATAGTGGTAATACCAGCCAGTTCTTGCCTACTAACTTACGTTTGGGTGCTTCCCTGTTATTCCCGATAGATGATTATAATACAATCGGAGTTAGTTTTGATGCCAATAAGTATATGGTTCCTACCCGTCCTGTTCGTGGAGAAGATGAGTCGCAGGAAGAGTATGAAGAGCGTTTGGACCGTGATTATAATGATATTTCTCCCATTAAGGGTATTTTCAAATCTTTCAGTGATGCCCCCGGCGGCTTCAAGGAAGAATTGCAGGAGATACAGTGGTCTTTGGGGTTGGAATATACTTATCACGAACAGTTTTCCATTCGTGGTGGCTATCATTGGGAACATGAGAACAAAGGAAACCGCAAATATTTTTCTTTTGGTGCAGGATTCAAGATGAGCGTATTCTCGTTAGATGCTGCTTATCTGGTATCTACGGCACAGAGCAATCCGCTCGACCAGACACTTCGTTTTACGTTAGGTTTTGATCTGGATGGGATAAAGGACTTGTTCGGACGTCGCAGAAGATGAATCAGCTACGAGCTACGCGTTACGGGCTACAAGTGCCTTGCGGCAGAAGGGGGGAGTGGTGTGTAGTGTATTATTAGCTGTATATATCGGACGCGCAGCATCTATATACCGGATGCGTTGCACCTATATATCGGATGTGTAGTATCTATATATCCAACGTTACCGATATATAGATGCTAAAAGAGGAATCGGACTTGCCTGAAATTAGATTGCTTGTTGTGGATGATAATAAGCAATCTAATCATTCATAACATTGCTTATTCTGGATCATAAGACTGCTTGTTTTCAGATGTATTCAATACATTGAGTGTTTTTTCTTCTTTCAGTCTTTCAGCTTATCTCAAACTCCCTGTTCATCGGCATTCCGGCTGAAATATACCTGAAACAGCTATAAAGCTGGAAGTTTCAGCCGGAATGCCGATGAATAGGGGGAGTCAGTGAGAACTGAAAGAACGGGAAGAGTTTTTTTCAAAAATAGAGGGTGTCGGATGATGGTTCATTTTATTCAGAACCGTACGCCAACGTTTCCGGTGAATTCCTGCCAAAAGACTCATGAAACTTTCCATTTCAGATATTTATTCTGTATTTTTGTCCGTGAAGATCTATTGTTAAACCGAGAAAGAAATCCGTATGAGGAAACTAAAGGTGTTTTTGGCAGTCTTGTTAGCATCCCTATCCCTGCATATCCATCCCAGTGAAATTGATTCTTTGCTTCGTGAACTTGATATGTCTATCAGAAACCGTCCTCAATATACCCTGAAACGCCAGGAACAAATAGATGCCTTGCAACGAAAACTCCGGCTGTCTCATTCCGATCAGGAGCGTTATGATCTTTACCGCGAATTATTCGGCAAATATCGCTCTTACCGTATGGACTCGGCTCTATGGGTGGCCAATCAGCGCGTAGAACTTGCCAAGCGCATGAAGAATCCCCTTTATATTCGTTCGGCTGAACTGAATATAGCCGAAGTAATGATAGGAGTGGCCATGTATAAGGAAGGGCTGGAAATACTGGATGGAATCAAGTCCGCTGATCTGGACGCTTCCGGCGTTTCCTATTATTATTATCAGTATCATCAGGTTTATACGCTGATGGCGGATTATGCTTTCTCTGATCAGATGAAAGAACATTACCGGGGGTTGGCATACCAATATAAAGATTCTATTATCAGTATGCGCCGTCCCGGTTCACAGGGTTATCTGTTGATGATGAGTGAGAAATTGCTGTATGAAGAAAAGTATGATGAGGCCATAGAGATACTGAAAAGTTGCTACAAGACACATGAAGAGAAGGGGTACAGTGTTGCCATTCCTTCTATCGGCCTCGCCAATGCTTATGCCTTTATGGGCAATACCGAATTGCAGAAGAAATATCTGGCTATTTCGGCTATTGCCGATATTCAGGCGGCAACGAAGGAATACATCTCCTTGTGGAAGTTAGCGAATCTTCTGTTTCAGGAAGGAGATATAAAACGTGCTTATACTTATATAGAATGTTCTATGCAAGATGCCACCTTCTGCAATGCACGCTATCGTACGCAGGAGATTTCGGAACTGCTTCCCGTTATCAGCCGGACGTACGAAAACAAGTTGAAGGAGGAGAAAACACAAATGGTTGCCCTGGTCATTCTGACATCTGTCCTGCTGATCATATTGCTGATTGCTCTGATGTTCATTTTCTATCAGATGAAGCGACTGAATGTAGCCCGGAAAGCGGTGAACACTATGAATGAGGAACTTAAACATATCAATTCCGATCTGCATACACTGAATGATAAGTTGCAGGAATCCAATCAGGTGAAGGAAGAATATATCGGCTATGTATTCAATATGTGCTCTCTATATATCAACAAGCAGGAAGAACAACGGAAAATGCTTGCCCGTAAAATCAAGACCGGGCAATTGGATGATTTGTATAAGACTGTCAATTCCTCTTCTTTTGTTGCCAATGAGTTGAAAGAATTCTTCTACACGTTCGATAGTGTGTTCCTGAAACTCTATCCTAAGTTCATAGAACAGTTCAATACTTTACTTCAGGAAGATGAACGCATCTGTCCGAAGGAAGGTGAATTGCTGACCCCCGAGTTGCGCGTCTTTGCTCTGATCAGATTGGGTATTACAGATAGTGGGAAGATTGCGAACTTCCTTCATTATTCTGCCCAGACGGTGTACAACTATCGTCTGAAAGTGCGGAACAAATCTTTGCTTTCCAAGGATGAATTTATGGAAGCTGTGCAGCAAATAGGCTAATAAAACCTCTTTCTTTTTTCCTCAAATGTCTACTTAAATCTACTTTCCTGACTCATGTAGGGAAGTGGCTTTGTATTGTATTTCAATTACTTATCATTTTAAAGCGTCTACTTATATCTACTTTACGTATCTACTCAGCTCTCTTACCCGGAAAGTTATGCTCTACCTTTGCCGTAGAAATTAAAGTTAACAATAGATTTTCTTTGGGTATTGGTTTTTATCGGGTAAACAGGTTACACGAGGATTATAGAAAAAAGTCTGTGCCGTGTGCGGGCGAACAGAGATTCGCCCCTACAGGTACAGAGGTAAGAGAAAATTATTTTTTATTAATTATAATAATAACCTTATGAAAAACATTTTTAGACTTGTCAAGGGACTTCTCCCTTTGTTGGGATTACTACTATCCCTGTCGCTTTCAGCACAAGACATCGTGGTGAAAGGGCATGTGAAGGACGCTACCGGTGAATCGGTTATCGGAGCTAACATTCTTATTAAAGGTACTTCTATAGGTACTATTTCCGATGTGGACGGCAATTTTACACTGAAGGCGGCTACCGGAAATGTACTTACCGTCACCTGTATCGGTTATAAAGGACAGGAAATCACCGTGACAGACAAACCTCTCATTGTAGTTACTATGCAGGAAGACAGTGAGTTACTGGACGAAGTTGTAGTCATCGGCTACGGACAGGTGAAGAAAGGCGACGTGACCGGATCTTTGCTGACCGTGAAACCGGATGAGCTGAACAAAGGTAAGCAATTGACTGCTGAAGATGCTCTGGTGGGTAAAGTTGCCGGTGTGAATATCGTGCCGGGCAATGGTGCACCGGGTAGCGGCGGTACCATCCGTATCCGTATGGGAGCCTCTTTGTCGGCAGATAATGATCCGCTGATTGTTATCGATGGAGTACCCGTAAGCAATACTTCTATCAGTGCCATCAATCCGAACGACATTGCTTCCTTTACCGTATTGAAGGATGCTTCTGCCACAGCTATTTACGGTTCGCGTGCTTCCAATGGTGTCATCATTATCACTACCAAGAAGGGAAGTGCTGACGGTACCTCCCGTCCCTCCTTCAACTATAACGGAAACATGACAGTAAGCAATGTATATCAGTATATGGATGTACTGTCTACTGAAGAATTCCGTCAGGCTTTTGCCGAGCATGCCAATGCTCCGGAGACTTTCAAGCTGGGCAATGCAGATGTAGACTGGCAGAAAGAAATCTATCGCGTGGCACTGGGTACGGATCATAACTTGTCCATGACCGGAGCTTTGAAGAATATGCCTTACCGTGTATCCGTAGGATATACTAACCAGAATGGTACATTGAAGAATAATAACTACGAGCGTATCAACGCCAGTGTAGGTCTGTCTCCGAAGTTCTTTGATAAACATCTTTCTGTAGATATTAACGTCAAGGGAAGTATTGAGAATAATCAACCGGTTTCAACAGGCGTGATTGGCAGTGCCCTCTCTTTTGATCCTACCCGTCCTGTTTACGAAGACTATGAAGGTAATGTAGGTCTGGGATATTATACATGGATGAATGGCGGTAAACCCATCACGCTGGCCGCTGCGAATCCGGTTGCCGATCTGGAACTGGCTGACAAACTCGAAAAAACAAAACGTTCTATCGGTAACATTGCCCTCGACTACAAGGTGCACGGATTGGAAGACCTGCGCTTCAATCTGAATATGGGCTATGACATCCAGAAGAATGACAATCGTGAAAATGTGCCCGATCTTGCCCCCTCCATGTACACTGGTAATCAGAATGACGGTACGGGCAAACGCTATAAATACCATCAGACCAAGCGCAACACCTTGCTCGATTTCTATGCCAATTACGATAAGGAACTGAAAGATCATCACATCAATGTTATGGGTGGTTATGGCTGGCAACGTTTCTGGTATAAGAATAATAGTGTAACCACCGACACCGAAGGCAAAGAACTGGCTACTCCCCAGCATGCCGAAGCTGAACTTTACCTGCTTTCTTTCTATGGACGTGTAAACTACTCCTGGAAACAACGCTACATGTTGACGGCTACTCTGCGTGCAGATGCTTCTTCACGTTTTTCTCCCGATAACCGTTGGGGGTATTTCCCTTCAGTTGCGGCAGCCTGGCGTGTGAACGAAGAGGCTTTCCTCTCTAACTTCAAAGCCCTGTCCGATTTGAAACTCCGTTTGAGCTACGGCCAGACCGGTCAGCAATCCATCGGTTCATACTATCAGCACCTGCCGACTTATACGGCATCTTATGACGAATCCCGCTATTACTTCGGTGATCAATGGTACACTACTTACCGTCCCAATGGCTACGATGCCAACATCAAGTGGGAGACTACCGAAACTTATAATATCGGTATCGACTATGGTTTCCTGAACAACCGCATCTCCGGTACGATTGATTACTACTGGCGTACTACCAAAGACCTGCTGAATAAGATATTCGTTCCTGCCGGAAGCAACTTTACCAATATGATTGAGACCAATATCGGTAATATGAAGAGTAAAGGTCTGGAAATCGGTATCAACGTGATTCCCGTGAAGAATAAGGATTGGGAATGGACTGTCAGCGGTAATTTTACCTGGAATACTTCCGAAATTACAAAGCTGAACACCATTGACCGTGAAGACAACTATGTGAAGACAGGTAATGCCGGTGGTACGGGTAAATATCTGCAAGTCCACATGGTAGGCGAAACTCCGAATACTTTCTACCTGTTGCAACAGGCTTATGATGATAATGGTAAGCCGCTGGATGGCAAATATATCGCAAAAGATGGTTCCGTCACCAGCAGCGAAGAAGATGCCAACAAGTACGTGACCGGCAAAAGCTCCAAAGCTCCTTACTACTGCGGTCTTTCTACCCGTCTGACATACAAGAACTGGGATTTGGGTATCAACGGACATGGAAGCTTCGGTGCTTATGTTTATAACTATGTGAAAGCCTCCGATTCTTTGGACGGACTTTATGGCGGAACCGGCGTTTCCAGCAATATTCTGCGTTCTACCCTTGAAACCGGATTTACGCAGGATCGCATCTATACCGATTACTTCCTGGAGAAAGGCGACTTCTTCCGTATCGACAACATTACGTTAGGACATACCTTCGATAAGTTGTGGAACGAAAAGACCTCTCTTCGTCTCTCTTTCACCGTGCAGAATGTATGTACACTGACAGGCTATAGCGGTCTTGACCCGGAAATTTATAGCGGCATCGATAAGAACATCTATCAGCGCCCGCGTATGTTCATGCTGGGAGTAAATCTTAATTTTTAATTCATGAAAAATCAGAAAACAATGAAAACGAAATATTTCAAGTTAGCAAGTATATGTCTGGTATCTCTCTTCCTTCTTTCTTCTTGTCTGGGAGATTTGGATACATTGCCTTTGGACGACAATGAATTGGTGGGCGAGAAGGTTTATTCTACGCCTGAGGGATACATCGGAGTATTGGCAAAGTGTTACGCCAGCCTTATCCAGACCGGACAAAAGGGTGGTGATGGCGGAAACGGTGACGTGCCGGGTATTGATGAAGGTTATAGTGGCTATACACGTGCTCTGTTCTATTTGCAAGAGGCTTGTACGGATGAGATCGTTTTCCATTCCGGTGGCAGTCATGGAAGTTTGTCACTGTTGTATATGAACTGGGACCCTTCGACAAAGATTATTTGCTATTCATATTATCGTCTGTATATGGCCATTAACTACTGTAATGAGTTCTTGCGCGAAAGTACGGAAGGGAAATTGAAAGACCGTGGCGTATACGATGCTTTGCAGGCTGAAATGCCTTATTACCGTGCCGAAGCACGCTTCATCCGTGCTTATTGCTACAGCATGATTTGCGACTTGTACGGTTCGGGTCCTTTCATTGATGAAACGATGGATGTAGGTACGATTCCTCATCAGAAGACCCGCCAGGAAATCTACGACTATGTGATTTCCGAAACAGAAGAACTGACAACCTTGCTGAAAGAACCGAAGCGGAATGAATATGGCCGTGTGGATCGTGTATCGGCTTGGTTTCTCCTGGCACGTGTTTATCTGAATGCCGAAACATGGGTAGGCAAGAATGAATATACCAATGCTTATAAATATGCCAAGAAAGTGATTACGGAAGGTAATTATCCGTTGGCTTCTGATTACCGTCACATCTTCCTGGCAGATAACAATACTTGCTCCGAAATCATCTGGCCTTTGGTGCAGGATGCTGACTATGCACAGAGCAGTGCCGGAACCAACTTTCTGATTAAAGCATTGATGAATGGTCCGATGGATAGCTATGTAAAAACTGGAGTAGGTAGCCGTGGTTGGGGTAATGCCCGTGTGAAGGTGGCGCTTGTAGATAAGTTTGATGAGGCTGACCAAACCTTCTATGAAAATGATCCTTGGGGAGATAATAAGAAAGATAAGCGTGCACAGTTCTTTACTATCGGTCATACAAAGGAAACCTGGGTAGAAGGTAAGGCTTTCCAGAAGACTTTTGAGAATGGTTATGCGTGCATCAAATGGAGAAATGTAACCAAGGACCGTAAGGAATTGGTAGATGGCGGTACTAAGTATTCGTCTGTAGACCTCCCGATGTTCCGTACGGCAGATGCTTACCTGATGGCTGCTGAGGCTATTCTTCGCGGGGCTGCGGAAGGCACGCGTGCTGAGGCGCTGGGTTATGTGAATGAAATCAGAGACCGTGCTTATATGTCCGGCAACTATGGTGACGGGGTATCCGGTCGTATTACCGACGGCCAGTTGAATCTGGACTTCATTCTGGATGAAAGAGCCCGTGAGATGAATATGGAGTTGGTGCGTCGCACAGACCTGATCCGCTTTGGCAAATTCACAAAAGGATATAACTGGGATTGGAAAGGTAGCAGCGACGGTGAAGTTGGTACGTATGTGGGTAAAGATGTGAACGATAAGTACAAATTGTATCCCATTCCGCAGGATGAGTTTACCACGAACCCGTATCTGACACAGAATCCGGATTATCAGAAATAAGGATGAAGGTTGATTCATTACCATTCCTTTTTACTCATACAATAATAAATACATTAAAAATAACAACTTGTTTATGAGAATGAAACGAACTCTTTTTTCAATCGTCCTGTTAGCCGCTTTGGCTGTGCAAGGCTTATATGCACAAGCCACACGCGAAGAAATCTTCAATGATATTGCAACGACAGGTGGTGTATATTACGCTTACCCCGGTCCTTCGGGCGTCCAGACCAAGGCTCCGAAAGGTTATGAACCGTTCTATATCAGTCACTATGGCCGTCATGGTTCCCGCTGGCTAATTGCGGATGAAGACTACGTCCGCGTGATGGAAGTCTTTGAGAAAGCCCATGCAGCCGGAGCATTAACCGATTTGGGCGAGGATGTCCGTAAACGTCTGGACATTGTCTGGGCAGATGCCAAAGGACACGGCGGCGACCTCAGTCCGGTAGGAGTGAAGCAACAACGAGGCATTGCCGAACGTATGTATCGGGCATTCCCTGAAGTATTTAAAGGCGAACCGCAAATGTCTGCCCGCTCTACCGTAGTTATCCGTTGCGTGCTCAGCATGGATGCATTCTGCGAACGCCTGAAGGAATTCAACCCGAAGATGCGGATTGAGCGCGAATCCAGCAATAAATATATGGATTACCTGAATTTCCATACACAGGAAGCTATGAAGTTTACTTCACGCAAAGGACCTTGGTATGAGGAATTCCGTAAGTTCGAAGAAGAACATGTACGTCCGGAACGTCTGATGAATACACTGTTCAATAGCAAAGAGTATATTCGTAAGAATGTGAATCCTGAAGAACTGATGCGCGGTCTGTATTGGGTTGCTTCTGATATGCAGAACGTGGAACCGGAGGTTTGTTTTTATGATATCTTTGAGAAGCAGGAATTGTTTGATATCTGGCAGATACATAACTATAAGAACTATGTATGCGACGGCCCTTCGCCCATGACGAACGGACTGATGCTGGCAAATGCTAAATCTCTGGTTGAGAATATCATGGACTCGGCAGACGCGGCGATTGCCTCCGGTACAAACTCGGCCACTTTCCGCTTCGGACACGACGGTAATGTTATTCCTCTGGTAGGCTTGCTGAGACTGGAGAACTGTTATAATGAAGAGTCCGATCCGGCCAAATTCTATCAGGCATGGTGTAACTTCAAAATGGTGCCTATGGCTGCCAATGTGCAGATTGTTTTCTTCCGTAAGAAAGGCAGTGCAGACGATATCATCGTGAAGTTCATGCTGAACGAGAAAGAAGTGAGTATCCCGGTGAAGACCGACATCGCTCCTTTCTATCACTGGAAGGACGTCAGGGCATTCTACAAAGACCTGCTGTCTCAACTGCCGGATAGACCGTAAATCATAAGGAATACGGAATAGAACGCAAATTACACAGGTTACGCAATTTCTTTCAGGCCCCTATCGGTTGCCTTATATAAGACGAAAAATTGCGTAATTTGTGTAATTTGCGTTCTGTCTTTATTCCCCACTTGCTTTTTTTTCCGTACTTTCGTGCATTCATCCAATAAAATAAAAGAAGAACGATATGAAAATACGTGTAGGCTTTGGCTTCGATGTACACCAGTTGGTGGCAGGACGTGAACTCTGGTTAGGCGGTATCCGCCTGGAGCATGAGAAAGGATTACTCGGACATTCGGATGCCGACGTGCTGATTCATACCATTTGCGATGCCTTGCTGGGAGCCGCCAATATGCGTGATATCGGTTATCATTTTCCCGATACCGCAGGAGAGTTCAAGGACATAGACAGCAAAATATTACTGAAGAAAACCGTAGAACTGATTGCAACCAAAGGCTATTCCGTGGGCAACATTGATGCAACCATCTGTGCGGAACGCCCCAAACTGAAATCCCATATTCCCGCCATGCAGCAGACGCTTGCCAAAGTAATGGGAATAGATGATGACGACATTTCCATCAAAGCCACTACTACGGAAAAACTTGGTTTTACCGGTCGCGAAGAAGGTATCTCAGCTTATGCAACAGTTTTGATAACCAAAGAATAATACTGATTTCAACCTAATAAACTACCTAAAAACTAATTACTAACAACATGAAGAGAATTTCTTTAACCCTTTGTCTGGCTTTTCTGACAGTTCTGTTCTGCCAGGCACAGGTTGCCCCCTTAAAGTTTAACAAGAACGGAGAGTTTAAAATCGTCCAGTTTACCGACATCCATTTTCAGTATCACAATCCAGCTTCAGCCATTGCCTTGAAGCGTATCAATGAAGTTCTGGATGCCGAACGTCCCGATTTGATTGTTTTTACCGGAGATGTAGTTTATGCACCGCCTGCTGATACAGCCATGCGAGCCGTACTTGATTGTGCTTCCTCCCGTAAGATACCTTTTGTCGTGACTTTCGGTAACCATGATAACGAACAAGGCAAAACGCGTGCCGAATTATACGATATAATCCGTTCCATGCCTTACAACATCCAGCCCGACCGTGGTAGCGTTGAGTCTCCCGACTACGTCCTCACCGTGAAATCTTCGGATGGTAAGAAAGATGCTTCAGTGCTCTATTGCCTGGATTCTCACTCGTACTCCAAATTACCGGATGTGAAAGGGTATGACTGGCTTACCTTTGATCAGGTGAACTGGTATCGTCAACAAAGTGCAGCTTTTACCGCTAAGAATAACGGAAAGCCTTTGCCTGCTTTGGCATTCTTCCACATCCCGCTGTCCGAATACAACGAAGCAGCTTCTGATGAGAACGCCATCCTTTATGGTACGCGTATGGAGAAAGCTTGTTCAGCTGCTATTAATACCGGTATGTTTGCCGCTATGAAGGAAGCAGGTGATGTAATGGGTACTTTTGTCGGACATGACCATGATAATGACTATTCAGTCATGTGGAAAGGTATCGTACTGGCTTATGGACGTTTCACAGGTGGTAATACGGAATATAACCATCTATCTAACGGTGCACGCGTAATTGTGTTGAAGGAGGGAGAACGTACCTTTACTTCCTGGATACGCCTGAAAGGTGGTGAGTTAAAAGATAAAACAGTCTATCCCGATAGCTATGTGAAGGATGACTGGCGTAAACGTCCGCTGGTTACGGAGTAATACAGCAAGGAAAGTATATATTCAAATAGTTGAGGCTGAATCAAAAATCCTAGTTTGATTCAGCCTTTGTTTATGACAATCTTATAAAGAATGATGTCATTTTGTGAAAGAGGATTACTTTACTTTTACAATAATCTGTGTGAATGATCGCGGAGCAAATGAATATGTTATTTTCTCACCGGAAGTTTTTATTTCTTCTTTCTTTATATCAACGTTCTGTTCGTTTACAGAGTTTGTAATATTTGTATTTGCTCCTGATACAATATTGGCTGTCGCTTTTTTATCGAAAGAGCCGGTTTGAGAAAGGATATCAGCTGTAATAGCTTTGTCTTTATTACGGTTAACGACATTGATCACTACTTCGTTCCGTGAAGGTTCATAAGTGGATGAAACGTCCAGATAAGGAACTTCTTTATATTTATCAGTAGAATATGCCGGACTTTTTATGTATATGTCCAGTGCTTTTCCACGGCAATTATTGGCAAAAAGATAGAGTGGGTAATAAGTGGTTTGCTTCCATAATTTATCATTGTCAACACGCATCGGAGCAATGACATTTACTAATTGCGCCATATTGGCCATCTTGACAATGTCGCAAGTACGTAAGAATATATTAAGGTATTGCGCTACAATAAGAGCGTCCTGTAAATCATATATTTCCGATAGGGTATTGTCAGTACCTCCGAATGTCCGAGTCCATGCATTCCATTCGTCGAAAGCTATAAAAACATCTTTGGAAGAACGATTCTTCATTTTCGCTTCCTTTATCTGTTGTTCTACAATACGGATGTAGTTCTCTACTTCAATAGTATTTGTCAGATATGTGTAGTAATCTGAGGTGTTGTGCGAATAATGATGAAGAGAGATGTAATCGATGTAGTTATACATTTCGTCCAGTATTGTCCGGTTCCATTTATTCCAGTCGGCATCGTAATTGCTTGAACCGCTGGCAATGAGCTTGATGTCTTTATCAATCCAGCGCATTAATTTTGCTGTTTCTATTGCCATTTTAGAATAATCTTCGGGTGATTTGTGTCCCATTTGCCACGGACCGTCTACTTCATTGCCTAACCCCCAATACGTTACTTTATGCGGTTTTTCAAATCCATTTTTACGGCGAAGGTCTGAGTAGTATGTTCCTTTCTCCACATTGCAGTATTCCACCCAATTTCGTGCTTCATCCAATGAACCGGTTCCCAGATTGACACAGAAATAAGGTTCCACTTTTGCTTTGCGGGCAAATTGAATGAATTCATCTGTTCCTATCATATTACTTTCTTTACCTCCCCAAGCCAGGTCAATCCGAGTAGGGCGTTTGCTACGATCTCCAATACCATCTTCCCAATGGTAACCTGAAACGAAATTCCCTCCGGGCCATCGTAAGATGGAAACTTTTAACTCTTTTGTCTGTTCGATGACGTCTTTGCGAAAGCCATCTTCATCTGCCTGAATAGACTTCGGGTCATAAATACCTCCATATATACCTTGTCCCAGATGTTCCGAAAAGTTTCCGTATAGATGAGGATTGATCTGGTCAATTACGCGATCTGTGTCTATTTTTATAATTGCTCTTTCTTGAGCAATCGTCTCATTGGGAAATAGGAATAAGAGAGAAGCAAATAATAAATTATACTTTTTCATAATGGTTGAATTAATAGATTTATAATAATACGGGAGTGTTGTTAACCGCTGCAAACATACATATAACACTCAAAAGTAATCATTCAAAAAATACTAGAAATCATTCAAACGCCTGAAATAACAGATTATTGATACTTAATGACGGCTTATTTTCACTGGTATTTGAATGAGGGGGATATCTTTGCATTACGATGTTGTTAACCCTCGTTAATGTTTTTATTGAACCTGTTTTATTAATCTTTAAAACTAATAAGATGATGAACGATTTCTTTAGTAACAAGCTTCGCTTGTTGAAATTTATTCTCTTATCAATAGCCTTAGGAAATTTCTTCATATCAGAAGGCTATGCAACGACAAAGTCTGTTGTTATTACTCAGCAAGAGAAAACAGTAAAAGGGAAAGTTACCGATGACAATGATGAACCTTTGATAGGGGTGTCAGTGCGGGTTGCCGGTACGAGTGCAGGTACTGTTACTGACTCTGATGGAATGTTTCAGTTGAATGTTGCTGGTACCGACGTTTTGGAATTTTCTTACGTAGGCTATAAAACTGTAAAAGTTATAGCTGGAAATAAACCATTTCTTTCTGTTATATTGAAAGAAGATCAGGAAATTCTGGATGAGATTGTTGTGGTGGGATATGGAACTAAACGTAAAGGGAGTATTGCTGCGGCAGTCACTACTATTGGTACAGAAGATATCGCCCGTACTACTTCTTCGACTGTTTCTGGAGCATTGGTTGGTAAAATAGCCGGTATCACTACCCGACAGAAGTCGGGACAGCCGGGTAGCGGTACTTCTATTCAGATCAGAAATATGGGTACTCCTCTCTTTGTGATAGATGGTATTATAAAAGATGAGGCACAGTTTAATAATCTGGATGTAAATGATATTGAGAACATTTCTATACTGAAAGACGGAGCAGCTGCCATCTATGGAGTAAAAGCAGCGAATGGAGTCGTACTGGTTACTACAAAAAATGGTTCTAAGAACCAAAAGGCAGCCGTAACTTTGGACTTCAATTACAGTTGGCAATCATGGACTTCTTATCCCAGAATGTTGAATGCGTATGAATGGCAATATGCTAATTATATGAAGGAGGCTAATCTGGGTACCCTGTCAGTTTCTCCGGATGTGGCTAGAGCTGAATTGGAAAAATGGCGTACGGGATATTATAATCCAGAAACTGGTGAAGACTATCGTGGATTTGATTGGGGAGATAACTATGTTAGTAATGCAGCACCTCAATCATACATACATGCAAACCTGAGTGGTGGTGGAAATAAGACCACCTATTATTTATCAATCAGTAATATTGACCAGGATGCGGTTTTCAAGGATTATAATTTTCAACGTACTAATATTCAGTCTAATTTCAATATTGATATCAGTGAGAAACTGAAGTTGGGTTTCCGGTTGAACGGACGTTTGGAGAATCGTACTAATCCAGCTCTTCCGGGTAGTGATGATTATGCAAATGCCCGTCAGGCGGTTTTTAATCTTCCGCCCATTTATCGTCCTTATGCAAATGATAACCCCAACTATTTGAATAATGTACCCGGTGCTTCTGGTCTTAACCTGGCTGCACTAACTACTGATAATGCAGGTAAATCAGATAACAATACTACCGTGGTACAGATTGATTGGGATATGGAGTGGAAAACACCCATTAAAGGGCTGACGGGGAAAGGCATTTTCTCCTATTGGACCTCTCAGAATAAGGTGAATAATCTGGAGAAAGGTTGGAAAGAGTATACTTATGACAGGGCTGCGGATGAATACATTGTAGCCTATGATAAATCAGCTGCTAATGAAACTTGGATGGAAAGATTTGATACGACTATCAAAGAGTTTTCCGGACAGTTTCTGCTAAACTATGACAATATGTTTGGTAAACATCATGTAACTGGTGTAGGTGGTTTTGAGTTTACCAAACGGGATTATCATTCGCTGAATGTACAGCAACATCCAGTTGAAAATGAATTTATAGATCTTATATCAACTAATGATAACAACTTGGTAAGCGAGAATAAAGCTATAACTTCTACAGCCAGCTGGGTATTCCGTGCAGGTTATGATTATGAAAACCGTTATATTCTTGATTTATCGGCCCGTTATGATGGTTCATGGAAATTCCCGAAAGGCAACCGATGGGGCTTTTTCCCCTCAGTTAGTGCGGCATGGCGTATTTCGGAAGAGAACTTTTTTAAGAATTCATCTATAAGTAGCTGGTTTTCGAATCTGAAGTTGAGAGCGTCGTATGGTATGATGGGAGATGATAATCTGGGCGGTTTGTATCCTGACTTTGCATACCTTTCCGGGTATACTTATTACAAAGGTCAGTCACTTATGCCTGATGACCCGTTCAGTTCTGTGAAAAGTAAAAAAGTAATAGGCTCGGCACCTAAGGGAATTCCTGTAACCACCATTTCATGGATGAAAATTAAATTGATGAATGTCGGTATTGATTTTGGCTTCTTTGATAATCGGCTTACAGGAGAGTTTGATCTCTTTAAACGTATGCGTGATGGTATTCCGGGTACACCGAGTGATATTATGTTTCCGTTGGAGACAGGTTTGAGTGCTTTACCTGAGAATATGAATTCAGATATGACGGTAGGATTCGATGCATTTGTGAAATGGAATGATAAAGTTGGAGATTTAAAGTATAGTGTTGGGGCTAATATAACATTTGCCCGACAGAAAAATGGTAAACGTCATGGAGAAATATTCGGTAATGCATGGGATAAATATCGTTGGGCACAATCCAATCGCTGGTCCAATGTAGTGCTGAATACAGATCAGGGTAATGCCGGAGGTGTATGGATGTGGGAAGTTATCGGTCGTTTTGAAACACAGGAACAGATTGATAGTTATCCGGTTGATCAGGACGGTCAAAATAATGCTACTGTTCGTCCAGGTGACGTAATACTTCGTGACGTCAATGGTGATGGAATTATCAATGATTTTGACGAACGCCCTCAAGCCTATGCATCAGCTGACTGGCCCTGGGATTCAAGCACATCCAATAAGAATCCGTTGATTTCAATGGGCATTAATTTAGGCTTTGAATGGAAAGGATTTGATGTGGCTGCTGACTTTGCCGGTGGTTTTAAAAATACATTTGTTGCTGACTGGGATTTGAAGTGGGGTGTAACGCGCAGCGTGAATGGATATTACTATAACAATATTGACGTATGGAGGCATGAAGATATTTTTGATCCGAAGTCTCCTTGGATTCCAGGGAAATTCCCGGCCTTGCGTGGACAGGAAAGTCATTCGGGGCGTTGGTGGAACAGTTTCTATACGAGAGAAGTTAATTACCTGCGTCTCCGTAATCTTGTAGTTGGGTATTCTTTACCCAAAAACTGGATAAGAAAGGTAGGTATGGAACAATGCCGCATATATTTCCAAGGAACCAATCTTTTCTGTCTGAGTTCGTTGCATGATTATGGTTTTGATCCTGAAATTTCAACAGTGAATGGTCAGGACTATCCGCAACATAAGGTATTGACATTAGGTGTTAACGTTAAATTTTAAAAGAAGAGCATAAATATGAAAACAAAAATATTAGTATATGCATGTGTCGCTTTGTTGAGCTTTACCTCGTGTGAAGACTGGTTGAGTCAGAATGATCCCAAAGAATTATCCGAGGATCAAGCATATTCATCTGTTGCCAGTATCAGTAGTATTGCTGCAAATTTATACGAGCGCATCAAGTTGGACCAGAACTTCGCTTCGGATAATGAATCTTATGATATATGCAGGTGGGATGAGGCTACCAGTAATAGTTATTATTGGCAATTTTCGAGTAATGTTGGTCGTACCTACCGTAATTACTATGATTATAATCTGATAAGGGATATCAATATTCATATCAGGAATTTGTCAGAGAAAACCTCACATTTGCCTGAAAATCAACGTGCTTATTTTCTTGGTGAAGCACGTTTTCTAAGAGCATTTACTTACTTCAATATGGTGAAAAATCTGGGAGGTGTACCTTTAATTACAGAAGTGTACGATTATAGTACTACTCCGATAGAATATGCTAAACCCCGTGATACAGAGGCAGCCGTATATGAGTTTGTTGCGACAGAAATGGATGAAGTGAAAGAGGCGCTTGATATTGCTCCGCAGGGAAGTAGCTTACTCACACGTGCCACTAAGGCTTCTGCATTGGCACTCAAGTCACGTGCAATGTTATATGCAGGTACTTTAGCCTACAATGAGGATAAAAGTAAAACAATGGGATTGACCTTGACAAGCGGAGCAGTCGGAATCTCTAAGAATAAAGCAACAGAATATCTGCAAAGTTGTATTGATGCCTATCTGGAACTAAAGGAAATAGGACGGTATTCTTTGCTAAAAGGTACTGGAAGCAGTCTGGGTGAGAACTTTAATAATGTGTTTGTATCCAAGACGAATAACCCGGAACTTATTCTCATTCGTGATTATGATGGAAGTACTGATTTCCCAAACAATTTTACAGTGTGGAATATTCCTCGTTCTCAACGTTCAACTGCTAATTTTGGTGGCCATGTGAACCCGACATTAAACTTGGTCGAGAGTTTTGAAACTATAAATTCCGGTTCATCACAGTTGAATGCTTATGTGGGTAATGAGATTATCGAATCAATGGGAAATGAAACTTCCGCTTATAACTATGTTCTTTATGATTCTCCGATGGGTATTTTCGAAGGACGTGATCCGCGTTTGTGGGGAACCGTAATTCTGCCTGGTGCGGATTTCAGAGGAAAAGAGATTCAATTACAGGCAGGGCTGGCTGTGAAAACTGCTTCCGGTTATGATTTGAAAATGCTGGATTTAATCGAGAATGTATACGATCCGGACAAAAACTTTTATAATGGGCAGCAACTGACCAGCATTGACGGTCCTATCCGTAATAGTTATTATACCAGCCATACAGGTTTCTTGTTGCGTAAATATATAGATCCGGTTACTGGTTCCGAAGCATCAGGAAAGAGCGCAGTACCGTATATCATTTTCCGATATGGAGAAATTCTGCTTAATGCGGCTGAGGCTGCTTATTATCTTAATCAACTTGGTGTTGCTAATTATAAAGGCAGCAATACATTACAGTTGTCTTCTGATTGTCTGAATGAAGTAAGAGAACGTGCCGGAGGTACCGCTTTCCGTATTGAAAGTTCGGATTTGACACTTGCACTTTTGCAGAATGAGCGTAAGATAGAGTTGGCTTTTGAGGATCATCGTTTTTATGATCTGAAGAGGTGGCGTATTGCTGATCAGATATGGTCGGGTGACTGGAATACTTCGACAGCCCGGATGACTGGCTTGTGGCCTTATAAAGTGTATGCTCCGGGACAGCCGGAAGATGGAAAGTGGCTTTTCCGAAGGGTGTATATTGAGCATCGTGGTAATGATAATGAGAAGGGATTACCTATCCGATTCGGACAAGATATGTATTATGCAGAATATCCGATGACAGAAGGTAATCCGTATATTGAGAAGAATCCGAAACACTAAAACCTATTAATAGTAAATTGATTATGAAGAAGATTATTATATTATTATTGGCTACGATATTGTTTACTGCTTGTGAGTATGATAATTATGATGCGCCGAGCGTAACTTTCTCTGGGCAATTACTCTATAATGATAAACCATTTCTATGTGATGGTAATGATGCGCGTGATATATTTCTCTTTTTCCAGGAAGGGTTTGGTAAGGTAGACTGGGGAACGAAAATGCACACTTTGGCTGATGGTTCATACCAGCAATTGCTACATTCCGGAGAATATAAACTAACTTTAGGGAATGTAAAGTATCCGTTCGAAATAAATGAGTTTCCAGCTGGGACAGTAGGATATGATTCTATTTATTATGATCTGAAAAAGGATGTACGTCAGGATTTTCACATCACACCTTATTATGAGATATCTGATTTGGATGCAAAATTAGAAGGCATTAACATTGTTGCCAAGTTTAAGGTGAAGAAAGTTTCCGGAACAAGTAAGCCTGCTCCACGTATAGTGAAAGCTCGTATTTATTTAGGTATTAACCACTTTGTAAACAGTAAAAGTCCGGTTGTTGCCGAACAGGAAGTGGATGCTAATTTTAGCGGTGACGGAGAACTGACGGTGTCTATAGATGCGATAAAATATCGTACCGGCTATAAAGAGAATTACAGGGACAATGCTTTTTATCGTGTGGCACTTGAGTTGGAGAACATTCCTGATTATTATCTTTTCTCAGAAACGAAAGAAATTACTGGAATTCCGGAAGAGTTTGATGATATTACGAATCAATATTTAAAGAATTATAAACAGCCGTTTAATGTTGTTTCCTATTTCCCGGATTCTCGTCGTGGCATCCTTTCAGACTGGTTAACATCTAACGCAGCCGTACAGTATACAATGTATGACGGTTGGAGTGACCGCTTGTTTATGTGTGCTGAGAACTGGGGGAATCCTACTGCCTTACAGGGAGCTGTTTATCAGACATTCACTTTGCCTGCAGGAAAATACCTGTTTATAGCTACCCGTGGTTTCAATTGGTGGGATATTGAAAATGAAGGTGGAAAAGACCGTGCTTTCTTTGTTGTAGCAAAAGGTAAAGGAATTGAATGGAAAAGTCCGAGTATTATAGCCCAGAGTGATTGTGGAGATCCTGCAAGTCGTGTTTCCATGCCACTTAATATAACTTTGGAACAAGAAACGGAAGTTAGTATGGGATATGTAGTCAATTTCCCGGGTGGAGAAACGAATGCATTATCATTTACAGCATTTACTATCTATGCAATTTAGAATATGGACAATAAAATAATGAAAATTATAGCAGTTGTTTTTTGCCTGATGCTGAATGCAGGATGTTCAGATAATGATGATTTAACAGAGGAGCCTCCAGGCCCGGTTCATAATGAAAATATTAGTATAGGTTCCGGTAATCCGGAACTTATACTCGCCTGGAAAGAGAATACAGGTTATACAGTAACAATAGCAGGATGGGGGCAGAAATATATACCTGTCGATGAAGCGATTGTGTGTTTAGAGGTATTCCCAGTAGGTGTACAGTCGTCTAAATGGTACAGGGCAGCGTATCAGGAAGCAGAAAAACAAAATGATCGATTGGTTTGTAAAGCCAAGATAATCACAGACTCCGGTTCTGATTTTGAAGTGACGGATATATATACCGTGGCGGAGAATGAAGATAGATTACGCTTGTCGAGAGTAGTAGATGTCATGAAAGCTTCCGGTAAGGATCATGCGTTCAACTCTTACTTTATGGTGCGGAATGAAGTACAGCAAGCTATTACCGGATGCGAATATTTCATACCTTCTCTCATATATAAAGATGAATCTAATTTAAGTGAATCCTCCATAGGAGCAGATTTTACTCATGATTGGATACTGGCTCGTGAGGAACGTATGGGATTACCTCTGGCCATGTTCAGAAATAAAAGTTCGGAGGTATCTGTTGCTTTGGCAGACTATAATCTCAATCCGGTTACTTTTAAGGAAGAGGTGGGAATGGATCATCTGGTAAATGCGGATATGCATTTCGGCTCATTGGGTTTTTATTTGGCAAGCCAAAGTCCTGCATTAGTATATTGTTTTCCTGGTTCTGAAGGTGAGCATACTTATGCAGATGGAGGTGGAAGTCGTGAAAGACGGTGGGCGCGTCGGAGTCATCCTGTACGGGTTGGTGTAGAGCATGCCTATATGCTGGAATTGCAATTTAAAAAAGAAGCAGCTTTTCCAAAAGCGCTTGAGGAACACTGGAAAGCGACGTTCAATCTGTACAATCCTGAAGTATTGGAGGTGGATAACGAAGATGTAATGAATTACAGTCTGGAGGTTTTAGATCATTATTGGCTGAAGGATAATGATGCCCCCGGTTTCCCTTTCTCCGTACATCTTCCAAGTGGAGAAGTGAATGAGATTTCCTATTCTATGGGATTTGTGGGGATGCAGATTCCTTGCGCATATTATCTTTACCGGAAAGGTTTGGAAACCAATAATTCCATCTATACGGATAAGGGAGAGCAGATACTTGATTTCTGGGCGGAGAACAGTTCGGCGCCTAATGGGATGCCACGGATATGGTGGGATATATCTCCTTGGAATTTCTTTCGTAATCATAATGACTTACGTAATATGCAAGGTGGATTGGAGGCTATGATTTTAGCATGGTCCCATGCAGAAAAACATTTTCCCGGAAGTAAAACTAATTGGTTGGATTATTGCCGGCGGTCAGCTGACTGGATGGTGAGCCGACAATATGCCGACGGTAGCTGGGACAAAGCTTTTGACAATGGCGGAACTTCTATAGATTCGGGTAAACTACTTACTTCCAATCTGATCCGTTTTCTTACTTACATGTATATAGTTACTAAGGAAGAATGCTATAAGACAGCTGCTGTTAAAGCCGGAGAATTTTGCTATCGCGAGATTCATGAACCCTATAAATATGTGGGAAGTGTAATTGATAATCCGTATGTAAAAGACCGTGAGTCCGGGCAAAAGATTATTGAGGCTTTCCTTTGTTTGTACGATTTAACCGAAGATGAAAAATGGCTTGAAGGAGCATCCCAAGCGGCTTATTACACTGTAACCTATATGTATGCTTGGAATATTCCGGCGGCCGGAGGAAATAACCTCATGGCTTGGGATAGCAAAAAGACTACTGTTGGAATTACAATCATTTCCACCGGACATTCCGGAGCAGATTGTGGGCTTTCATATAATTCTTTTGAATACTTGAGACTCTATGTTTTGACAGGCGATGAGTATTTCTTGCATATTGCCCGGCTATTGGAGAAAAATACGAAACAGACTATGGATTATGATGGTACGTTGGGGTATGCTTATCGAGGATTGCAGACGGAAGCCTTAAGATTGGTCACCCGTTGGGGAGATGGGGTTAATTTGTGGTTACCCTGGGTTACTGCATCTGCTTTAGATCCATTGTTCAAGATACGGGATGCTTATGGAGATATGGATATAGAACGTATAGGAACAGAATCTTTATCTACATTGAGACAGAAAGATGCGGTATATGCTACACATCAGGGAATAATATATTAATTCAGGAACTTATGGAAAAAGATAGAAGAATAATAAAGGTTGTATTTCGGATACTGATGATATCAGGATTTTGTCTATTGGGCATATCCTGCCATTATCATGCGATTATCGGGAAAAGTGATTTGAAAACTATTTCTCAGGAATGTATAGAAGAGAGTGATACAGAGAAAATCATTAAAAATGGTGATTATTCCCTTATACTAAGAGAAGGGGATGAAGGTTTTGCTGTATTTTTACAGAATGGTAAAGAGATAGTAGGAAGCCAAGAACTGCCTGCATGGATCACTGTCCGGGGAAGTGATACTTTACCAACGGGGGGAATATATCGAAACTGATTATAAGCAACCTTATCATCAGGTCATAAGAAAGAAATATGGCTTTTGTGCTACAGCCAGTGTCAACACGGAAAAAGGGTCTGTATTTATTGTAGAAGATAAATATACTTTATTAAAGGATGGAGTATTTGGGATATATAGAGATGTGAAGGTGAAAGAAGCGCGGGCAGAGGATGTCGGATTTGCTAGTACAATTTCATTTCAAACCGGGCTTCGTTCGTCTGATAACAATGATTTCGAGTATTTTATTCCTTCTGTTTTATATAGAAATACCTCTGAAGTAAGAGAGGATGCGGTTGCTGCTGACCTGAATACTGACCGGATGTATGTAAAAGAAACGCGTACGGGACTGCCGCTGGCTATGCTTCGGGAAAAGATAACAGGAACTACTTTAACCCTCATGCATTATAATCCTAGGATAGATGTCGGACAAAATCCTGGTGGTGGAACATTCTATGAGGTGAATGATGTGTTACAATATGGTTCAATAGGTTACTCTATATATCCTTCATTGTCGGTGGATTTTCATTATCCGTGTGCAGAAGGGCCCAGAACGTATGAAGTTGCCGGAAGAAAAAGGGATGCAAAGACTATATGGTCCAAAAGATACCATTCGGTGAAAGAGGGTAATATACATAGCTATTCTGTAGCCTTGATTCCTGATAAAAAGGATAATTATAATGAAGCTATGATGTATGCGTTTGGTATGGGCTATAAAACGGAAGAACCGACAATCGTGGATATGAATATGGATGAAATTTATCGGCAGAATATAGAACTTTTTAAAGCTGAATATCGGATGTTTGGAAAGGGAAACATAAAAGCGGCAGGTTTACCATGGTCACTTGATTTACCTGATGGTACAAACACTGAAGGGATATCTTTTCAAATGGGTTTTGTGGGACAACAAATAGCCGTTGGATATCACATGTATCGTTATGGTCTGGATCATCATGATTCAGAGACTAAGGAAAAAGGTAAATCAATGGTTGATTTCTGGGTTTCTGATGCCATCATGAAAACTTATTTCCCCACTGTATGGTGGGATCCTGCTGATAATGCCACAGCCGGACAAAGGCGGGAATATCCAAGTTTTCTTCGATGTTTTGTGGATGGCATGGAGGGATTACTGGATGCCTATCGTATTTCTGTGGCTCACAATGAGCCTCAGGAAGCGTGGAATCAAGCTCTTAAAAGGGTTGCTTCTAATTTGGTGAAGAAACAAAATGAAGACGGCTCTTTTTATAGAGCATATAAGACGAATGGTGATGTTGAGACGGGAGGGGATAGGAATACTCATGGTACTTCTAAATTGAATACTCCGGTGGCTATTAGATTCCTGGTGAAGATGTTTGAACATACTGGAGAGACTAAATATAAAGAAGCTGCAATCAAAGCTGCTGATTTCTCTTACAATGAACTGTATTTGAAATTAGGGAAATATGTAGGTGGAACTCCGGACAATCCTAATACTGTTGATAAAGAGGCAGCTATATTTGCTCTCTACGGATTCAATGCCATACATGAACTGACAGGGGATCTGAAATATCTGAAAGCGGCAGAACATGCTGCAAATTGTGCTATGAGCTGGACATATTGTTATGATTTTGCCATTCCTAACCGAGATGCAATGGATGCCAAAAAGAATCCTTTTGTTAAAGGAGGCATTACAGGGTTTTCTATTATTGCTACAGGACATTCGGGTGCTGATAATTTTATAGCTTATATGTTTTATGAAATGTATAAATTGTATATCAAAACCGGAAATGAACTCTATTTACATATGGCAAAACTCTTACAGAATAATACGAAACTGAATACAGACTTTGACGGTAGAATGAATTATAAATATCGTGCATTTATGCCGGAAGCAACTAATGTTGCTGATTTAGCTTTCAGGTCTGTATCCTTGTGGCTTCCATGGGCAAGCATTGCGAACATTGAGCCGATTGTTAATCTGGAAGAAGCTTTCGGAAAAAAAGATCTATCTCAGATTGATATGAGTTTACCTGAACTTCGTAGTAGATTGACAATCTATGGAGTAGGTGGAAAACCTCTCCATAGATAGAATGGCTTTGGTTTGATATATGATCGGAAAAGAACCATCTGTTGCTGAGGGAGTAGCTTGTTTTTATTATATTTGTAGATCACTTTCAATGAATCATATTGTATAGTTATGCTCATAAAGAAAAAAGAAATAGCGTTATTACTAATTTTTCTCTCTTTGGTAGTAACTAACCTTTTTGCCGAAAACTATTATTTTAAGCGATATGACAAAGAGAATGGGCTTTCTCAGCAAACTGTTTTCTGTGCAGTTCAGGATCGTAGAGGTTTCCTGTGGTTTGGCACGAAAGTTGGTCTGAATCGGTTCGATGGTACAAAGTTTAAGAACTATGTGGCCGATCCGGAACAGCCCAATTCTCTTCCCAACAATACAGTTCTTGCTCTGGCGGAAGCACCGGATGGTTCTCTTTGGTTAGGAACTTCAGATGGTTTATGTATTTACAATCCGGAGAAGGATACTTTTGCTCCGTTTGTCAGTGCTGACCTGACAATTGAAGGTTTAATAGATAATTTAGTTTTTGACAAGCAGGGAAACCTTTGGGTTATAAATTCCAAGGGCATATATTGCTTGGATGTAAAAAATGGAAATCATAAGTTTTTTTCTGCATCTGATTTCTTTGTGCCTACAGGGATAACAGTGACTCAGTCCGGTAGTGTATGGGTATTAGGTCTGGATGGTAATATCTATTTGTTTAACCCTCAACGTATGGAGTTTTCGTTTTATCCTATATTGACAAAAGAAGAGAAAACAAAACATATTCTACTTTATCGGATTCTGGAATGTAGTAATGGAGACTTGGTTGTGACTACAGATCGTATTGGGGCCAGACGTTTTTCCCCTAACAATGGTGAAGTTAAAGTCTTGTTTAGCAATGATTCTCAGAATAATCCTATTTATATCCATACGGCTATTCAACGGAATAAAGATGAATTCTGGTTTGGTACAGAGTCAGGCATTCATATCTATCAATTGGACTTGGGATTTATTGATCATTTACAGAAGTCGTATAATGATGCTTATTCGCTTTCTGATAATGCTGTTCATATGTTGTTGAAAGACCGTGAAGAAGGTATTTGGGTAGGGACTTTTTTTGGTGGTGTGAATTACTTGTCGAATAATAATACATTGTTTGATAAGTATCTGCCGAAAGATGAAAAAGGAAGTATAAAGGCAAATGTTATTCGTGAAATTCATCCGGATGTGGAAGGAAATTTATGGGTAGGAACTGAAGATGGAGGGTTATGCTATTTTGATACCAAGACAAAAGTATTCAGGGCGTTGACTAATCTGAAATGGGATGGACGTCCCATATCCAAAAATATACAATGCTTGCTGGTTGATAAGAATATGATATGGATTGGAACTTTTGATAGTGGTATCTACCTGTTTGATTTGAAGTCGCAAAATATAATCAATCATTTCTGTAGTGAGAATACTGCTTCCGGATTATTGGTTAATGGAATCGTTTGTTTCAGGAAGACTTCTTTTAATGAAATATTGGTTGGTACAATGGGAGGGTTATACCGCTATGTAGAGTCAAAGAATAGATTTGAAATTGTTCCGCAACTGGACTGGGGACTTGTACATTCCATTTATGAGGATTTAGATCATACTTTATGGGTTGTTACAATGGGGAGAGGATTGTTTACATTCAAATATAATGGGATACATGAGAAGATAACAGTTAAGACAATGCCATTCATAAGTAACTATATCACTACTATCTTCGAAGATTCCCGGAAGCGTTTATGGATTGGTACTGAAGGAAACGGGCTTTTTCTTTATGACAGGACAGATGGGACATTTACTCAGACTTTATCTAAACTGGATTATTCCGGACAAATTATTTATCAGATTATAGAGGATGCCACAGGAATGTTATGGGTAACTACTTCGAATGGTTTATTGCATTATGATCCTGAGCAGAAAGCTTTAAGCAGGTTTACAACGTTGAATGGATTACCGATAGATCAATTTAATTATAATTCCGGCTATCAGGATCGAATCGGTAATATTTATTTTGGCTCATTGAAAGGAATGATAGCTTTCTCACCTGAGAATTTTATAAAAGCATCAGAACCATTAAAAGTATTCTTTACAGGTTTTCAGTTATTTAATAAAGAAATAGAGACCTATCAACCGGATTCTCCTTTGAAACAATCGATTATTTTTACAGATAAAATAACATTGCGTTATGATCAGTCTACTTTTAGTATTGATTTTGCTATACCTACTTATTCTATTTCTCAGGATGTATGGTATAGATATAAGCTTGAAGGGTTAGATCATGAATGGATTGCTAGTCAAGGGCCTAAGAAATTGTATTATACAAAGTTACCACCGGGGAAATACACCCTTCGTGTACAAGCTTCAAGAGAAAGCGGAACATGGACTGGCGAAGCTTCTTCATTGGCTATCATTGTAAGACCTCCCTTCTGGAGTATGCCGTTTGCGTATTTCTTGTATGTTCTTATTATCTTTACTACATTTACTTGGTTTTTCATCAGATACAGGAGAAAACTCAAAGAGAAGGAACGACATCAGATAGAAATGTTACAGAACGAGAAGTATAAGGAAATACTTCAGGCTAAGATTAGTTTCTTTACAAATATTACTCATGAAATAAGAACCCCTTTGACATTGATAATGGGGTCACTGAACCGTATAATAAAGTCGGGAGAAAAGAAACTTGCTGAGAATGAAAATATAGCTGTTATGAGTAAGAATACTCAGCGTTTGCTCGATCTGGTAAATCAGCTACTTGATTTCAGAAAGATAGAATCTTCTACCTTCTTGATGAGTTTTGTAAAACTGGATATCAAACAACTACTTGAAGAGACTTATAGCCGTTTTACTCCGATAGCTCAAACCAGATGCATTGATTTTCATTTTTCCATGCCTGATGAGGGATGTGAAATAATAGCTGATAAAGAGGCTTTGATAAAGATATTAAGTAATATGTTGAACAATGCGATTAAATTCTGTGACCATATTGTTGAGGTATCTTTAGTGAGTATACAGAAAGAAGACAATTCTATTGTTCGGATTAGGGTGAACAATGATGGAGAAAGAATCCCTAAAGATGTGACAACAGACATCTTTAAACCTTTTTTTCAGTATTTCGGAGAAGATGCAAGAGTACCGGCAAAAGGTTCCGGATTAGGGTTACCTTTAGCTAAATCACTGGCCGAGATGCATAATGGCGCTTTTTATCTTGATAATTCCATTACTGAGATGAATTCCTTTGTGCTTGATTTACCCTTGGAACAGCATGATGTTGCAGAGCCGGAACATTCTCCTTTTTATAAGGAAACCTCTTCTGTAGAAGGAAATAAAGACTATATGCATAAGAGTATGTATAATGTACTGGTGGTTGATGATGAAGTGGAATTGCGTCAGTTTGTTTGTGAAGAACTAACCCCACAATATAATGTGTTGGTTGCCGATAATGGGAAACAAGCATTGGAAATATTGGAAAGTCATGTAGTATCGCTGATTATTAGTGATTTGATGATGCCGGTGATGGATGGAATTGAATTGTGTAAGTCTGTCAAAACAAATATAAAATATTGTCATATTCCTATTATTGTATTAACAGCTAAAGTTTCTTTACAGGCGCATATTGATGTATTGGAATCGAAAGCTGATGCTTATATAGAGAAGCCGTTCTCTACAGAGCATTTACTGGCTCAGGTTTCAAATCTTTTAGCTAACAGAGAGCTTATCCGTTCTACATTTGTCCGTTCACCTCATGCGCATCTTATAAGTGTTGCGTCTAACAGTATAGATGAGAAATTTATCGGAAAGATGAATGATTATGTGATGAATAATTTGTCTGATTCCTGTTTATCGGTTGAAAGCCTGGCTGAATATATGAATATGAGCGTATCGACACTTTATAGAAAAGTGAAAGCTATCACTTCTTTGGCGCCTAATGACTTTATCCGTTTATGCCGATTAAAGAAAGCTGCTGAAATGTTGGCTAAAGGTGATCTTCGGATCAATGAAGTTGCTGAGAGTTTAGGATTTTCTACCACTTCATATTTTACCTCATGTTTCATGAAGCAGTTTGGAATTACTCCGAGTGAGTTTATTAAGTTGAATAAGAATAAATGAAATATCCCCATGTTCCGGACATGGGGACATAATCCTTTCTGCTGTTAATCAGTTTGTTCAGCGGAAGTAATCCGCTTACCGTTCACCTCTACGTTGTCGAGCGTTAAGTTCACTACATTGTCCATCTGTATGGCTTTCGGTGCCTGTTTTACCTTTATGTTCCGCAGGGTGATATTATAAAGTTTAGCTTCCGGTAATCCGTTTGCCATGAGTGCTACGCTGTCCACGCGGTTGCAAGTTACATCTTCTATGCAGATATTGCGGAAGAGTGTCGGATGATTTCCACCGCGGTATCCGTGGTAGTTCGTACGGAAATTAATCACTCCCCACAGGCAGACGTCCGCTTCTATCCGGCGCATGTTTAGATTTTCAAAGTAACCGCCACGGTCCAGATTTGATTTGAAGTAAATACCGTTGCGGCAACTGTCTATCTTGCAATCCTCGATAAAGATGTTCCGTACGCCACCGGACATTTCACTACCGATGGTAATGGCCCACCGGGCGAAGTGGCAGTTACGGATAATCACATTTTCCGTGGCTTGGCCGATGCGCCAGCCATCCTGGTCGCGTCCTGATTTTATGGCGATACCATCATCTCCCACATTGAAGTCCATGTTCTCAATCAGTACGTTCGTGCTTGATTCCGGATCACAACCATCGTTGTTGTAGTTGTTACTGTCTATATATACATTGCGTACGGTGACATTGTCGCAGAATACAGGATGGATAATCCAGAATGGAGAATCGTAGATCTGTACATCTTCTACAAGTACATTCTTGCAGCCGTAGAATTGTATCATGCATGGGCGCAGGTAATATCCCTCTCCGAATACGCGTTCGTATACCGGGATGGAATCGATACCCATCTGGCGCAAGCGATCCAGGGCGGGACCTTGCAGGGCGTGCCAACCATTGAAAGTTACAGCCCCGTTGCCGTCAATTGTGCCTTTGCCGGTCAGGGCGACATTGGTGCACTGGTAGGCATAGATGAAAGGAGAGTAGTTAAAACATTCCGTTCCTTCCCATTTGGTCAATACCATGGGGAGATAGTCAGAGGCCACGGTCGAGAATTCCAGACGTGCGCCATCTGCAACGTGCAGGTTTACATTACTTTTCAGCAAGATGGTGCCTTTGCTGAAATAGTTTCCGGCAGGGATGAGAACGGTGCCGCCACCATTTGTATTACATTGATTGATGGCTTCCAATATGGCAGGTCGGCTGTCAAAACTCGTATCGCTTTTTGCCCCGTAGGCAGTTACGTCATATATACTGTCCGGAAAAGTAGGCGGAACAATGTTCTTCAGGATTTCGGGAACTTTTGCCCATTCACCGGATTCTTTGTGGGTAGTTGCAGTGCTGCTACATGCCGCCCATAGAATGGGGAGTAGACAGGCTAAAAAAGCTAATTTCTTCATGGTATTCAATATAAATAATGTGTGTGGCAAAAATACCTGTTTTTTTTGTAAGATCAACGCCGCTGTATTGTATTAATTATTATTTTTGTACAATTGGTAATCTTAAAAAGTCAAATCATGAAACACGGGCTATTTATTTTCTGCATGCTTATTTCTTTATGCTTCCCGATGGCTTTTTCACAACAAGCTACTACTGTAATTAAGCCTGATCTGAAGTATGGCAAACCCTCCAAGGAGGAACTATCACTGGAGACATACGCTCCTGACACTACCGCAGTGGCAGTTTATCTGTTTCATAAAGGCAAGAGCGGTTTTACTTATAATGATAAATTTGAATTGTATACGGAACATTGGGTACGCATCAAGATATTGAAGCCGCAAGGTGTTTCACAAGCTGATGTAGCCATTCCTTATTATGCGCCTTCTGACAGAGATAAGGAGAAAGACCGCATCTCCGATCTGGACGGATGTTCCTATAATCTGGAAAATGGGAAACTTGTTAAAACCCGTCTGAAGCGGGAGCTCGTTTCCGATGAGAGGCTGAATACCTATCACAGAGTACTGAAGTTTTCATTGCCTGCTGTCAAGGTCGGGACAGTTATCGAATATCACTATAAAATGACTTCCGACTATTCCGTACACATAGACAACTGGATGATGCAGGAAGAAATTCCCGTAGTATACAATCAATACGAAATAACTATTCCTCATGTATTTGTATATAACATAGAGTTTAGAGGGCGCTAATATATAGATGTTCTGGAAGAGAAAGGTTCGGTACAAGCCGCACAACATACAACAAGTGGCGTAGCGAGAGTGTCGCATGACTTTACTATTTCGGCACAGAAGCTTACGTTTACTTCCCAAAATCTGCCTGCCATCCGCCAGGATGAATCTTTGCTGGTGTCCGGAAGATTATAGAATACAGGTTAGTTTCGATTTGCAAGGAACCAATTATCCGGATGAAGGCTACAAACCTTACAGCCAGAACTGGGAGGATGTGGATAAACAACTGACCCGGGAGGAGAACGAAGGCTTTGGTAAACACTTGTTGTGGAAAAGTCCGTACCTTGAAGAGATTCGGCAACTCAACCAATCGGGCAATTTGACTTTTAATCAAAAAGTTATAGGTGTTTTCCAATTGCTGAAGCAAAAGTTGTCTTGGAATGGAGAGTATAAACTTTACAGTGAGAATCTGGAGAAGGTACTTAAAGCCGGAACAGGCAGTAATGCCGATTTGAATTTTATTTTTATCAGTATGCTCAGAAGCTACGGCATCAAGGCCTATCCTGTGGTTATGAGCCGGCGTTCCGGGGGAATGTTGCCGTCTAACTTTCCCTCTCTTCAGAAATTGAACACTTTCGTAGTGGCTATTTATGATGAGGCAAGAGGAAAGTATGTTTATCTGGATAGTTCGATGGAGGTACCGGCTCTCAATGTGCTGCCCATTGAATTGTCGGTGACCAAAGCACGTATGCTTTCTGCCGATATACCGGAAAAACAAAAGTGGGTGAACTTGCAGGAAATATCTACCAATCAAGTTTTCATGAAAATCAGTGCTAATGCTCGGGAGAATCTGATAACCGGACGTCGGACTACCATTCTGAAGGGACATCAAGCTTTAGAACACCGGAAAGAGAACCAGGCGAAAGACTCTCTTGTGAATAAACAGGATTTGATGAAAGAAAAACTGACGGTTACCAATCTGAAGTTAACAGATAAGGAAGATGACTTCACAACTATACAGGAAGAATTTGATTTTGTACTTGAGGCGGAAAAGTCGGATGACCATATATATATTAATCCGATTCTTTTTCCGCAATTGACAAAGACTCCGTTTATACAATCGGAGCGGATCCTTCCGGTAGAGTTCCCTTATCCGTCAAAAGTCACTCTCTCTTGTGCGCTGACGCTTCCTGAAGGCTATGAGGTGGAAGAAATCCCCCACACGCAAGTGATAAAGACTGAAGACAGCAAGCTGCAATGCAAATATGCAATCCAAAGAAACAGGAACAACGTCATTGTGAATTATACATTCATTTTGTCTTCCTCGGTCGTGCCTTCCGAATATTATGGACAGTTGCAGCAGATATGGAATAAGGCGGTGGAGATGAATCAGGCTCTCATTGTACTGAAAAAGGAGCTTCCGAAGGATTAAATTATCTTTCTTCGTAAAACCTTATTCCTTCATGTGTGGTACATCAGCGATAAATTCATTAGTTTTGCCGAAAGAAAAAATGAAAGATATGGATAAGATAAGAACCGGATTGGCTGCCTTTGGAATGTCGGGACAAGTATTTCATGCTCCTTTTATTTCCACAAATCCTCATTTTGAGTTGACTGCTGTCACTGAGCGTAGTAAAGAATTGTCACGGGCGAAGTATCCGCAATCCCGTATTGTGCGTAGTTTTGATGAGTTGATAGGGATGGAAGAACTGGAGTTAGTGGTAGTGAATACCCCTGACAGTTCCCATTACGAATATGCCCGTCGTGCTCTCGAAGCAGGAAAACATGTTATCGTTGAAAAACCTTTCACCACTACTGTAGAGGAAGGTGAAGAACTCGTAGCCCTTGCTGCGGAAAAAGAACTGACCTTAAGTGTTTACCAGAATCGTCGTTGGGATTGTGATTTCCTGACCGTGAAAGAAATATTGGCTCAGGGATTGTTGGGCCGTCTAGTCGAATTTGAATCAACCTTTCCCCGCTACCGGAATTTCATCAAGCCGAATACTTGGAAAGAAACCGGCGAGAATGGTGGTGGTCTGACTTATAATCTGGGTGCCCATGTCATCGACCAGGCTGTTCAACTATTTGGTATGCCCGAAGCTGTATTTGCTGATATTGCAACTTTACGTACCGGTGGTAAAGTAGATGATTATTTTATCATCCATCTGATGAAACCTGCCCGGATGCCGGAAGTGAAAATCACCTTGAAAGCCAGCTATCTGATGTGTGAGAATGAGCCTCGCTTTGTTCTTCATGGAACGGAAGGCTCTTATGTGAAGTATGGTCTTGATCCTCAAGAGGCGGATCTGACTAAAGGTATGTTGCCGGATACTCCGCATTGGGGAGAAGAGGATGAATCCCAATGGGGAATACTCCATACGGAAACAGATGGTAATGTGGTGCGGAAACCTTATCCGACCCTTCCCGGAAACTACGCTGCTTTTTATGAGAATATTTATCAGCATATCCGGAATGGAGCGGTGTTGCAAAGTGATGCGTGCGGAGTGCTTGGCGTTATCCGCCTGATTGAGGCGGCATGGGAGAGTAGCCGTACAGGGAATGTTATAAAGTTGTAATTTGGCTTATGGATAAGAAAGCAATCGTCCTTTCCGTTGCCGGTTCCGACAGTTCCGGTGGCGCGGGCATACAGGCAGATATAAAAGCTATCTCGGCACTTGGAGGTTATGCAGCTACTGCTATCACAGCCATTACAGTGCAGAATACATTGGGTGTGCAAGCTGTTCATCCTGTTGCGGCAGAGCTGGTAGGCCAACAGATGCAGGCGGTGATGGAAGACTTGCAACCGGATGCCATTAAAATAGGTATGACTGGAAACGTAGAGATTATTTATGAAATAGTACGGATACTGCGTCGCTATTCTCCCCGGAAAGTGGTTTTCGATCCGGTGATGGTTTCTACCAGCGGGCATAGTCTGATGACGGATGAGGCATTGGAAGCCATTCGTACTAAGTTGATTCCGAAAGTAACTCTCGTAACTCCTAATCTGCACGAAACAGAAGTATTGTTGCAACAACCGGTTCAGACGATTGATGAAATGGAGGATGCCGCATGCCGGTTATTCGAAAAATATAACTGTGCTTTTCTTATTAAAGGAGGTCATCTGACCGGTCATGAAATGTGCGATGTACTTTATGACGGAAAAGAACTGAATATCTTTGGTGGCAGGCGTATTCATTCCGCCAACCTGCACGGTACGGGATGTACGCTTTCATCCGCCATTGCCACTTTTCTGGCGCAAGGATCATCCTTGTATGAAGCAGTGGAACAGGCCAAAGAATACATTTCCTATGCTATTGAAGCCGGGAAAAATTTACGTATAGGGCAGGGGAATGGTCCTTTGTGGCATTTCCCGTTTCCGACGCCTCCGGTAAATGAAGGATAGAAAAATGAAACTAATTATTATCACCTCTCCGGATTTTATTCCGGATGAAGCACGCATCGTCACTGAATTATTTAAAGCCGGACTGGACTTGCTGCATGTACGCAAACCGGATGCGGATGTTCATGCGGTAGAAAATCTGCTGCAAGGTATTGCTCCGGAATATAGAACCCGGATTGTCATTCATGATTTCTTCTCTTTAAAAGATAAGTATCTTTTAGGCGGAATTCACTTGAATTCCCGTCATCCGGAGGCACCTGCAAATTATGAGGGAATACTGAGTCGTGCCTGTCATAGCTTGGAAGAAGTGGAAACTACAGTCTCCCTGTTCAATTATGTGCTTATGAGTCCTGTTTACGATAGCATTTCCAAACAGGGATATCGCTCGGGATATTCAAAGGATGAGTTGAAACAAGCACAGGAAAGCGGAGTCATCCATGAAAAGGTAGTAGCCTTAGGCGGAATAAGTGAGGTGAACCTTGCGGAAATAAAGTCTATTGGCTTTGGCGGTGCAGCTTTATTAGGAGATATCTGGAACCGTTACCATACGTGGAAAGATACCGAAGAGTTGCTTGCTCATTTCAGGAGGCTGAAAAAGATTGCAGGATAAGTCTATACAAGAGTATGCCGAAGATCACCACAGATTACACAGATTTTCACAGATAAAAAGAAAAGGAATTGATTCTCAATATTTATAATCAGTGAAAATCTGTGTAATCTGTGGTGAAAAAAATGTCCACCTTGATAAATAGTGGCTTCTGAGAAATTACTTCTTCAGCTTCGCTATAATTTCCTCAGCTACCTTTTTACCGGACATCAACATTCCTCCAAAGATCGGTCCCATACGCGGAGTGCCCGAAACGGCGGAAGCAGCCATACCGCAAACGTAAAGTCCCGGATAGATTTCCTTCGTACCGTTTACAACCTCTTCCTCTCCTGCAATTACATCCAGTGAACGTTCGCCAATTACACCACCGGTTTCGGTAGCCAGGCGACTGCCATTCTTGCGGGCTACGGTAGCGGCTATTTCGCTGTCATGGCCTGTTCCGTCTATTACTATCTTTGCAAGGATGTTCAGCGGGTCCACGTGCATACCTTCGCGCAATACAGGAGTCCAGTTTACCACTACTCCGCTTACCGTATTATTCTTGAAGATAACATCTTCTACGGAATAGCAGTTGAATACAGTGGCGCCGGCATGTACGGCATGATAAAGCAATGCGGCGGTACTCTCTACAGAGTCCATCACGTATAAGCCGTCTTCATATTCCTCGTGGCGGATATTGAATTCCTTTACAATGTCAATCGCTTCTTCCTGAATTACAATTTGGTTGAACATCATGGCACCGCCCCACATTCCGCCGCCGGGAGCAAGCTTACGGTCGAACTGCGCTACTTTCAACCCGGCCTTTGCCAGATAATAAGCGGCTACTATGCCCGACGGACCACCACCTACAATGGCAACGTCCAGATTAAGATTTCTCTCTAATTTTTCGAAATAGGTACTGATGATACCTTTGGATACTTTTGTTTCAATCATTTTCTTATAAGTTTAAAAAGTTATTCGTTCTCTGTATTTTCTATTTCTGCATCATAATCACAATCTTTCAGTCGTTGGCTGATGCGCATGGCACAGAAGTTGGGCCCGCACATGGTGCAATACTTCCCGTTCAGGTGGTTGGCTTCCTTGTAATATTGCAAGGCGCGTTCCGGATCGAGACTCAGATTGAACTGGTCTTTCCAGCGGAATTCATAGCGGGCTTTGCTTAAGGCATCGTCACGTACTTCGGCACCCGGATGGCCTTTGGCAAGGTCTGCGGCGTGTGCGGCAATTTTGTAAGTTACCACTCCTATGCGTACATCTTCTTTCTGCGGTAATGCAAGATGTTCTTTGGGTGTCACATAGCAAAGCATCGCTGTTCCGTACCAACCGATTTGTGCTGCGCCAATGGCACTTGTGATGTGATCATATCCCGGTGCAATATCTGTAACCAGCGGACCGAGAGTATAGAACGGTGCTCCGTGGCATTTCTCAATCTGCCGGTCCATATTTTCCCTGATCTTATGCATGGGTACGTGTCCCGGACCTTCGATGAATGCCTGTACATTTTTTGCCCAGGCGCGTTCTACCAGTTCTCCCATCGTATCCAGTTCCGCAAACTGTGCCCGGTCGTTCGCATCACGGATAGCTCCCGGACGCAAACCATCACCTAATGAAAGTGCCACATCATATTGTGCGCATATATCGCATATATCATCGAAATGCTCATACAGGAAACTCTCTTTCTGATGGATTTTACACCATTGGGAGATAATGCTTCCTCCCCGGCTCACCATTCCGCAAAGGCGGTTATTGGCATAATGAATATTCTTCAGGCGGATACCACAGTGGATTGTAAAATAATCTACCCCTTGCTCACATTGTTCGATCAGTGTATCTTTAAATAGTTCCCAGGTAAGGTTTTCCGCCTTTCCGTGTACTTTCTCCATCGCCTGATACATGGGAACAGTACCTACCGGAACAGGACAATTCCGGATAATCCATTCCCGTGTCTCGTGAATATTTTCTCCTGTAGATAAGTCCATCAGCGTATCTCCACCCCATTTGCAACTCCAGACGGCCTTTTCCACTTCTTCTTCAATCGTGGAAGAGGTAGCTGAATTTCCGATATTCGTATTAATCTTTACGAGGAACTTTGAACCGATAATCATAGGTTCAGCTTCGGGATGGTTGATGTTGGCGGGTAAGGCAGCACGTCCTGCCGCAATTTCATCACGCACAAACTCCGGTGTGATGTAAGTTTCTATACCCAACTGTTGGCAGTTCATATTCTCACGGATGGCTACATATTCCATTTCCGGTGTTACGATACCCTGTTTGGCATAGTACATCTGCGTAATCTGCTTGCCTGCTTTGGCACGATAAGGCAAAGTGATATGATCAAAACGCAGGGAGTCAAGGCTTTTGTCTGCCAGACGCATCTTTCCATATTCGGAGCTGATTTCCGTCAACCGTTCTACATCCCGTTCCTGTATCCACGGTTCGCGGAGGCGTGGCAAACCTTTCTTTAAATCTACCTTCTGTTCCGGATCACTGTATGCGCCGCTTGTATCATATATGTAGACGGGCGCATTCTCCGTCATAACTTTTTTCCCGTTTTCCACTACTACGGTAGGGGTAAGATTCACTTTTCGCATCCCAACTTTCAGATAAGGATGGAGTTGCCCCTGCATATAGACTTTCTCGGATTCGGGATAAGTAATTTTTGTTTTATCTTCCATGGTTCACTAATTGATTTCTATTGGGTCAGTCGTATAATTGTTTCCATTTCACGTACCGGATTCTCAGCTTTTAGAATACCGCCGCTCAATGCTATTCCGCTCAGTCCTGATGCTTTCAGGGATGGGATGTCCTCACGTGTGATTCCACCGATGGCAACGACAGGAATTGTTATTCCTTTTTCGCGCATTTGCGTCAGGATGGAATGATAACCGTCCAGTCCCAGAATGGGTGATAACTTTTGTTTGGTAGTTGTGAAGCGGAAAGGACCGCAACCGATGTAGTCGGCGCCATCAGCGGCATGTTGCCGGATGTCCTCGAACGTGTTGGCTGTTCCGCCAATAATGAAATCTTTGCCCAGCCTTTCCCTTGCTTCTTTTATCGGCATATCCAGTTTTCCTAAGTGGACACCGTCCGCGCCAATCTGTTTCACCAGTTCCACGTGGTCATCAATGATGAACGTGGCTCCGTATTGACGGCAGAGTTCCTGCACTTGCATGGCTGTGGCTTTCAGCTCTTCTGAAGAAGCATCCTTCATCCGAAGCTGAACCCAGCGGCATCCCCCTTCAAGGGCTATGCGTGCGGAGTCCGAATAAGAAATGGATGCCGTAAAATGCGTAATGAATTGTACGTCAAACATTCAAACTCTGAATTTAGAAATTATACTTACAGAAAGGGATAGTAGTATAAACGAATAGTAGAATATAGAAAGAAAATTCCCTTCGACGGTACTAACCGTATCAGGTTCATTGGGTATAATCTCAGCTATTTTTATAGCACCCCCTTTTCTGCCGACAAAGAAAGGACGAATGTTTTTAATAGGAATAATACCGTTCTATCTTTTAAGTTTATTTAAACTTGACATAATTGAGGCGGGTGTATTGTTTGTTTCCCGAAGTAAAGGTACAAGAGATGCGTGCCGAGGCAATATATACCGATTCTCCGGGCTCGAAGGCATGTTCCGTAGCGGGCACCTGGCACGATTCCCGGCTTGCCGTACGCGAGTTGGTCCGGAAAGTGACGAGATTGCCGATAGGATCTTCCAAAGTCAGTATCTGCCGGACATAGAAATAAGGAGTCGTTCCTTTCACGGTGGTTTTGTAAGGATCGTCTTCCAGCCGGACACGGAGCACTTTCAGTGTCAGTTCTTTCACTTTATCTCCTTCTTTCCCCAGAAAACGGCTGGTAGAATATTTCTGATGTGCCTGCCGCTTCTGAATATCCAGATGGACGGAATGATACACCTGTGCTATTTGTACGAAGCGTTCCTGTTTAGGTATACGTGGAGTAAACTTATAAGCAATCCAACTCACATATGCCGGATCGATACGGAAGATTTCGTGCAGGAAATGTCCATGATACTTTCCGAAAGAGATAATGTCGTCTCCCTTACTCTGCATACGTTTGGCATTATATTCTACCAACAGAATGCAACGTGGAGAATAATAACATAGGCTGCTTGCCGCTCGCAGACTTTCATGGATGTCTGTAGAAAGGTCCTGGACGTAAAAAATGGACTGGCGTTCGGGAAGAGGAGAATACACCCATAAGGAGTAGCGGGGAGATTCCGGACGGGGCAGTACAACCAGATAAGCACCTGCCTCTTTGTAAGAGGTTCTTCCCTGATTGTATTCATTTAGTTTCTTGTACAACAGTTCTTGTTCAGCTTCTGATATACCAGGAAGAATCGGATTTGCCATAAGCTCTGAGTTATTTACTCAAATATACGATTTTTCGTGTAAATAATCAAGTTTTGTATGGAAAAGTTTAGGAAGAGATAATGTATATTCAATAAAATAATTGAATTTGTATTATTTGTTGGCCATGAAAAGGATGACTGTTAATCTCTTTTTTATACAATTCATGCTTTCGTTATGATGTGTCTTTTGGGTATTTGCAGCGTACCCGAATCGTATCAGGGCTGTACTTGCTCCGTACATTCTTCGGTCAAAGGTACTTCTACACGAAGAAAGTACGGAGCGGGTACGGAGCAGGTACGGCTTTGATACGTCACAGATGCTTCCGGGAGCACTTTCGAAATTTTATCGATAAGAGTCATAGGAAGCAGATAGGTATATTACAAAAGTTTGTTTTTCCGTGTGTGATGAAGTAATTATCTGACAATTGTTATGTCAAGGGGTTTGCTGAAAGAAGAAAGAAATATTCGCTACTCTAATAATAATCTTATAAATTTGTCGCATATTTGTATGTAGAGATTAAAAATTGAGACTATGAGTAATCTTCGAATTTTATTGTATGTGTTTCTCCTTTCTTTGGTTGCATGCCATCCGGAGGGAACTAATGTGAAACATGGATTAGACAAAGCCGCCCAATTAATAGAACAAGATCCGGATACGGCATCCATTATTCTTGAAACGATCCGAATGAACCAAATGAATGAGGCGCAACTTGCGGAATATAATTTGCTTTGTACTCAATTCAACGAAGATAAAAATATACCTCATTCTTCTGATAATCAGATTCGGCAGGCCGTATCTTATTATGAACAATATGGAAATGAGTTTCAAAAGTCAAAAGCTTATTATTATTTAGCATGCGTAGAAAGTGATTTGAATCAGGAGAAAGACGCCGAAGTTCATTTCAAAGAAGCAATAAGACTGGCTGCGCAAGCGGAAGAATATGAACAAATGACTAAGATTTGCAAAAGATGTAGCCTATATTATCAGAAATATGAAAACTTTGATGAAGCGCTGGAAATGGAGAGAAAAGCATACGCAAGTCAGTTGATGTTGATTGACAGTAAAAATCGCTCTACTGTTATTCTATCTTCTGCTTTAGGATTGTTTGCTGTTATGTCTCTCTTGCTCGGGTTACTTTGGAAGAAACATTTGTCTGTACATTCGCAACTGGACACTTTTAAAAAAGAAGTGCAGGTGAAAGAGGTCGAATCTGACAAACTGTTGATGCAGTGTAATTATCTTGAAGAAAAATATCAATCCCTTCAGCAACATATCTATGAAAATTCTCCGGTTGTTTCAAAAGTCCGTCAGTTGAAGGAACGAACGGTTTTATCTTCCAAAACACCTTCTTTCTCAGAGAAAGACTGGACAGAACTTTTACGACTTCAGGAAAGTGTTTACGGGCTTGTATCTAAATTGAAAGAGAGAAGTCCGAAACTAACAGAAGAAGATTTAAGAGTATGTGCTTTTTTACGTGAAGGTGTTCAGCCCACTTGTTTTGCTGATTTAATGAAACTGACTGTTGAAACTCTGACCCGGAGAATCTCCAGGATAAAAACGGAGAAACTGATGTTGGTCAACTCTAAAGAATCGTTGGAAGATATTGTAAAATCATTGTAGGTCTGCATTTGTCTGTGGTTGTTTATGTGATGGCTTTGATTATCAGTTGATTATGTCTTCAAGATGTCCGTGCTCGTCCGGTAAAAATCTTCTCTTTTTCAGGCTTGTTCTGTAACTTTGCAAACAAAAAAGTTACAGAACAATGAGCAACTTATTATTAAAAAAATGGAATGACTTTAGTGGGTGGATTGTCTTTGCAATAGCAGCTTTTGTATATGGAATGACGATTGAACCTACTGCAAGTTTCTGGGACTGTCCTGAATTTATTTCATGTGCTGAAAAGTTACAAGTAGGGCACCCGCCGGGTGCACCTTTCTATATGCTTGTTGGAAACCTGTTTACCCAGTTTGCTTCTGACGCATCGCAAGTGGCTTGGCTGGTTAATTTTCTGAATGCATTATTGAGTGCAGGTTGTATTTTGTTTCTTTTTTGGAGTATCACCCGGTTAGTAAGGGTCCTGATAATAGGTGACGAGCAGAATTTATCAACGACGGATGTTATTATCGTTCTGGGCTCAGGATTTGTAGGATCCTTGGTGTATACATTCAGTGACACATTCTGGTTCAGTGCGGTAGAAGGTGAAGTCTATGCCTTCTCTTCTTTTCTTACGGCTTTGGTATTTTGGATGATTCTTCGCTGGCAAGATGAATCAGACTCGGTATATGGTGATCGTTGGCTTATTCTGATAGCTTATGTTATCGGGCTGTCAATCGGAGTGCATTTGCTTAATTTACTTTGTATCCCGGCAATTGTATTGGTTTTCTATTATCAGAAATATCAGGCGATATCGCTAAAAGGAGTAACTGCTGCAATTGCTATATCCGGTCTCCTTATTATACTTATTCTTTTTGTTTATATTCCGGGTATGGCTGAGATGGGAGGTTGGTTCGAATTACTTTTTGTCAATGTGTTCGGATTTCCTTTCCACACAGGGCTGATAATCTTTTTAGCTTTAACATTCTTCGTACTGGTCGGAGCCATTTATCGTTTCCGAAAACGTATGTTTCATACTTCTTTATGGTGTTTGCTTATGCTTACCGTAGGCTATACCACTTATGCGGTGATACTGATTCGTGCCAATGCCAATACTCCGCTTAATGAGAATGCGCCGGACAATATTTTTACGCTCAAAAGTTATCTGAATCGAGAGCAGTATGAAAGTGCTCCCCTGTTTTATGGAAAAACTTACGCTTCCGAACCGGAATATGTACCCGAGGGGGATTATTACAGAGTAAAAACGACCAAAGGGAGTGCTGTATATCGCCCGGACAAAGAAGAAGGCAAATATAAAATAATCCGGTATAAAGAAGATGTGTGCTATACTCAGAATATGTTATTTCCCCGGATGTGGAATGAGCGAATGGCTTCTTCTTACAAAAATTGGGCAGGAGGAAACGAGACAGCTCCCACACAAAAAGAAAACCTGACTTATTTTATCACCTATCAGCTCAATTATATGTATTGGCGCTATTTTTTGTGGAACTTTGTAGGACGGCAAAACGATGTGCAGGGGAGTGGCGAACCGGAACATGGGAACTGGATAACTGGAATTTCCTGGTTGGATAATTTAAGATTAGGAGACCAGAATTTATTGCCGGAATCTCTACGTCAGAACAAAGGACACAATGTATTTTACGGATTGCCGCTATTGTTAGGACTCTTCGGAATCTATTGGCAATGGAACCGTAGCAAGAAAGGTAAACAGCAATTTAGTGTATTGTTCTTCCTTTTCTTTATGACAGGATTGGCTATTGTACTTTATCTGAATCAAACACCCGGTCAGCCGCGCGAACGGGACTATGCATACGCCGGTTCGTTCTATGCTTTTGCTATCTGGATTGGGATAGGGGCGGCCGGATTATGTGATGCACTTCGACGAAAGACAACTTCGACGCTGCAAGTCAGTCTATTAATGACGATTTGTTTATTGATTCCGGTGCAAATGGTTACTCAGACGTGGGATGACCATGATCGGAGCAATCGTTTTACTTGTCGCGACTTTGGGGCTAACTATTTGATGACTCTTCCCGATGAAGGAAATCCGATTATCTTTTGTAACGGAGATAATGATACTTTTCCATTGTGGTATAATCAGGATACGGAGGAAGTGCGCAGAGATGCACGTGTTTGCAACCTAAGCTATGCGCAGGCAGATTGGTATATTTATCAACAGCAATGTCCGCTGTATAATGCTCCCGGACTGCCTATAAGTTGGAATAAAAATCAATATCAGGAAGGCAAAAACGAATATGTGGTCGTACGTCCGGAGCTGAAAAAACAAGTAGAGGAATTGTACCGGAAACATCCGGAAGAAGCACGTGAGAGCTTTGGAGAAGACCCGTTTGAAGTAAAAAATATCTTGAAATATTGGGTGTTCTCAGAAAAAGAAGAATTTAATATAATCCCTACGGATACGATAAATATCCACATTGATAAGGATGCGTTGTTCCGTTCGGGAATCATGCTTCCTAAAGCAATCCGGCATTTGAAAGGTGAAGAACTGAAAGATGAGATACCGGACAAGCTTTATATTCCTTTAAAGGATATACGTGCACTGAATAAAGTAGATTTACTCATGTTGGAAATGCTGGCCAACTGTAATTGGGAGCGTCCGCTTTACCTCGCGATCTCGGTTGGAAGTGTCAGTAAACTGAAGTTTGACAATTACTTTGTGCAGGAAGGATTAGCATTCCGCTTTACTCCTTTTGACTATAAGAAGTGGGGGGATGCCGACGAAAACAGGCCTTATGCAGTAGATGTGGAAAGGCTTTATGACAATGTAATGAACAGATACAAATATGGTGGGCTGAATACTCCGGGGCTCTATCTGGATGAAACAACCCTGCGTACGTGTTGGTATCATCGCAAGCTTTTCGCGCAATTGGCCAAAGAATTGATAGCGCAAGGGGACAATGCGCGTGCAAAGAAAGTATTCACTTATGCGGAGCAGGTTGTTCCGGGATATAATGTTCCCGAAACATATGAAAGCGGTTCTTATAACATAGCAGCAGCCTATGCCGCATTGGGTGAAAAGATGAAAGCGATAACCTTGACCGAACATTTGATAGCCGAAGCGGAAGATTATATAAACTGGGCTTTTTCATTAAAGGGGAACCGTATAGAAATGGTCTGCAATGATTGTATCTATAAATTCTGGCAATGGAATCAATATAATGAACTCTTGAAGAAGGTGGATGAAGAGAGATATCAAGAGAGTAACCGGCGGTTTGAAGATAAATATTCACTATTTGCTTCAACCGTGAGTTACAAAAACTAAAATAAAGGAAGAATATGGGATCAAAAATAATGAAACAGAAAGAGACAGAAACGGTATTTAGCAGGAAAAATTGTGTGATCTTGCTAATGGGTTCGGTAATAACTATAGTGGGATATCTGTTCATGAGTGGCGGGGGGAGTACCCTCGCCGCCTATAACCCCGATATATTCAGTGGATTGCGTATAAAGGTAGCTCCTATAGTATGTCTGGCAGGGTATTTGATTAATATATTCGGTATTCTATATCGCCCCAGACGGAGTTAATTACTTTAATGCTTTCCATACATACATCACCACTACTATGGCATCACATTGATATGAGTTTTCTGGCAATGCGCGCTTCAGAACCGAACCATCAGTTCCAATACAATCTTATCTTGTTCAGACTCTTTGGCAATACTGTTTTTGGCATAGAAATACTTTTCGTAGTTCAGCCGGAGATCTGTGCGGAATGCCTTGCTGAGACTGAAAGTGATACCTCCGGTTATACGGTGGCGTTTGTAGTCGGTGGTAGTCAAGGCTCCGGTTTCTTCGTTGATGGCTTTACCATCGCTTTGACTGGTCATCATATCATAGCGTGCCAGAAAGGACATCTTGCTGAATACTTTTTGTAAGGGGAGGTCGTAATTGATAAAACTATTTACGGCATGCACGTTGTCATAGGCATTGTCTGCATAAGTTTTGTACAAATACTCTCCTTCAATATGGAAGCGTCCGAATTCATAGAAAGCACCGATGTCATACGAGTTTATCCTTATCTCTTGTGGCTGGATGCTCTGTATGCTTAAAGCCAGATTCAGCTTTTTGGCGAAAAGGAATTGTGCTTTGGCGGAATAGTTTACCTCTTTGTGCCATTCTTTTTGATTGGTCAGTCCCGAACCATTGTAGAGTCCGCCTTCTAAGGTTACAGGTATTCCAGTGCCGAATTTATATCCCAATGTAACACCAACGTCACGCACATTACCAACTTGTTTCGCAATAAACGAACGGTTAGCGAAATATTGCTGATGTGGAGAGCGGTGGGCGTCGATTGTAAATGGTACTCGCATTTGTCCTGCGGTGACGGTCAGGTCTTTTATTGGGAAAAGCCGGGCGTAGGCATCCAGCATCTTGATTTGACCTTCGTCGGAGAGATCAATTTCCGCCTTATAAGCTACGATGGGCAATACATTTCCGGTAATGCTGATGCGTGCATTGCGTACTTCGAAACGACTGGCAGCCATTTCTGTCTGATACTCAAACTTAGTACGGATAGTACCGTGTATTTCCGGCAGGTAATCCTTTGTTTCCAGCTCTTCTTTATCAATCTTCTTTCCGTCCTCGTTGCGGTACGGAGTCTGAGCGTTTGCTGTCAGCGACAGTAGGATGATGAGCAACATGAATGCGCTTTTCTTCATAATCATTAGTTGTAGTCGATTAATTTATGGCGACAAAGTTCAGACATGTGTGTTATATTTTTGTGTCATGTATGTTTCGTTTTGGTTACAATCATCTTTTTCTCTTTACTTCAGTGGCGGTACTGACCTTGAGAATCCATTTTCTTTCACTTTTACTAAAGGAGGTAACATAAGCGAAAAAACGTGTTACACAAATATGAAGAATCTTTCTGAAAAAAGCATTCTTTTGTAACCGTTTCCAATTAGTGAGTGATATGCATGTACAAATACATGGTAGATAATAGATATACTATGAAAACCTTTTAAATAATTATCAGATGAAACATTTATTCAAATTTTCCCTTTGCGCATTGGCATTGACCATGGGCGCAAATACCGGATTCGCACAAAGCGGAGAAACGGGGCTGAAGGATGCCTATAAAGATTACTTCTCTATCGGCGTGGCTGTTAATATGCGTAACATCTCGAATCCTGAACAGATTGCCATTATTAAAAAAGACTTCAACAGTATTACGGCAGAAAACGACATGAAGCCGCAACCCACCGAGCCTGCCTACGGACAGTTCAATTGGGAGAATGCCGACAAAATTGCCAATTTTTGCCGTAGCAACGGAATCAAGTTACGCGGGCACTGTCTGATGTGGCATGCCCAGATAGGAGAATGGATGTATAAAGATGAAAAAGGGGATTTAGTGTCGAAAGAGAAACTTTTTCAAAATATGAAACATCACATTACAGCTATCGTGGAACGTTACAAAGACGTGATATATGCGTGGGACGTTGTGAATGAAGCAATCTCCGATGGTGGCTGGCAGGGTGGCCGACGAGGCATGGGAGAACACCCAAGTCCGTATCGCAATTCCCCTCTTTATCAGATTGCCGGTGACGAGTTTATTAAGAAAGCCTTTATTTATGCCCGTGAGGCCGATCCTAATGTACTCCTTTTCTACAATGACTATAATGCTGCTGATCCTGGAAAACGCGATCGCATCTATAATATGGTGAAATCCATGAAGGAAGAAGGTGTGCCCATTGATGGTATTGGCATGCAGGGACATTACAATGTCTATGGTCCGAGCATGGAAGATGTAGATGCTGCCCTGACGAAATATTCTACTATAGTGAAACATATCCATATTACTGAGTTGGATATTCGTGCCAATCAGGAGATGGGAGGACAGCTCAACTTCAGTCGTGACGGCGGCAACATCAGTCAGGTAGTAAAAACGCTTCAGGAAGATCAGTATGCTCGCTTGTTTAAAGTACTTCGCAAACATAAGGATGTGGTAGACAATGTTACTTTCTGGAATCTTTCCGACCGCGATTCATGGCTCGGTGCACGTAACTATCCGTTGCCTTATGATGAAAATTATAAGGCGAAACGTGTCTATAGTATCATTAAGGATTTTGATCCGGCAAGCGATACTGCTGTAGTGAAAGAGGATTTCCGTCCTTCTGTACTTAATCAGCCCGGACAGCAATATCCTATGGTCAATTCGCAAGGATACGCCCGCTTCCGTGTAGTTGCTCCTGATGCCAAATCAGTCATTGTCAGTCTTGGATTAGGCGGTCGTGGTGGCACAGTTCTCCGCAAAGATAAAGAAGGTGTATGGGTAGGTACTACAGATGGCCCCATGGATGAGGGATTCCATTATTATCACCTGACTATCGATGGTGGTGTGTTTAATGATCCGGGTACTAAGAATTATTACGGCTCTTGCCGATGGGAAAGTGGTATTGAAATTCCGGCTCATGATGAGGATTTCTATGCTATGAAGCAAGTGCCTCATGGAAATGTTCAACAGGTTTATTTTTATTCCAAGAGCACAGATACCCATCGTCGTGCATTTGTTTATACACCGCCCACTTACGGAAAGGATAAGAAGAAATATCCGGTTCTCTATTTGCAGCACGGATGGGGAGAAGATGAAACGGCATGGTCCAACCAGGGACATGCGAATCTGATTATGGACAATCTGATTGCTGAAGGCAAGATTGAACCGTTCATCATTGTAATGACGTATGGTATGACGAATGATGTGAAATTTGGACATATCAAAGAGTTCACGGCTAAGGAGTTTGAAACGGTGCTGGTAGACGAACTGATACCTTATATTGATAGTAACTTCCGTACACAGGCCGACAAGAAGCACCGTGCTATGGCAGGACTTTCTATGGGTGGCTTTGAGACGAAACTGATTACTCTGCGCCGTCCGGAAGTATTCAATTACTATGGACTGTTGAGCGGTGGGACTTATGCACCGGACGACATCACGGATAAAAAGCAGGTGGCATCCATTTTCATCAGTTGCGGAAGCAAGGAGAATCCGGATGGTGTGACTAAAGCCGTGAATGACCTCAAGGCAGACGGTTTTAAGGCAACGTCTTTCGTTTCTCCCGATACGGCCCATGAATTCCTGACTTGGCGCAGGAGTTTGTATCACATGGCACAGTTACTTTTCAAATAAGGAATAAACAGGCGTGGAATTTCACGGATTTTTCTTTTGCTTATTCCGTGAAATTCCGCGTAATCTGTACGAAGCGTTTCTGTTTGAAGATGCATAGGAGAGTTTGTAGGCAACCCAACTGATATTTATACTTAATAAATGTAGCATTCTTACGAGGTTTATAATTTATATTTAATAAAATTGCTATATGTGCATTGTTTGTTAATCATAAATTATAAAAGTATGAAGCTGATAAATCGCCCTTTGTATACAGTATAGAATACGTCCTTTTATAGGGAAAGGTATCATTAAAGTGCTGACCGGACAACGGCGGGTAGGGAAGAGTTGTATTTTAAAGCAGCTTCAAATTGATATTCTTAAAGAGAATCCTCAGGCAAATATTCTTTATATCAATATGGAATACGAAGAATTCAGGGGAATTCGGAATGATACGGATTTATTCGAATATCTGCGCGATAAGTTTCAGGAAGGTGTGGATACGGACAATTATCCAAAGTATGTTGTCAGTCTGGATGAGTTTAATCGTGGAGGAGATGTGCAAGGCATACAACACCTGCATTTGTCGGACTTTCTGAAGAAAGAGGTGCTATGATAATACCTCGGAATTTTGTTCGATATAGTTAGAATCTCACCGTCAGTTCCAACATAGTCTTATCCTGTTCTGGTTCTTCAGCAATGCTGTTTTTTTAAACATAAAAGTCGACTTTATACTATGGGTAAGATGCTATCCGTAATACTGATGTGTGTAATTTCTTGGGGCGTTTGAGCAAGTTGCGGTCTGCCATGAAATAGACTTTAGATACGCTGACTTCTAAGCTGTGAACTTATTACTATTCTTATTTTTGTTTACTACGGAGAACTTGCGAGTTGTACAACTCGTAAGTTCTCCATAGCTGCAAAGGTACGGAAAGGTAGGGAGAAACAAAGAGAATGATGTGAAGTCATGTGAAAAAGGTATGCCTTTTCTGTTTCTTCTCCCCGAAATCATCTATTTTTGTAAGCTAATAGAATGAATATCTAAAATGAACAGTCCTGATAAGCGAGTATTAGTGGGAATGAGCGGAGGTATAGACAGTACCGCCACTTGCCTTATGTTGAGGGAACAGGGCTATGAGATAGTCGGCCTCACCATGTGGGTGTGGGGAGACGAACCGGTGGAAGCCCGCAACCTTGCCGACAGTATGGGAATTGAACACTATGTGGCAGATGAGCGTGAGGCTTTTCGCAAAGTAATTGTGCAGAACTTTATTGATGAATATTGTCAGGGGCGGACTCCAAATCCTTGCGTGATGTGTAATCCTACCTTTAAATTCCGCATACTAACAGAGTGGGCAGACAAACTAGGTTGCGCATTTATCTCTACCGGGCATTATAGCCGTCTGGAAGAAAAGAACGGAAAGATATATATAGTGGCCGGAGATGACGATAAGAAAGATCAGTCTTATTTCCTCTGGCGACTGGGGCAGGATGTGCTGAGGCGTTGCATTTTTCCGCTGGGCACCTATACGAAGTTGCAAGTGAGGGAATATCTGCGTGAGAAAGGTTATCAACTGAAGGCGGAAGAGGGAGAGAGCATGGAGGTTTGTTTCATCAAAGGTGATTATCGGGACTTTCTGCGCGAACATTCTCCTGAAATAGATAGTGCAATTGGTCCTGGATGGTTCGTCAGTTCCGAAGGAGTGAAGTTGGGAGAGCATAAAGGTTTTCCTTATTATACCATTGGACAACGGAAAGGGCTGGAAATAGCTTTAGGGAAACCGGCTTATGTGTTGAAGATAAATCCGCAGAAAAATACGGTGATGCTGGGTGATGCCGAACAATTGCGGACAGAATATATGTTAACCGAACAGGATAACCTTATTGATGAGCAGGAATTCTTTTCGGCTTCCGATTTGACGGTACGCATTCGTTACCGAAGCAAACCGATACCCTGTATGGTGAAAAGGCTGGAAGATGGGCGGTTGTTTGTACATTTCCTGTCAGAGGCATCGGCTATTGCGCCCGGTCAGTCGGCTGTATTCTATATTGGAAGGCGGGTAGTAGGTGGTTCTTTCATTGCTTCCCAACGGGGTATCGGGCTGGTTATTTCAGAAAATGAATAAGTAATAAAATAATAGAATGAGAAAATTAATATCCTTTTTAGCCATTGCCCTGCTTGCAACAGGGGCATCGGCGCAACAAGATACATTGAAGTATCGCATTAGTTTAAAAGATAAAGCTGCTACAGAATATTCTTTAAAAAAACCGGAGAAATACTTGTCGGCAAAAGCGATTGAGCGCCGCCGGAAGCAGAACCTTCCGATTGATTCTACAGATCTCCCGGTATGCCGTAAATATATAGATGAAATCCGCAAACAGGGAGTGAAGATTGTGGTAACGGGGAAATGGGATAATTTTGTAACGGTGTCCTGCAACGATACGACTCTGATTGATCGTATTGCGGCACTGCCTTTTGTGCTTTCAACAGAGAAAGTCTGGATTTCTCCCGGTGCCGGCAAACCATCGATGGCGACGGAACGTGATTCTGTGTTGAACCAACCGACGATACATTCGGATAGCATTTATGGGCGTGCTATCACTCAGATTCAGATGAGCAACGGTGACAAATTACACGAAGCGGGCTTCAAAGGGCAGGGTATGACAATTGCGGTTATTGATGCCGGATTCCATAATGTCGATAAGATTACTGCTATGCAGAATATCCGTATTCTCGGTACAAAGGATTTTGTAAACCAACAGGCTGATATCTTTGCAGAAAGCAGCCATGGGATGAGTGTACTGTCCTGTATAGGTATGAACCGACCTGATATAATGACGGGGACGGCTCCCGAAGCTTCTTTTTGGTTGCTTCGCAGTGAGGATGAATATTCGGAACACCTGGTAGAACAGGATTATTGGTCGGCTGCGGTTGAATTTGCCGATAGTGTGGGAGTGGATGTAATCAATACATCTTTGGGATACTACTCATTTGATGATAAATCGAAGAATTATAAATATCGCGATCTGGATGGACGTCATGCATTGATGTCGCGCCAGGCTTCCCATATTGCAGATAAAGGAATGATACTGGTATGCAGTGCCGGCAACTCCGGTGCGGGTTCCTGGAAAAAGATCACTCCTCCGGGAGATGCTGATAATGTATTGACGGTAGGAGCGATTGACAAGAGAGCTGTACTGGCTACTTTTTCTTCCGTAGGTAATACAGCGGATCATCGTGTGAAGCCGGATGTGGTTGCGGTAGGGGTTGGATCGGATGTGATCCGTACGGATGGTAACCAGGGACGGGCTAACGGTACTTCTTTTTCTTCACCTATCATGTGCGGTATGGTGACATGTTTGTGGCAGGCTTGCCCGACGTTGACGGCAAAAGAAGTGATTGAGTTGGTGCGCCGATCCGGTGACCGTGCCGGTTTCCCGGATAATATCTACGGATATGGAGTGCCTGATATGTGGAAGGCATACAATGATTATAAATCAAATAATAAATAACTGATTACAAGCTGTTACTCGTAGTTCGTCACTTGTAGCTGGTAGCTTGTCACTCGTAGCTGAACAATATGGAAGCATTATCTTTACTGGAACTTAATGCCTTGGTGCGCCGCAGTCTTGAACAATGCCTGCCTGATGAATATTGGGTACAGGCAGAGTTGAGTGATGTGCGAACGAACAGTACCGGGCATTGCTATCTGGAATTTATTCAGAAAGACCCCCGTAGCAATGGTCTGGTTGCAAAGGCGCGGGGTACTATCTGGTCGAATGTCTATCGGCTGCTGAAACCTTATTTTGAAGAAGCGACAGGGCAGGCTTTTGTTTCCGGTATTAAGGTACTGGTTCAGGTTACTGTCAGTTTTCACGAGCTTTATGGCTATAGTCTGACCGTACAGGATATCGATCCTACTTATACGTTAGGAGATATGGCACGTCGTCGTCGGGAAATACTGAAGCAACTGGAAGAAGAAGGTGTCTTGACGCTGAATAAAGAGTTGGAAATGCCAACTTTGCCGCAACGCATTGCTGTGATATCCTCTCCAACAGCCGCAGGCTATGGTGATTTCTGCCATCAGTTAAAGAATAATCCCAGAAACTTTTTCTTTTATACAGAATTGTTTCCCGCCTTGATGCAAGGCGATAGGGTAGAAGAATCTGTATTAGCAGCTTTGGATCTAATCTTAAATCGTCAGAATGATTTTGATGCCGTAGTCATCATCCGTGGCGGTGGAGCAACTTCCGATCTTTCCGGTTTTGATACGTATTTGCTTGCTGCCGCTTGTGCCCAATTTCCGTTGCCTATAATTACCGGAATAGGGCATGAAAGAGATGATACGGTACTCGATTCTGTGGCGCACACCCGTGTGAAAACCCCGACTGCTGCTGCAGAGTATCTTATAAATTGCATGGATCTTGCTGCTGATGAACTGGAAGTGCTTATCACCCAATTGCACGACAGCGTGATTTCCCGTTTGACGGAGGAACATCGAAGGCTGGCCTTGTATAGAAACCGTATTCCTTCTGCTGTTGTCCGTCGCGTATCTGATGCCAAGCTTGCATTGCTTACCGCCCGGAAGGATATCTCACAGGCTGTTACAACCTCTCTCTCGCGCCAGCAGCATCGCCTGGATTTGTTGCGGCAGCGTCTTGTAGATGCTTCGCCAGAGAAAATGCTTGCCCGTGGCTATAGCATTACTTTGAAAGATGGAAAAGTAGTGAAAGATGCCACCCTCTTGAATGAAAAAGATGAAATACTCACCCGTTTTTACCGGGGGGAAGTGACCTCCGTCGTAAATCATAAATCATAAAATATTCCTATGTCTACTTCAAAGAAAAAAGAAACCTATTCCCAAGCCATGGAGCGCTTGGAGAAGATTGTCCGTCAAATAGACAATAATGAATTGGAAATTGATGCGCTTGCCGAAAAAATAAAGGAAGCGAATGAGATTATTGCGTTTTGCAGCGATAAATTGACCAAAGCTGACAAGGAAATCGAAAAATTACTGTCGGAGAAGCGGGAAAGTGAAGAATAAAGACTAAATTTGTTGCAGAATGTACGTAATGAGATTACTAATACTTTGAGATATGAAAGAAATAGATTGGTCTAATCTGTCATTCGGATACATGAAGACAGATTACAATGTGAGAATTAATTTCCGCGAAGGTGAGTGGGGAAAACTTGAAATCAGCAGTAGCGAACTTATCAATCTGCACATGGCAGCTACCTGTCTGCATTATGGACAGGAAGCGTTTGAAGGCTTAAAGGCATTCCGTGGCAAAGATGGTAAAGTTCGTATTTTCCGTTTGGAAGAGAATGCTGCCCGCTTGCAGTCTACGTGTCGTGGTATCATGATGGCAGAACTTCCGACAGAACGTTTCAAAGAAGCTGTGCTGACAGCGGTGAAAATGAACGAACGCTTTATACCGCCTTACGAGAGCGGTGCTTCCCTTTATATCCGTCCGTTGCTGATTGGAACCGGGGCACAGGTGGGGGTGCGTCCTTCCAATGAATATATGTTCCTGATATTTGTTACTCCGGTAGGTCCGTACTTTAAAGGCGGTTTTGCAGCTACTCCTTATGTCATTACACGTAAGTATGACCGTGCTGCTCCGCTTGGAACTGGTATTTATAAAATCGGTGGTAACTATGCAGCTAGCTTGCGTGCCAGCCACGAAGCACATGCGGCAGGGTATTCCGCAGAGTTCTATCTGGATGCAAAGGAGAAGAAGTACATCGACGAGTGCGGCGCTGCCAACTTCTTCGGAATAAAAGATAATACTTATATTACTCCTCTGTCTACTTCCATTCTGCCATCCATTACCAATAAGAGCTTGATGCAGTTGGCCGAAGATATGGGCATGAAGGTGGAACGTCGTCCGGTGGCTGAAGAAGAACTTACTACGTTCGAGGAAGCTGGTGCATGTGGTACGGCTGCGGTGATTAGCCCGATTGAGCGCATAGATGATCCTGAAAACGGACATTCTTATGTAATAGCCAAGGACGGCAAACCGGGACCTGTCTGCACGAAGTTGTACAACAAATTGCGTGGTATTCAATATGGTGACGAACCTGACACGCATGGCTGGGTAACCATTGTGGAATAACGCATGAGTAAAGGTAAGTTAGCGAAGTTTGCCGATATGGCAAGTTATCCGCATGTGTTCGAATATCCTTATTCAGCAGTAGATAACGTGCCCTTTGAGATGAAAGGAAAATGGAACGAGTCATTCTTCGGGAATGACCGTCCCATTGTTTTGGAATTAGGTTGCGGACGTGGTGAATATACCGTCGGGCTGGGACGATTGTTTCCTGATAAGAATTTTATCGGAGTGGATATTAAAGGTTCCCGTATGTGGTCCGGTGCTACGGAGTCATTACAGGCAGGCATGAAGAATGTTGCCTTTTTGCGTACGAACATTGAAATAATCGACCGCTTTTTCTCGGAAAATGAAGTGAGTGAAATCTGGTTGACGTTCTCTGATCCGCAAATGAAGAAAGCTACCAAGCGCCTTACTTCCACTTATTTCATGGAACGTTATCGTAAATTCCTAAAACCGGATGGTATTGTTCATCTCAAGACAGATAGTAACTTTATGTTCACTTATACCCGTTGTATGATCGAGGAAAATCATCTTCCGATGGATGTGCTGACAGAAGATCTGTATCACTCCGGCATGGCTGATGAAATTCTCAGCATCAAAACCTATTACGAGCAACAGTGGTTGGACCGTGGATTGAACATCAAGTATATCAAGTTCCATCTGCCGAAGGAAGGCGAACTGCACGAACCCGATGTGGAAATAGAGTTAGATGAGTATCGCAGTTATAACCGCAGTAAGCGGAGTGGGCTGCAAACTTCAAAATAAAAAAAGAGTAATGACACTTTATCCTAAACTAATTTTAGATGCACTGGCCACAGTGCGATATCCCGGTACCGGAAAGAATCTGGTTGAGGCGGAAATGATTGCCGATAATTTACGTATTGACGGGATGAAAGTTAGTTTCTCACTGATATTTGAGAAACCGACCGATCCTTTCATGAAATCTGTAATAAAGGCAGCGGAGGCGGCTATTCATACGTATGTATCTGATGAGGTAGAAATAACCATTACTACGGAAAGCAAACAGGCAGCACGTCCCGAACCAGGCAAATTATTGCCTCAAGTAAAGAATATTATCGGTGTTTCTTCCGGTAAGGGTGGCGTAGGTAAATCAACGGTAGCTGCTAACCTCGCAGTATCTTTGGCGAAGTTGGGTTACAAAGTTGGTTTGTTGGATGCCGATATTTTCGGACCATCCATGCCGAAGATGTTTCAGGTGGAGGATGCGCGTCCTTATGCTGAACACGTAGACGGTCGTGACCTGATTGTACCGGTTGAGAAGTATGGTATCAAATTGCTTTCTATTGGTTTCTTCGTTGATCCTGATCAGGCTACGTTGTGGCGTGGCGGCATGGCAAGCAATGCCTTGAAACAGCTGATAGGGGATGCGAATTGGGGAGAGCTTGACTATTTCTTAATCGACCTTCCTCCCGGAACGAGTGATATTCACCTGACAGTGGTTCAGACATTGGCACTGACAGGAGCTATCGTAGTCAGTACACCGCAGGCTGTGGCATTGGCAGATGCCCGCAAAGGTATCAACATGTTTACCAATGATAAGGTGAATGTGCCTATTCTCGGTTTGGTTGAGAATATGGCTTGGTTTACTCCTGCCGAACTTCCGGAGAATAAATACTATATCTTTGGTAAGGAAGGTGCCAAGAAGCTGGCGGAAGAAATGAATGTGCCTTTGTTGGGGCAAATTCCTATTGTACAAAGCATTTGCGAAAGTGGCGATAAGGGTACTCCGGTAGCACTTGACGAGAATACCGTGACCGGACGCGCTTTCCTGCAATTAGCGGCAAGCGTGGTTCGCCAGGTAGATAAGCGGAATGTGGAGATGGCACCGACAGAAGTAGTGAAGATGCATAAATAAATGGTTATCTGCATCCTACTCTTGATTGTGCTGTTAAAAATCAGGAGTAGGACATTGCAGATAATCTTTATGTGAGAGAGAATTAATGTTGAAAAGAGATTGTTTTATTGTAATCTGAATACGATAGGGAATGTATATTTTACGTTGACCGGCATTCCTCTTTGTGTACCAGGTTTCCATTTAGGCATACTTGCAGTGACACGAATTGCTTCTGTATCCAATAAGGGGTCTACGGGCTGGGTAACTTTGGGATTGGTTACATTACCGTTCTTATCAATGATGACTTGCATTATGACTCGTCCTTGGATTCCGGCTTTTTGTGCCTCTACCGGATATTTGATATTCTTAGACAGATATTGCATCAGTCCTCCCATGCCACCGGCAAATTCAGGCATGTTTTCAACCACTTCAAAAACTGGGTCTTCCTCTGCAGGAGCTTGTTTGGAGGCATACCCCACAACAACGGTTTCATCAATTTTAGGTATAGGCTTATACTCCTCTTTTTGACCATCATCCGATAAGCGGAACATAACAGGTACCGTATATTTAACTCGGACAGGTTGGCCTTTTTGCATGCCGGGTTTCCATTTAGGCATTAAACTGATAACACGTATAGCTTCACCATCCAAATCCGGATCGACTCCACGAATGATTTTGGGTTCGGAAATTGAGCCGTCTTTATTGACGACAAATTGCACTGTAACTCGACCTTGCGTATGGTTTTTCTGTGCATTAATGGGATATTGAATGTTTTTCGACAGGAATTGCATCAGTCCTGACATGCCGCCATCAGGGAATTCAGGCATTATTTCTACTACTTCAAACACCGGGTTGTTAGGATCATTGGAAGGCGGATTCTGCCATTGGTCATCCATGACGATCTTTAGATTGGTTCTCTCTTTTTGATCGTATCGGATTCCTTTCAGCATATATTTATCGTTTTTATTCCATATGACTCCTATATGGGCATTCTCAAAAGCCATGAAAGAGAAATTCCCATTTTTGTCTGTAACAAATGATTGGTCTTGAGGGAGTTTGTGGCTACCATCAATGAGAAGTTCGGCGCCTTCCACCGGCTTTCCGTCTTTATCCACTACTTTTCCTTTGTAGGTCACGAGTTTGTCCTTATCCTGTTGTGATATGGGCGTTTCCACCGGTATTGCTTCAGTAGCAACTTCCATCTCCGGCGTTGTTGAATTGGACGCCAGATTCTCTTCCACAGCTTCTATGACATCTTTTGCCATCTCCTTCGTGGTACGGGCCACGGCTTCGATATTGCTGATAATCATAAGTAAGGCTGCCAAGGGGAGAAACATAAGGTATTTAGTTCTCCCTATTTCTCGGGTTCTCTTTTTGTTCATCATTTTGATGCGTTTTTTTAAAGGTAATACATTGAAACTGTTATAGATAGTTGCTGCAGCCTTATGGTGTGATAATCCTAACAGGTGATACTGATAGGCTTTAGAGTCATGTCCGGTTTCCAGTACGCGGTTGTCCGCCAGATTATATTCCGTTTCAGATTGGTGAACGCAAAATATACATTTATCTCAGCCACTTTTTGTTTCATTTCATCTCCCCTGAGATTGCGCGCAACAATAGTGCCATCCGGGGCAAATAAAATGATATGCGGGATACCATTGACGCCATAAAGTTCCATTATTTTTTGTCGGGTATCCAGTAGCTGTGGCCATGTCATATTCAGATCTTCTATCGCTTTAATAATTCTGTCTTTTTTATCCCAGGTTGCAATACCTAATATAACCAGGCCTTTGTCTTTATATGTATTGTAGATTTCTGCTAAATTGGGTATTTCTTCCCGGCATGGAGCACACCAGCTTGCCCACATATCAACAAGAACATAATTACCTTTGCCTACAAAATCAGACAATCGTGTTTCTTTACCTTCTGTGTTTTCACCGGCTATATCGACAAACGGTTTGCCTACTGCAGTGCTCTTTAGTGCTTCGAAACGTGCTTTTATTGCCTGTACTGTTTTTAAGGAATTCAGCCAATTGCCTATTTCTGTCTGAAGAGCATCCATTTCATCGGTATTACATGCCATACTATAATCTCTGAAAGCATATTCTCCCACACCATTATCCTTGTTGGATATAATTTGTTGTTTTAGATATCCAAGGAGTGATGGGCGGATTTTCTGCTCATAATATTCTGCCCATACCGGTTGCCAGTCTTCTGCATTCGGCTTTTCTTTTTTAAGTTCTGCCAGATGTGCGAATCCTTTTTTTCGGATACTGTCGACTGTAGCTATCGTCTTGTTGAAAGCTTCATTTAGTTTTGTACCCGTAGGGAGATGAGTATATAGATTGACTTTTATAGTTCCTTCGTCCAAAATAAAGTTGCCATAGTTGCGTCCTGCATCGATTCGACAAAACGAGGGGATTGCAGTCCGTCCCTCAAATGCAAACTTCTGATTTTCAACTCGGGTACTATCAATATAGCGATTGTCATCATATCGCATGATGTATAACATTTTTCCATTAAACGAATTATCTGTCAATTCGCCTTCTACTCTATAGGAGTAAGTAGTCTGTGCGTGAGCAATGAAACTTACCAGACAAGCTAATAAAGAAAAATAGTATTTCATGCGATTCTTTTTTATGTTTATCTTTTTTCAATCATATCTATTATATCTTTCAGGTCTTTAGTTGAAATCTTCTGGTCTTTGGCGAAGAACGAAACCATTTCCTTATAAGAATTTTCAAAGTAGTTGCGCACAAAACCGCTCATGAAGGTACGCTTGTATTCGCTTTCACGAATGGCAGGTGTGTATTGATATGTATTCCCTACGCGAGCGGCTGTAACATACTGTTTGCGTTCCAGGTTTTTAATGATGGAAGCCACGGTAGTGTAGGGAGGCGCCGGTTTGGGATATTTGGCAACAATGTCTTTTACGAAGCAACTGCCCAGTTCCCAAATGTACAACATTGCTTCTTCTTCTTGTATCGTTAACTTTTCCATGGATAAAGTATTTAAATGAATTCAATGCAAATCTACGAATATTTCGTAACAAAGCAAACTTCAGACGGTTAATAAGTGTGAATGCACTCAAAAGAGCTGTGGAGCCATAATAGGAGGTCTATTACCTGTTAATTGATGTAAAACTGTTTATAAATGCAGTTTTTCAGTGTACCTTTGAATCATCTTAATATCTACTAATCATGAGAATCAGAGTTTTTATTTTGGGATTGTTGCTGGCTGCATCCACTCAGGCCCAACTTCTTTATCGCGATGCTTCCGTTTTCCCCTTGTTGGGCAAGGCAACGGATGCTACTCTTACCCGTTACGAACGCCTTCCGGCTTCTTTGGAATCGGTTTCCCGCAAACCGCTTTGGGATTTAGGACGCAATAGTGCCGGACTTGCTTTGCGCTTCCGTTCCAACTCTACATGCATTGGGGCAAAGTGGGAAGTGAGGGATAACAGAAGCATGAACCACATGACTCCTACCGGAATCAAGGGATTGGATCTTTATTGTCTGCAAGATGGTAAGTGGGTTTTTGCCGGTAGCGGGCGTCCTCAGGGAAAGGTAAATGAAGCTACTATCGTGAAGAATATGGATCCTGAAGAACGGGAATATCTTTTATATCTCTCTTTGTATGACGGGGTCACCTCATTGGCAATCGGTGTGGATAGCCTTTCTACGCTTGACCAGCCTACTGTTGATTTGCCGGTACGTGAGAAGCCCGTTGTTTTTTATGGGACCAGTATTTTGCAGGGTGGTTGTGCTTCCCGTCCCGGAATGGCCCATACAAATATTCTGGAACGTTGGCTCAATCGTGAATGTATCAATTTAGGGTTTAGCGGTAATGCTTTGCTCGATCTGGAGATTGCGGAACTTATAGCTACGGTCGATGCTTCCATGTTTGTGCTTGATTTCCTTCCTAACGCCACAGTGGAACAGATGAAAGAACGGGCGGAGAAATTTTACTCTATCGTTCGCAGCAAACATCCCGATACTCCTATACTTTTTGTAGAAGATCCTATTTTCACTCATTCCCGTTTTGATAAAAGGGTTGCTCGGGAAGTGAAAGCTAAAAATGAAACGATTGCGGCTATTTTCCAGTCAATGAAGAAAAAGGGTGAGAAGAATATCTATCTTCTTTCTTCAAAGGATATCATCGGGCACGATGGTGAGGCTACTGTTGATGGTATTCATTTTACAGATCTGGGCTTTATGCGCTATGCGGAAGTATTATATCCGTTAATTAAAAAACATATCCGGTAAATTTTTCTATTTTATTATTCTATGAAACATGGCAGGTCTTGGCTATCGGCTTTATTGATTTCTTTTTCTATTTTGTCATTTGCTCAAAAAGAGCCGGTGGATTATGTCAATACGATTATTGGTGCTTCAACTTCGGCAGAGGCCGGAAAGTCGGGGCATGGATTGGGGAAAACCTTTCCGGGAAGTTGTACTCCTTTCGGACTTGTACAGTTGAGTCCGGATACTAAAACCGGTGGCGATAATGGTCCCGGATATTCGTGGCATCATTCTACTATCGAAGGCTTCAGCTTTACGCATTTAAGCGGTATCGGCTGGTATGGTGATTTCGGAAACTTTCTGGTAATGCCTACCACCGGACCATTACGGACATTCAAGGGAACCGAAAATAAACCGGAGGAAGGTTACCGTTCCAGATATTCCCATGATACGGAGATTACACAGGCCGGATACTATTCGGTATATTTGCAAGATTATCAGGTGAAGGTGGAACTGACATCCGCACCTCGTTCGGGGATTCTGCGTTTCACATATCCGGAGTCGGAAAAGTCACGTATCCAGATCGATCTGGCCCGTAGAATTGGTGGCACATCCGATGAACAGTATGTGGAAAAAGTAGACGAATATACGATTCGGGGATGGATGAAATGCACGCCCGCTTGTGGAGGTTGGGGAAATGGCTCGGGTAAATCTGATTATACCGTTTACTTCTATTGCTGTTTCGATCGCCCATTGACGGAATACGGTGTTTGGAGTGCTTCTATTCCTGAGGGTATTAGCAGAAAGAATGATGCCAATGATAATCCGGCCTATTTCAACTATATTAAGGATGCTCGGATAATACCTGCTCCCGGGAAAGCAAAGGGAAAGCACTTGGGCTTTTATACAGAGTTTCCTACCCGGAAAGACGAACAGGTGCAACTGAAGTGCGGTATATCGTTTGTCAGCATGGAAGGTGCCCAGCGCAATCTGGAACAGGATATTCCGGACTGGAATTTTGAGCGGGTAAAAGAAAATACACGTAATCTGTGGAATCAGGCACTCTCTTCGGTGAAGGTTGAGGGAAGCGAAAGGGATAAGACTATCTTTTACACCTCTTTGTATCATACAATGATCGATCCACGCTGCTTCTCTGATTGTGACGGCCGATATATAGGTGCGGATAAGAAGATTCACCAGACTGGGAATTTTACTTATCGTACTGTATTTAGCGGTTGGGATGTATTCCGTAGCCAGTTTCCATTGCAAACATTGATTAATCCCCGATTGGTGAATGATGAGATAAACTCTTTGATTCAGATTGCGCAATTAAGTGGGAAGGAGTATTACCCGCGTTGGGAAGTAGTGAATGCATATTCCGGCTGTATGTTGGGAAATCCCGCTATCTCGGTGCTGGCGGATGCCTATGAAAAGGGGATCCGGGAGTATGATGTACAGAAAGCCGTTGAATATGCTGCGAATACACAGAAGCAGTTTGGTAATGGAGACCTGGGATATACTCCCGGCAGTCTTTCCCATACGTTGGAGTATGCTTATACGGATTGGTGCTTAGGACAACTCATGAGTTCCTTGGGCAAAAAGAAAGAAGCAGCTGAATATGAAAAGCGTGCCAAAGCTTACAGGAATGTGTGGTGCGACAGCGTGCAGTGGTTTCGTGCCCGCGTGAAAGGGGGAGGCTGGTTGCTTTGGCGAGGTCGTACGGCACAAGATCAGGGTACTACGGAAAGCAATCCTTTCCAGCAAGGTTGGTTTGTCCCTCATGATATTGACGGAATGAAAGCGCTGATGGGAGGACAAAAGAAGTTTGATGTGGAATTGGAAGAGTTCTTTGCCAATGTTCCGGAGGATTTTTTGTGGAATGATTATTATAATCATCCTAATGAACCAAACCATCATGTACCATTCCTTTTCAATTACTCTTCTTGCCCGTGGCTGACACAGAAGTGGACGAGAAAGATTTGTGATAAAGCTTATGGTGACGATGTTCTGGGATTGTGCGGAAACGAAGATGTTGGGCAGATGTCGGCATGGTATGTATTGGCCGCTATGGGCATCCATCCGGTTTGTCCAGGAAATCCCCGTTATGAGATTACCAGCCCTGTTTTCGAAAGCGTAGAGATAAACCTGGATACGCATTTCTACTCCGGTAAGAATTTCAAAATCATAGCGCATAATAACTCGCCTCAGAACATCTATATCCAGTCGGTATCATTGAACGGTAAGAAATTGAACCGTTTGTGGATAACGCATGATGAGATCGTGAAAGGTGGGGTACTGGAATTTGAAATGGGAAATTGTTTTAAAATATATCAATGATGACAACTAAAATTAACCTGTTGGCAGTGAGTCTTTTTCTGCCAGTCTTTATCTCTGCACAAAATGTGATTCCTGAACCGGCACAATATCGCCCGGCAAAAGGAGAGTTCGTACTGTCTATTGCCGAAAATAAGGCACTTGAGACAAATAATGTACTTCCGTCACGAGTGGTACAGCGTATTGCACCGGATTGCACTACGGGGGCTGATGAGGCTTATCGTTTGGAGATAACTCCCGATTCTGTTTTTATTCAATCGGCTACTGTAACCGGAGCATTCCGGGGAGAAGAAACTTTGAAGCAACTTTTGCGTTCCGGGAAAGGCACTACGAGCGCTTGTGTAATCAATGATGCTCCCCGTTATTCGTGGCGGGGTTTTATGCTCGACGAGAGCCGTCATTTCTTTGGCAAGGAGAAAGTCAAGCAATTGCTTGATATAATGGCTTCTCTTCGCCTGAATGTTTTTCATTGGCATCTGACGGATGAACCAGGATGGCGTATTGAAATAAAGAAGTATCCTCTGTTGACAAAGGTTGGATCCAAAGGGAATTATCATGATCCGTCGGCACCTGCTGCTTTCTATACGCAGGAGGATATTAAAGATATTGTTGCTTATGCAGCTGCACGACACATAATGATTGTGCCGGAATTTGATATGCCCGGACATGCCACTGCTGCTTGCCGTGCTTATCCGGAATTGTCTGGTGGGGGTGAAGGACGATGGAAAGATTTTACTTTTCACCCGTGCAAAGAAGAAACGTTCCGTTTCATAAGTGATGTGCTGGATGAACTGATCACTTTGTTTCCCTCTCCTTATATTCATATTGGAGGTGATGAAGTACATTTCGGTAATCAGGAATGGTTTACAGATCCACAAATACAGCAGTTCATCAAAGATAAACAATTAATGAACGAAACCGGATTGGAGCAATATTTTGTGCGCCGTGTGGCAGATATTATTGCTGCCAAAGGTAAAACGATGATCGGGTGGGATGAGATTGTGGATGCCGGTGTATCGCCGGATAAAGCAGTAGTGATGTGGTGGCGTCATGATCGTAGGTATCAGTTATTGAAAGCTCTCGAAAGTGGATATCGTGTTATTATGACTCCGCGTCGTCCGATGTATGGCGACTTTGTGCAGTATTCCACACACAATGTTGGGCGTTACTGGGATGGATATAATCCGATAGAAGATGTCTTCTCATTCCCTCGCTCGATAGAACATCTGTTTAAGGGGTACGAAAGCCAGATTATGGGTATGCAGTATTCACTTTGGACAGAACGTGTGGCTGATGTCAAACGATTGGATTTTATGGTCTTTCCACGTCTTATTGCACTTGCCGAGGCTGCCTGGACACCTGCCGGACGGAAAGATTATAGTCGTTTTATGCGACGTTTACCTTTCTTCCTGCATTGGCTGGATACCAAAGATATTTATTATTTTGATCCGTTTGCCCCTGAAAGGAGGCCGGAGCCTACTGCTCCGGAGAAAGAAGATGTCCTGCAGAATGGATAATAATCTCCTGAAATTATTATTTATTCTTGTACTCTTTATATTTCTCAATCACATGCTTCCTGCTTTGGATAATCTGCCAACGATATACCCAGCAAGTAGTCAGGAAGTAGATGCCTGCCTGTATCCATAATGCACGGTATTCAAAGGCTACTTCATTGAGTGTGGCTCCCATGCTGTTGATGCGTACGTAGCCGTTGATGCCGAAGGTAGAAGGGAAGATGTACGAGAAGTACTTCCAGAAATCCGGCATGGCGGCTCCCGGCCAGGAAACACCTGAAAGGAACAATAAGGGTACGGATGTGAAGACGAATATTAACATGCACGTTTCGCGGTTGCGGATGGCAATGGATGCTGTCATGGCAAAGAAAATACATGCTGCCAGATAAGGCAACATAAAGAGGGTCAGCACACCCGGTTGAGCTATCTGGATGAGACTGAACAGGCGTGGCACTACACAGAGCACGTATACGGATACAAGTGCATACACCATGAAATAACTTAAGCCTTTACCCAATACGATACGTAATGTGCCGTTGTAGTGGCGGTTGATAGGAACCAAATCTTTGAAACGATTCTGTTCGCGGGCTGTTCCGGCAGAAAGTCCGATACCCAGCAGTAAGGTTTGCTGAATAATCAGTATCAATACCGCAGGTATCAGGAAAGCCGCAAAACCGTTTGCGGGGTTGAATAAGGTAACATCTTCATATTTTATCGGATAGGCGGTAATCTCATCCTGGCGGTTGGTAGTATTGCCGGCACGTTGCATTTTGATATCTGCATTCATATCCAGTGACACGCTGGTATTGGTGTTCAGCAGAGATTTATAATAAAGCAATCCGCTCATATCGCAATACAGACTGACCTGTGTTTGCTTTCCCCGTGCAATATCTTCACTGAATTCAGCAGGTATATAGATGATGCCATAAGCTAGACGATCTTTCAGCATCAGTTTGGCTTCTTCCATGTCGGCGCAATAAGATACAATCTTCACTTCCGGACTGGAGTCCACTTTGCGCAGGTATTCGCGGCTTAACGAACTGCGTGAGTTATCCACTACCACAGCAGGTACTTCCCGTATGGTTTCGTTGGTATAGATGAAAGCGTATATCAACGGATAGACCAACGGAACGAGCACGAAGAAGATGAGCACACCCTGGTCGCGGAAGGTCGTGCCGAATTCCCGTTTCCATATATAGAACAAGTCGTGAATACCTTGTATCACTTTCTGTCTGAACGTCAGGTCTTTCATTAGGGCATGTATTTATAGTAAATCAACGCTTCTTTGAGCCGGTGTACGACAAAGAAAGGAAGCATCATAAAAATAAGTAACGCCACATAGTTTATCCATGAATAAATCATCGGATAACCGTTCAGGGCCTGATCTACATAGATCAGGAAATAGTGACGCAACGGGAACAGATTGGCTAATCCTTGCAGAACCGGATGCATGGCCATAGCAGGGAATGATAGTCCGCACATAGAGAATGAAAGCACCCCCCATAAGGATGCAAAACTCAGTCCCAGACGCAGGGTAGGCAATGTACCTATCATCAGTACACCCATCCCTTGCGAAGCCAGTACAAGGCAAGAGAGTGGCAAGCAGCATCGGCATGATGCCACTGTTGCAGGGGAAATGCAGGAAACCATATAGGTATACGTTATACAATATACCCATCAGGAAGAAAATAGCCGTATGCGGCAATAGCTTTCCGGCAAGGGAGATGTAGATGGAATTATTTCCCATGCGCAGCCATTCGCGTGCGGTACGGTCTTTTATCTCCACTCCGATGGAGTAGACGGTTATCATGAATATAAGTAGCATCAATACACCCGGTGCAAAGGTGTTACACAAGTATACGGAGTAGTTCAGCCACGGGTTATTGAGTGGATGTGTATCTATGACGATGGGTTGGAGGAAGGCCATAGCCTGGTCTTCGGTAGCACCTTTAGCATACAAACTGGTGCGTGCGGCGGCTCCCGATGCCAACTCGCTCATCATCTTCATATCTTTGTAGAGCAGAGAACCGGCGATAAGCAACGTATTGTTGGTATAGAACGATACGGTAGGCTGTCGTTGAGATTGCGCCTTGGCGGTGGTACCTTTCGGAATGTAGTAGAATCCGTAGATTTCTCCTTTCTGCATGGCGGCACGTGCTTCGTTGATAGTAGGATAATGGGCTACGATGGCGGTCTGCTCAAATGCATCCAGGTTTCGCATCAATTGGCGCGAAGTGGATGTCATATCCTGATCCACCACCCCTACAGGCATATTGACCGGTAACCCCGAATCCATCAGTGTTGTGAAGAACACGTAGCAGAACAACGGCGCTATCACCATGCAGAACAGGTACAGCGGACGGGAAACGAGCCGTCGGCCTTCCCGTTTCATGACGTTCCACAAAGCTATATATTTCTTATCTCGTGCCATTCCTTTACTTATCACTAATCACTAACCGTTAATTACTTTTTCAGTATCACCGACATTCCGGGACGCAAGCCTTCCACTTTCTCCTGTGGCAAAGCTTTTACCTCAAAAGTCTTCAGATCAAATTGCCCGGTTGTTTTCGTAGCCTTCCAAGCTGCATAAGTACCAAGATCCTTCATGTAGTTCACTTTCAGGCGGATATTTTTATCCAATGCCGGAACGAAAGCTTCGAATTCAGTTCCCATTGTCAGACCTTGCAGCAAATCTTCCCGGACATTGAATGTTACCCACATATCATCCAGTATGGCTATGTTCATGATCGGTGCACCGGTTCCTACCAATTCACCTACTTTGGGGAAGATTTCCGAAACTTCTCCGGCTGTTTGGGCTATAAGATAAGTTTCTTTGATATAAGATTCTACTTCTGCAACAGCTCCTTTGGCACGGTCTACCAAGGCGGCGGCAGCGGCTTTATCTTCTCGTTCCGCACCGTTCTTTGCCATGTCGTATTGAGCTTTGGCGGCTTTTTCTGTTGCGATGGCAGCGTCTCGCTGTGCAGTCACCTCATCCAGCTTTTGGGCTGACATCACGCCCTGATCAGCAAGATTCTTCACACGTTTATAAGATTTCTCGGCTATTTCAAGTCCTGCTTTAGCTTTTTGCCACATCTCAAAGGCAGCCTGTACCTGTTCGTGACGGGCGCCTTTCAGTGCTTTCTCATTCTGTGCCTGAGCAGCGGCTTCCGCCGCACGAGCCTGTTCCAGTTTAGCTAATACATCCGGAGCTTCCAGTATGGCGAGTGTATCTCCGGCCTGCACGCTTTGTCCCTCTTTCACACGGAATTCCAGAATACGTCCTGGCACTTTGCTCGATACTCGATACTCCGTTACTTCTGCTTGTCCTTGCACAATTTCCGGCCCTTTACGCAACATGAAGAAACCTACAAGGGCTACGATGGCAATCACTCCCGTCAGCGTGAGGAATGCTAACAACATGTTACTGTTTTGTGATTTTGTATCCATTTAGGTAATTATGAATTATGAATTATGAATTATGAATTCTCACCCTTTTAATTTTTAATTATTAATTTTTAATTCTCCCAACGCCTTCTTCAGATAGATGTCAGTCAATTTCACATCAATTTGTGCATCTATCTTTTCGGACTGGGCTGAAAGCCAGGCTGTGTGTGCTTCGAGTACGTTGCTGGCAGCTATCACGCCTTCTTCAAATCCGAGTGTGGCATATCGAAGGTTTTCATCTGCTTTTTCCAGATTCTTTTCTGCCATAATCAGCTTTTTAGAGGCTTCATTAACCTTGAAGACGGACTGATTGACTTGAAGTTCTATCTTTTCTTTAGCATCGTCCAATTGGTATTGGGCGATACGGGCTTCCGCTTTGGCTGCCTTCACCTTGTACATGCCTTCACCCCAATGCCAGATAGGAACTTGTAATACCACACCCACATTCCACATACCTTTGAACTTCTTTTCAAAACCATTGAAAACGGAGGGGTTGGTCATCATATAGCTTCCCATCAGAGCCAGTGACGGCAGATATTCGGAGCGAGTGACGTTTACCTTCTGCTTGTAGATTTCTGTGGCAAGTTCCAGGCTGCGTACTTCCGGCCGTGTAGCATAAACCGTATTCAGATCAATTCCATTTGCTGCTACCGGATCAGGAGAGAGATCGTCTTCCCGTTCATCTTTCAGCGTGATAGGAGAGGACAAGTCCAAACCGCATAACTGGCATAATAACATTCTGGACAGGCTCAAGCCATCTTCGACTTTAGTCAGTGTCATTTCCGCTTCGTTCACTCTTACCTTTACAGATAGACCGTCCGCTTTGGTGGCAACACCTTCGGCGATCATCTTGTCCACATCGCTTTCCAACTTTTGCAGTAACTTGAGGTACCCTTCGGCTAACTTCTTTTTACTGGCTAGTGATACTACCTGCCAGTAAGCTTGGTCGGTACTAAGTATTACATCTTGCAGACCACTGTCATGTTGCTGGCGTGCCAGTTCTTCTGCATATTTGGTGATTTTGTTGTAAGCACGGATTTTGCCGCCCATATATAAAGGTTGTGTCAGCGTCAGGGCGCCGGCATACATGTTGCGGGTATCTGTACGAAATGCGTCAACGAGGGAATTTCCGAGGCCGTTGAGCGGAGAGGCAACGTCCACACTTCCTAACGCCTGGATCAACGCCATGAATTGCGGATTCTGTGTCAACTCAGGGTGCTGTGTCAGTATACCTTGTATACCATTTTGCATGGCACCGCTTACTTGAGTTCCCATTGAACCTAATGCACCTTTCTGTGCATCGCTCAATAGTGAAATCTCTTTTTGGGTACGCATATATCCACCGGTGGCGGAAATATCGGGAAGGTAATTAGTAAATGCCGCTTTCCTTTGATAGTGGGCGGCGTTAATTTTTTCCTGGCTTATCAGCAGTTCTTTGTTATTGGAGATGGCCAATGCACGGCAACTATCGAGGCTCAAAACCTCTGTGCACCGACAGAGAAGGTTAGACATACCAACCAAATGAAACAGAAGAACTTTCTCATCGTGTCTATACATTATTAAGGTGATTAAAACGTTGTTTTGTGATGCAACAATAATTGCATAAACAACGATGCAAATGTATAGGCTTTCAGTGAGACCTCAAAATAATTTAATCTTTTTTAGTCCAATGTAAAGGATTGCGAGCCGATAAGTGTTCCGTCTGCGAAAAGATCTACCCGATAGGTACCTGCATATAGATACTCTTCTACGTTCCAGTACACGGTTATATTTTGCTCTTCACCGTTGTATTCAATGTACTTTTTGATGGAATACCCCAACTCGCGGTTTTCATACGGGAATGTATTGGAAGGGTTTTTAGTCAGCACGTCATTATCCGGTTTGGTGATGCGGACATAGATAGTACGTTCGCCTGTTTCAGCTGTGATGTTTTTGACGATAGTAAATCCTATCTTGAATTTCACCACGTCTTTTACTTTCTTGGCTACTTTATCCCGTTTGTTCACGGCTTGAATGTTGATGTTGGTCGCATCCAGTTGGGCAGCAAGAGTTACTTTTTTATTCAGATTCTTTTTCTCTTCCGCCAGATTGCTGATTTGGCGGGAAGCATCGTTGTATTTTTGCGTGACCTGTGCGATCACCTCTTTCTGATGAGCGGTAAGCCTATTCAGTGAATCTATTTGGTTGATATAACCTATCATAACTTTACGCAAGGTGGCAAGTTCATTCTTCAGACGGCGTATTTCAGCGGCGTTACTGCTTTTTACGGTACGCAGTTCTTCTAACAGACGTTGGGTTTTCAGTTGCTCCTGTTCTAATAGTACGGACAGGGAATCGTTGGAGACTGTTAATTTCAGTTCGTCATACTGTTGTGCAAAGCGTGTATATTCGTTTTCCAGGTCTTCCTTTTCCAGTTGAAATTCCTGTACCAGTTCTTTGTTGGTCTGCTTTTCGGATATTAATAGAATAGTAATGCCTATTAATAAAAGTATCAGCAGACTCCCTACTAAGATGAAGAGAGTGTCTTTTTTAGCTGCCATATTCTTTGTAATAATCAAATATAAAAAATAAGAATTGAGTTTATTCCGCTGCAAAGATAACGTTTATGTGCGATTACCGAATTAATTCATTTGTTATGAAAACAAAAATGAGAGAAACATCGTAAGTTTTCGACAGATATAGACTCGGTATATATCTGGAGGAGGGGTAAAATTAAAACAGTTTTGTTTGAAAATTCATCTATAAGCAAGAAAAGCTTGAGGAAAAAAATATTCTTTAGAAAAATCCCCTTTATCTTTTAAAATTTCCCCCCTATACTTTTGTTTTTGCATGATACATTTGCGGTGTCAGGTAGATTCTTACTTGGCTGAATAAGCGATAATAATAGTTTTTGATGTATTAATTAACCAAATATTTAGTATTATGAATAAAAAGCAAATTATTTGTCTATGGGCATTTTTGATGGCTTTGAGTGTGCACTCGCAGACAATGGAACAAGCATGGAAAGAATGTGCCCGTATTGAGAAGCAGATTAAGGAAACAAGTTTTCCGGATCGTTCTTTCCTTATTACCGACTTCGGCGCAAGAAAGAATACTCCTTATGAACCTTGTCATGAAGCCATTAATCAGGCTATTCTATCATGTTGCCTCAGTGGAGGTGGTAGAGTTGTGGTTCCGGCAGGAGAATTTTATGTAGGACCAATTATATTGAAAAGTAATGTAAATCTTCATTTGGAGAAAGGAGCCAAATTGAAGTTTATACCTAAGCAAAGTCTTTATTTTCCGGCTGTGCTGACTCGTTGGGAAGGAATTGACTGTTATAATGCGCATCCGCTGATTTATGCCAACGGTGAAACCAATATAGCTATTACAGGAAAAGGTGTCATTGACGGACAGGCGAGCAATGAGACTTGGTGGCATATGAGTGGTCATCCAAGGTTTGGATGGAAAGAGGGAATGACGAGTCAGAAAAAAGGAGGCCGGGATCGTCTTTTTCATTTAGCTGAGAATTTTGAACCTGTATATAAACGCAAAATGACTCCACAGGATGGGTTGCGTCCTCAGTTGGTTAATCTAAATAATTGCGATAGAATTCTGATTGAAGATGTGACGCTAACTAATTCTCCGTTTTGGATTATTCATCCTGTTTTTTGTGAGAATCTCATCGTACGTCGTGCAAGGATGGTTAGCCGCGGTCCTAATACGGATGGTTGTGATCCGGAGTCTACTAAAAATGTATTGATTGAAGGTTGCTATTTTGATACAGGAGATGATTGCATTGCCATAAAAAGTGGAAGAAATGCTGATGGGCGCAAGTGGAATATTCCCAGTGAAAATATCATTGTTCGCAATTGCCACATGAAAGATGGTCATGGAGGGGTAGTAGTGGGGAGCGAAATTTCCGGAGGTTTTAAAAATCTCTTTATCGAAAATTGTACGATGGATAGTCCTGAACAAGATCGCGCTATCCGGATAAAATCGAATACTTGTAGAGGTGGAATTGTTGAAAATATTTATGCTCGGAATATAAAAGTTGGAGAATGCAAAGATGCTATTCTACGTATCAATTTGAAGTATGAGAGCGATGAAAACTGCAACCGTGCCTACGATCCTATTGTCAAGAACGTGTATATTGAAAACGTTACTTCCCAGAAAAGCAAGTATGGAGTCTTTATTGACGGATTAGATGACAGAATTAACATTTATAACGTAAATCTGGATAATTGCCGTTTTGAAAATGTCAAGAATGGAAATTATTTGTATAAGTGCAAGGATGTGAGATTTAACAATCTATTTGTAAATGGAGAACAGATAAAGGACTAGTTTTACCCATTGAAAGTATGAAAGAGAGTAGCGAGAAAAATTAGAATGTTTAATTTAACTAGGAAATATTGTGAAAACACGAATCTTTTTAATATTAGCTCTTTTCTTTATGTTAAGTTCTGCCTACGGACAGACGATGAAAGTAAAGGGAACCATTGTGGATAGTGAAAATGAAGAACCACTTATCGGAGCTACGGTTTTGCATATAGACAGCAAAGCAGGAACTGCTACTGATATAGACGGTAAGTTTGAGTTGCAAATTCCGTCAGGTGGAGATCTTTTGTTGGAAGTGAAGTACATAGGCTATAAAACAGTAAAGGTAAAAGCAAACTCAGATAAGCCTATGGCTATTTCTCTTGAGCCGAATACGATATTGCTTGATGAAGTTGTTTCGATAGGATATGCTTCTATGAATCGTCGTGATCTGACAGGATCCGTTTCATCGGTGAATGCTAAGCAAATTAAAGATATACCACTCACTTCGGCGGCACAGGCACTTACCGGACGTTTGGCAGGAGTGCAAATCACTACTTCTGAGGGAAGTCCTAATGCTGAGTTTAATATTCGTATTCGTGGAGGTGGTTCTATTACCCAAGATAATTCTCCTTTATATATTGTAGACGGAGTACAAATGGAAAATGCTCTTGCTGCTATTTCACCACAGGAAATAGCCAGCGTGGATGTGCTGAAAGATGCTTCGACAACAGCCTTGTATGGAGCTAGAGGAGCTAACGGGGTGGTATTGATCACTACAAAATCGGGTGCAGAGCAAAAGACGACAATTAGCTATGACGGAACATTCGGGCTTGGATATCTTTCTAAGAAACTGGATGTACTGGATCCTTATGAATTCGTATTATATCAATATGAACGAAGTAGAGGCAGCTTGAAAGATGAAGAAAATTTTGCCTATCGCTATGCTGAATCGTATGAAGATATTGCCCGCTATAAAAATATGGAAATGGTGAACTGGCAGGACAAGATGATGGGTAATACAGCTATTACGCAGACGCATAATATAAATATTACTGGTGGTAATAATAAAACGAAATTTAATGTCAATTACTTATATAATAAAAATGAAGGAATAGTGGCTTATACCGGGTTGACGAAGCATCAGTTTACTTCTAAAATATCCCATACCTTGAATAAGTGGCTGGATTTCGGAGCTAATGTCCGTTACAATAATCAAACAACTGACGGTGCTGGAATGTCCGATCCGGGTTCTGCTTCTTTGAATAATCTACGAAATCTGATTAAATACCGCCCGTACACTGTTCCCGGTTCACCTGAAGATGAATTTGATCCGGAATATACCGAAGAGTCAAACGGAGGAAATGGATTAGGACTGGTTAATCCGGTGGCCTTGTTCAAGGGGCAATACCGTAAGTACAATCAGGAGAATATAAATCTGAGTGGATATGTGAATATAAAATTTACGGATTATTTATCTTTTAAGTCTACCTTGGGATTAGATCTGAGCCACTCGAAACAAGATACTTTTGATGATTTTATGACTCCTAATGCTATGTATAATTATGGTGGTAATCCTTATGTACGCATGACGCGAACAGATGGAAAAACAATGAATCAATCCAATGTGTTTACTTTTACAAATGCACGTTCTAAATCGAAGTTTAGTAAAAATAACAGTATCAATATCTTGTTGGGACATGAAGTTTTTATCAATCAGAAAGAAGGATTGGAACAAAAATTGAAAGACTTTCCTATTGGCATTACTCCCGAAAGTGCACTTGGGCAATTAACTAAAGGAACTATTTTAGCTGGTTATCCGTCCAGTTCCTATTCACGTAGTACATTACTTTCTTTCTTTACACGAATTAATTATACGTTGAAGCAACGCTACCTGTTTAGTTTCACTTACCGTGGTGATGGGTCGTCCAAATTTGCTAAAGACAATAATTGGGGATACTTCCCTTCTGGGTCAGTGGCATGGCGTATTTCAAAAGAAAAATTCATGCAGAGTGTAGATGAAATATCAGATTTGAAAGTACGGTTCAGTTATGGTAAATCCGGTAATAATCGTATCAGTGACTATTTGTATCAAACTTTTTATAAGGATGATATTTATGGATTGAATAATAATACTAGTACGGGAGCATTGGTTCCTAATTCTTTAGGAAATTCAAATCTTAAATGGGAAACCACTACCTCAAAAAACATAGGATTGGATTTAGGGTTATTAAATAACAGGATTCAAATGTCATTGGACTATTACGACAATACGACGAAAGATTTATTGCTCAATACACCAATATCCTATACTTCAGGTTATAAGACACAAATACAGAATACGGGTTCTACACGTAACCGGGGTATTGAAGCACAGATACAAGCAATGATAATTGAGAATAAGGATTTTTCTTGGTCTGCTAATTTTAATATAGCTTATAATCGGAATAAGATTCTCAAATTGGCTGATGGACAAGAATCTTATCTTCAAAATTCCGGATGGGGGATATCAGGAGCACCTGCTGATTATATAGTGAAGGTGGGAGAAGCAGTCGGTACTATTTATGGATATGAATCCGATGGATTCTACACCGTAGATGATTTTGATTATACCCCCGATCCGGCTAATCCGGGTTTTGGACGCTATGCCTTGAAAGAAGGGCTCGCAGACCCGTCGAAGGTGATAGGAGTACCCCAACCGGGAATGATGAAGTTTAAATCAGGGGATGATGGTGTCTTGGATGAAAATGACAAGAAAATCTTAGGTTGTGGAACACCTAAAATTACCGGAGGATTAAATCAACAATTCATGTATAAAAATTTCGATTTGAGTGTCTTTGTGAATTTTCAATGGGGAAGTAAAGCTTTGAATGCTTCTAAAATAGAATTTTCCAATGGTTATTCTCCGAATTCCAACTTGTTGAGTCATATGAGAAATCGCTGGAGGACTACGGATAATGCTGGTAATGTAGTACAAAAAATTATTCAGGAAGGTGGTAAGAATGTGGTTTTAGGTATTGCACCTGAGGAATTGGCAGCATTGAATAAAAATGCTTCTATTTGGATGGCAACCAGAGATGCCTCCGGTTTTTTCCCGACTTCATGGGCTGTAGAAGATGCTTCATTCCTGCGTATTAACAATATAACTTTGGGATATTCTTTTAATTCGGCCTTGTTGAAGAGGATCCAGATTTCGCAATTCCGTTTATATGTGACGGTGAATAACTTGGCGGTGTTTACCAAATATTCGGGTTATGATCCTGAAGTAGACACACGGCGTTCAAGTCGTGTAACTCCGGGCGTCGACTATTCTGCTTATCCACGTACAAGAAGTTTCTTGGTAGGTACTAATATTACATTCTGATTACTTTAAAAATTATAATGATATGAGAAATATGAAATATAGTTTGTTGTCGTTGACGTTATTCGGTATATTTTTGTCGTCATGCAGCGACTTTCTAACCGAAAATCCTCGTTCTTTGACATCTACAAGTGAGTCTTTCAGCAACGTGACTTATGCAACAAAGTCGGTGATGGGAGTGTACAGAAGTATGGTTGGCGGTCAGGGTTACGGATCTCGTTTGAGTCTTATTTTTCCTTATGATAACGATGAAATGTGGAGTACGCCGAGAAACGGAGTGCCCGATAATGGTTCGCGGGATATAGCTCGTTATGATGTGCGTCCGACACACGCCTATCTTGATGGTGTATTTAGGAATCTTTTTACTGGGATAGAACGAGCTAATCTGTGTATCAAGTATATTCCTAAAATGGCGGACTACAATAATGGAAATGATAATGTAAAGAGCCAATTGAGAAGGCTGCTGGGAGAATCATTGACTTTACGTGCTCAATATTATTTTGAGGCAATCCGTATATGGGGAGATCTCCCGGCTCAATTTAATCCTTCGGAGGATGTATTGGATCTGAATTTACCTAAAACGGATCGTGATGTCATATATGAGCGTTTGCTGGATGATTTGAAGATAGCAGAGGATTTAGTCCCGTGGCGCAGAACAGAAGGGGTTTCTGATGATGAACGAATAACTCAGGGAGCTGTCCGGGGATTGCGCGCCCGTATCGCACTTTTTAGGGGAGGATATTCACTTCGTCGTGAAACAAATAAAATGGAACGCCGGGATGATTATAAGCAATTTTATCAGATAGCCAGGGATGAGTGTGCGGAAATTATGCGGCATAGAGATATTCATGACTTGAATCCAAGTTTTGAGGCTGTATTCAAAGATGCGATAAACGGTCATACGATTGAAGCTAATGGTGAGGTGATGTTTGAAGTGGCTATGGCAGGTGGAAATTTTGATCTTTCAAGTTCATTCGGATATACTAATGGACCTAAAGTCTATAAAATAGGAAACCAGGCTATCATGCCATTACCTACTTATTTTTATGCTTTCGATCCGATGGATCAACGCCGGGATGTAACAATTGCTCCTTATCAAATCAATACAAATGGTCAGAAAGAGTTACTGGAGTTGGCAGGAATGGCTGATGGTAAATTCCGCCGGGACTGGATAAAGGCAGATGTTCCGTTATCTACTCGATTACAATATTCGGATGTGAACTGGCCTATTCTTCGATTCTCGGATGTTCTTCTGATGTTTGCAGAGGCTGAGAATGAACTGGCTGGTAAACCCACTCCAGAGGCTATTGGTGCTTTTGAAGAAGTGAGAAAACGGGCGTTTGGAGGTAATACTGCTGTTATGGGAACGACTCCTGTTACTTATAAAGATTTTTTTGATGCTATTGTAAAGGAGCGCTCACTCGAATTTGGTAGTGAAGGCATACGTAAATATGATTTGATCCGTTGGAATCTTCTGGGAAAAAAACTTCAGGAGGCACGTGATAATTTGCTGAAGATGAAGAGTAAGGAAGCTCCTTATGAGTTTGTACCCAGCTTTCTTTATTATAAAAAGGGAGCAGAAATGGAAATTTTCAATTCATTTTATGAACCGTCTCCGGAAGAGGTACCTGAAGGATATTTGAAGGTAGCTTGGACTGCATCTATTATTGACAGGGTGCTTGGTTGGATCGCTCCCAATTTTCAGGAAAATCATAGTGAACTGATCCCACTTCCTCAGACGGCTATTGAAGCTAATAAAAATTTGACTCAGGATTATGGGTACTAAAATTGTTTTCAGATGATAGAGTGCAGAATCGTACCGGATTCCGATATTTCGGAATAGGTACGATTACGCTTTCTTTGAAATAAGTATCAATCTAAATGTAAAAATCATGAATGGAATAAAAGAACAGGAATATAGATTAATCATGATGATTATATTAGTTATCGTCTGCCAGTTGTCTTTGCAGGCTGGTGATGCAATTCAATTCAAGCATTTATCTCTTAAAGAAGGATTTTCACAAAGTCCTGTCTTTTCCATTACACAATCAAAGAATGGATTCATTTGGATTGGAAGTAGGGATGGACTTATCCGTTTTGATGGTTATGAGTTCAAAACTTATAATGACAATAAGATTACGGATTATAATATTACACATAGTAATATAAAAGTCATATACGAAGACAATGACGAAAACTTATGGATTGGGACGTCAAATGGACTTTTTATTTTTAATCAAAGACAGGAGCAATTCCGTCGGGTGGATATCGGGTTATCTACCATTGTATTTGGTTTGCTTCCAGGAGATAACAATGAGTTTCTTTGGGTAGCTACAAATAGAGGATTGTTGTGTGTAAGTTTAGTTACAAAGCAAATGATGGATATTTCATTTTCTGCAGGAAATGAGGTGGATCTTTCCAAATGCCTTATAAATTGCTTATACGAAGATGAAAAAAAGAGGATATGGCTGGGATTGGAAAAAGGATTGGTGTGTTATGCACCGACTACTGGTGAAATTATAGGCTTGCCTGTTGCATTAGCAGAAAATAGTTATCTTCAGGAAGCGCATTTATTTATTATAAAACAAGACCAGCAGGGAAATATGTGGTTCGGTACGGAGGAATCCGGACTTTTCTATTACGATGTGTATAAAGATAGCTGTTATAATTATCGTCATATAGTAACAGAGCCTCAGTCTTTATTATCCAACTTTGTGCGAGACATCTTTGTGTCCGATTATAACGAGGTTTGGATTGCTACGCGTGACGGGTTGAGTATTTTTGACAGGAGCAACCGTAAGTTTACTAATTATGTGCATGACAGTACCAATCCCGGTAGTCTCAGTCATAATACGATTTGGCAATTTATGAGAGATCATGCAGGTAATATATGGATGCCAACATACGCCGGTGGAATAAATATTTTTAGTAGCTACAGGCAGAATTTCGTAAACATAGGTGAACGGATGGGAGATAAAAGCGGATTGAATCAACCGTTAGTTAATAGTGTTTTGCTTGATAATGAAAAAGATGAGATATGGGTTGGGACGGATGGTGGAGGCCTGAACCATGTGGACCGGACTGGAAATATGGTACAGTATTATCCAGTAAGGGATATGGTCAATCATAAACAAAGTAACATTATAAAATCGTTGATGTGGGACAGGAAAAAACGGATATGGATTGGTACTTTGGAAGGAATTGCCATTTTTGAACCGCAGACTGGGCGCGCCCGTTATCTGGAACTGAAAAAGGATAAGCATATCCGTGTCAATGCTTTACTGTCTGATGGTGATAAAGTATGGGCAGGGACGGAAAATGAAGGATTGATAGAATTAACAGAAGAGGGTGTTGTAGATACCGTTTTTGTTAATGTTCCCGGAGATAATCATGGTTTAAGTAACAATACGGTCAGTTCGATTATTCAGGATGAAGCAGGAAAACTGTGGATTGGAACCCGTGGCGGACTAAACTGCTATGATCCCCAAACGAAGATTTTTACGACTTATTATGATACTAAAGACATGAATAATATGAATAGCCGTATGGTGCTTTCCCTCTATCGGGATGCCAATAATCGCCTTTGGGTTGGAACAATGTCGGGAGGATATTATTTTGATAAGATCAATAAGGAGTTCCATAAACTGAATGCGCCGGAAGTGAGTAGTGATGTGATACAAGCCATAAATGAAGATAATGCTGGTAACATCTGGTTTAGCACATATAATGGATTGGTGAAAGTCGATTTTACTTCTTTTCGGCCCCCTTTTCAAGAAGAAGATTACCGGATCACTCGTTATACGGTTCAGAACGGACTTTCAAGTAATCAATTTCTGCCCGGAGCTGTTGCTAAGAGTCCTTATGGCGAATTTTTCTGGGGAGGAGTAAATGGAGTCACAACGTTCTATCCGGATAAAATAAGGAGAAATGAGAATTTACCGGTGGTTTCCATTACGGGTTTTTATATTCATAACAAGGAAGTCACCCCATATACGGATAACTCTCCTTTGAAATCAACCATTGAAAATACCGATGAAATCACGCTTACTTATAAGCAGGGATATAATATCGGTTTTAAGTTTGCGGCTTTGAATTTTGTCTATACGGAGAATAACCAATATGCTTATCGCATGAAAGGATTGGCTAATAATTCTGATTGGAATTATTCTGGCAATCAGCGCAATGTGCAATATACAAATCTTGCTCCGGGGAATTATACTTTTCAGGTGAAAGCTGCCAATAATGACGGCTTGTGGAATGAAATCCCGGTTGAAATAAAAATCATCGTGTTACCTCCATTTTGGGATACGTGGTGGGCTTATCTGATTTATATTGTTCTTATAGGAAGTATTGTCTATTATATAGTTCATTTTTTTCGTATACGTGCTAGATTGGAACGTTCCTTGTTCAAAGAGCATTTGCAAAATCAGAGGCAAGAAGAACTGAATCGTATGAAATTGGAGTTTTTTACCAATATATCGCATGAGATACGTACGCCTTTGACTTTGATCTTGGCTCCACTTGAAAAATTAGAAAATGAGGTGAAAGATAACGGGAAAATATACAGCCAGTTTATGTTGATTAAGGAAAATGCTTTGCGGCTATCCCGGCTGGTTAACGAATTACTTGATTTCCGAAAGGCTGAGACAGGTAATATGAAGTTGTATATCACTCTTAATAATATGGTTAGCGTGGCTCGTGGTGTATATAATTCCTTTGAATCATTAGCAGTAGACAAGCATATCACATTTAATTTTGAATGCGAGCGGGAGACAATAGATGTCTATTTTGATAAGAATCAAATAGAGAAGGTGCTTTATAATCTTTTTTCAAATGCATTTAAATTCACTCCGGATGGTGGTGAAATATCTTGTAGTGTAGGGTTGAAAGGGGAGTCTGTTGAAGTTCGTGTGACGGATAATGGGAAGGGGGTGCCGGAAACTGAACAAAAAAATATATTCCAGAGATTTTACCAGGCCGATTATTCGGGGTACCCTAAAGCCGGTACGGGAATTGGATTGGCTTATTCCAAAAATATAATTGAGCAGCACAAGGGGACTATTGAAATGGAATCAGGCCGTGTGGACGATAAAATGAGAACCTCGTTCTATTTTGATTTGAAATTGGGAAAAGATCAGTTCGACAGTAATCAATTGATAATCGGCGATGAGGCTGAAAAAGAGACTACTGGGCAAATGGAAAACATACCGGTGGAGGATTGTGAGGAGGCAATGCCAAAGAAAGCAACTTTGCTGATAGTGGAAGATAATGTGGAGCTTAGAACTTTTATAAAAGAGTCATTGCTGAGTGTTTATGAAATATTGGAAGCCAATGATGGAAAACAAGGGTGGGACATTGCTATTGAAAATATCCCCGATTTGATAATAAGTGATGTAATGATGGAAGAGGTGAACGGATTGGAACTGGCGAAACAGCTTAAAGCAGACGAACGCACCAGTCACATTCCGATCATATTCTTGACAGCACGTGCCGGTTACGAGCATTTGGTAGAAGGACTTGAAACGGGAGCGGAAGTTTATCTGACCAAACCGTTTAGCCTTCGGATACTGGAACTGAATATTCATAATCTGCTTGCAGCTCGTGATGTCATGCGTGAGAAGTTTACGCGCAGGCTAATGTACGAACCTACACAGACGGTTGTTAATACGATTGATGAAAAATTTCTGCATAAGGTATTGGCTATTATTGAAGAAAACATATCCAATTCTGAGTTTGGAGTTCCCGTACTCGCTGCCACTGTCGGAATGAGCCAACCTATATTATACAAGAAAATAAGGGCGATATCTGACATGTCTGTGAATGACTTTATAAAGTCTATCCGTCTTCGTAAAGCGGCCCAGTTGCTTCGTGAGCATCAATACGGAGTTGCGGATATAGCCTATATGGTAGGCTTTAACGACCGCAAATATTTTAGTAAAGAGTTTAAAAAACTTTTTGAGAAGAATCCAAGTGAGTATATGAATTCCTCTCAAGAAGAGGAAAGTGATAATCCGAATGAAGAATGATGAAAACAAATTTATTGTTAATATTGCTTAGTTGCCTTTGTATAAGTTGCAAGGACGTTAACACTGATACATGGAAAGCTGTTTCTCCGGCAGGTTCCGAAACGGATACTTCAGTATTTTTATTGTGGGATAAAGTGCGAGGAGCCACTGTTTATCGTGTGAGTTATAATGAAAGTACGCAAGTTTGTAATGTCGACCGCACCTATTTGTCGGTAAAAGGATTACAGCCTGAAACAAAATATCGCTTTGTGATAACTCCTTTGGATTCGGCAGGAGTTCCTCTTCAAAAAGGGGCGGTAATAGATGTCAAGACTAAAGCAAAAGGCAGAATCCTGAATGTGAGAGATTACGGAGTTGAGAGTGGAGAAGGAATTATTAATACTTCTGCATTCCAGAAAGCGATTAATGAATGTCCGAAAGGGGGAATGGTTTATATACCTGCCGGCATATATTATTCCGGAGCACTTTTCCTCAAAAGTGATATGACTTTATATTTGGAAAAAGGGGCGGTATTACAAGGAACTACCCATCTGAGTGATTATCCTGTGATTCCGAACAGGTTTGAAGGTTGGGAGATATCTACCCCTGCCGCCCTTTTAAATGCGGGCACTATTGACAGAAGCAAAGGACATCAGTTGAGAAATTTATCTATCCGGGGAGAAGGGATTATCCGTGGAGGTGGAGAAATACTGACTTCTAAAATGATAGAGCATGCAGGAGAACGGAATATGAGTAGGCTTATCTGTGTGATGAATGGAGAAAATATCACTATAGAAGGAGTCACTATAGAAGAATCACCTTGCTGGACGGTTCACTATATTTACTGTAAAAATATACTTTGTTATGATCTCACTATTAATAGCAGTGTGATTCGAGGAGATGGAATAGATCCGGATTCTTCTTCCGACTGCTATATATATAATTGTACTTTTTCCAATGGTGATGATTGCATTGCTATAAAATCTGGAAAAAATCCGGAAGGAAATATCATAGGCATCCCTACTCGAAATATACGGATCATAGATTGCAAATTTGTGAAAGGGCATGGCATATCCATCGGTAGTGAAATGTCTGGTGGGGTAAGTGATATTCTCATTCAAGACTGTTATGCAGGTGATTTGCTTAATGGCCTACAAATTAAGGCTACTCCTCAACGGGGAGGATATGTAGAGAATATACGGGTGGAAGATTGTAGCATACAGAAAATAAAACTTTTTACCCATTTGAATTATAATAACGATGGGAAAGCGGCCGATGAGCTTCCCATATTCAGAAATATGGATTTTATCAATCTGGATATGACTGGAGCGATACCGGGACAAACTCTTATAGAAATAAATGGCTTTGAATCTCCCGAACATTATACTCGGAACATTTTATTTAAAAACATTCTTCTTCCTGACGGGAGTACTGTCATGATAAGACATTGTAGGCATTTAACTTTTGATGATGTGCTGACACAGAGTGGGCAAAAACCGAAATATGAGATCGTAGAATCAAATGAAATAATAAACTGATAGGAGACAAACCATGAAATCATTAAGCAAGAAACTGTTTATTTTACTATTATCCGGTATAACATACTCTTTTGCGTATGGACAAACGGAACCTACGGATAAATTGGCAACTCGTGAAACGAGAAACCTTTATCTAAATCTTCAGACTATCGCTAAAAAAGGAATACTTTTCGGTCATCAGGAAGATCTTTATCGTGGACATGGATGGCGTGCTGTACCCGGACGTTCGGATATAAGGGAGCTGGTAGGAGAATATCCTGCACTTCTTGGATCGGATATGGGAAAAATAGAATTAAAAAGTGAGGTAAATGTGTCATGGCAACGCTTTGACGATATTATGTGGCAGGTGCAGCAATTCTACAGGCAAGGTGGGATTAATACCATAAGCTGGCATATGAATAATCCTGTAAGTCCCGCACAGGGAGTGAAAAGTACACAAGACTCTACTATTTACTATTTATTTTCCAATCCAGAATTACTCCGGAGATATAATACATGGATAGATGCGGCTGCCGATTTTCTGCAAAGTTTAAAAGGGGATAATGGAGAGCCTATTCCTGTTCTCTTGCGGCTTTTCCATGAACACACGGGTAATTGGTTTTGGTGGGGGAAAAGTCATTGTTCTCCAGAGGAATATGTTAAATTGTGGCGTTATACCGTAGATTATCTGCGCAATACGAGGAATGTCCATAACATTCTTATAGTGTATTGTCCCGATGTGTTTGCTTCTCGTGAGGAATATCTTGAACGTTATCCGGGTGATAACTATGTAGATGTGCTGGGATTTGATCTTTATGATAAAGAAAACTGGCATCCGGATGGAATTTATATACAGAAAGGACACCAAATGGTGAATGTACTGAAAGAGATCAATAAAGAAAAGAAGAAAGTGATGGCGATGGCTGAAACCGGATTGAACCGGGTATCGGTAGATGACTGGTGGACAGGTACTTTATTACCTGTATTGAAAAAATCAGGATTAGCTTATGCTATGATTTGGAGTGTGGGACAGAATAATTATTGGTCTCCTTGTAAAGGGCATCCCAGTGCACCTGATTTTGAAAAGTTATATCAGACCAAATGGCTTCTGTTTGAGTCTGATATACGTAAACATTCAGTATATCAATTAGAAAAGGAATAAAAATCCCCCTATTTGCTTAAAATATTACCCCTTGAAAAACTGTTGAATGGGCTACTTTTGTCCGGAAATGATGTTTAACGCTCTCTGTTGTAAAGAGCATAATAAAATATTGGATTATGAAGAGGATAAGTAATGTAACGATCAGCCTGTTCCTTTTTTTTGTTTTAAGTTTAGCCGCACCTGTCCGTGGTGCCTGTATAGTAGTGTACATGATAGGTGATTCTACTATGGCGAATAAGGAAAAGGAGAAATTCCCGGAAACCGGATGGGGGCAGGCTTTTACTGAATTGTTTATTGATTCGGTGAGAGTGGATAACAGAGCATTGGATGGGAGAAGTAGCAAAAGTTTTATTGAGGAAGGGCGTTGGGAAGCCATTTTTCAAAGTTTAAAGAAGGGGGATTATGTTATTATTCAGTTCGGACACAATGATGAGAAAGTAGATACTGCCCGAGGGACTACAATTTATGATTATAAACAAAACCTGAAACGGTTTGTCACTGATACCCAAGCAAAAGGAGCTATACCTATTTTACTGACTCCGGTTACACGTAGAACTTTTTCCGAAGGCAAAATAGTAGATACGCATGGAGCTTATTCCAAAGCTGTCAGAGAAGTAGCCGAAGAAGAGAAAGTATACTTTATAGATGCTTATAGCCTTACTGAAAAAATACTTCTTGATTTCGGTGAAAAGGCGTCTAAAGAATTATTCTTATGGGTGATGCCCGGGCAGTATACTTATTATCCTGACGGAAAGGCTGATAATACTCATTTTAGCGTGAAAGGGGCTCGTATCATTGCTGAAGCTATAGCGTCAGAAATCAAACAAATGAACTTGTCATTGAGCAAACTTTTTAAATAAATAGGGTTATGAGGAAAGTTGTGGTTCTTATTTTTGTATTGTTTACTTCTGGGATGCGGGCAGGGACAGGCAAGGAAAAATCTCCTTTGTACCTTGATCCGAAAGCAAAAATAGAAGAAAGAGTGGATGATTTATTGAGCCGGATGACATTAAAAGAAAAAGTTGCGCAAATGTGCCAGTATGTCGGTTTTCAGCATATGAGAGAGGCTGAAGCAAGGCGTATGAATTCACAGCAACTCAAAAATAGTGATGCATGGGCATTCTATCCCGGACTTACAGTTAAGAATATTGAAGACATGGTTTCTCGTGGAGAGATTGGATCTTTTTTGCATGTCTTGTCACCTGAAGAGGCTAACAAATTGCAGCATCTGGCATTAAAAAGTCGTTTGAAGATACCGTTGCTTATGGGGATTGACGCTTTACATGGCAATGGAATGATTCCGGGAAGCACAGTTTATCCGTCGCCTATCGGGCTTTCATGTACTTGGGATACAATGTTGGTAGGCAAAACTGCTGCACAAACTGCACTTGAAATGCGGTCGACTGGTTTTCACTGGGCGTTTTCTCCTAATCTGGATGTGGCTCGTGATGCCCGTTGGGGAAGAGTAGGAGAGACATTCGGTGAAGATACCTATCTGGTGACTGCAATGGGGGTAGCTGTGATAAAAGGATTGCAAGGTGAAAATCTGGTTGGTGATAAACGGGTAATAGCTTGCGCTAAACATTTGGTTGCAGGCAGTGAGCCGATTAATGGTCTGAATGTAGCTCCTTCTGATTTGTCGGAACGTACTCTCCGGGATGTTTATTATCCGCCTTTCAAGGCATCTGTTGCTGCCGGTGTATACACTGTGATGCCTGCTCACAATGAAATCAATGGCATTGCCTGTCATGCCAACCGATATCTAATGACGGATTTACTCCGTAAGGAATGGGGATTTAATGGATTTTATGTGAGTGATTTTAAGGATATTGAACGTCTGGCTGAGGTACATCGTGTGGCGGTTGACCAAAGAGAGGCTGTGTATAAATCATTACTTGCCGGTATGGATATGCATATGCATGGACCGCAATTTATGGAACCCATACTTGAAATGATCGCTGGGGATAAATTGACGGAAGGACGTATTGATGAATCTGTACGCAGAATTTTAGAAGCGAAGTTCAGATTAGGATTGTTTGAAAATCCATTTGTAGATGAAAAGAAAATTTCTGAAAAGTTATTTACTAAAGAACATCAGCAGACAGCATTGGAAGCTGCCCGGAAATCTATTGTCTTACTGAAAAATTCAGAGGAAATACTTCCTTTGAAATCTATAGGAAAACGAATTCTGGTGACGGGACCTAATGCGAATAACCAGGCAATGTTAGGCGACTGGAGCGCTTTGCAACCAATTGATAATGTCGTGACTGTGCTTCAAGGAGTGCGCAAAGTAGCTGGTAAAGATGCAGAAGTGAATTTCTTTGATACGGGCGATGCTATTCCCGAATTATCCCGGGATATTATTCGGTCGGCTGTAGAAGCAGCCCGAAATAATGATGTGATTATTGCCGTAATAGGCGAAAATGCCCTTCGGTGTGAGAGTGTAAACCGTAATTCGGGCGAGAATATAGATAGGGATGATATTGACCCTGCCGGTTTGCAAAATGAACTGGTGGAAGAATTATGTAAAACGGGAAAACCGGTAATAGTGGTGCTGATCAATGGCCGTCCGCTGAGTATTACGCAGATACAAAAGCAAGTTGCTGCCATTATTGAAGCATGGGAACCCGGAAGTTTTGGCGGACAAGCAGTTGCCGAAATATTGTTTGGAAAAGTGAACCCTAGTGGAAAACTTTCCATCTCATTTCCCAGGAGTGTAGGACAGATTCCGGTTTTCTATAATCATAAACCGTCACAATATGTACGCAAGTACTTACGTACTTCATCCGAGCCGTTGTATACGTTTGGAGACGGATTAAGTTATACATCTTACAGTTATAGTACACCGGTATTGGATAAATCTTATATAGGTTCTAACGAAATGGTAACTGTAACTGTGGAAGTCACTAATACAGGAGTTCGTGAAGGAGAAGAGATCGTTCAGATGTACCTGCGATATCCAGTGAGCGATGTTACCCGTGCTGTGAAGGAACTGAGAGGATTCCGTACTATATCCCTCAAAGCAGGTGAGAAAAAACTGGTGAGTTTTGTACTTACTCCTAAAGAACTTTCCTCTTATGATGCGAAAATGAATTTTAAAGTAGATACGGGTGAGTTTATAATTATGGTTGGTGGATCGTCACGTGATGAGGATTTGAAGACAACAATTCTAACCGTGGGGATATAGGGATGGTGTTGTCAACCCTTAACTTAATAATCATTTAACTAAAATTATTACGGAAAAATTTCCTTAATTACGAATGTCGTTGTACTTTTGTCGCAACTTTATTACACATATAAACAAAAAATTGAAGATTATGTCAAAAGTAACCGTAGTAGGTGCAGGTAACGTAGGTGCTACATGCGCTAATGTGTTGGCCTTTAATGAAGTGGCTGACGAAGTGGTAATGCTGGATGTTAAGGAAGGCGTTTCAGAAGGTAAGGCAATGGATATGATGCAGACAGCTCAATTGTTGGGTTTTGATACCACTATTGTAGGCTGCACCAACGATTATGAGAAGACTGCAAATTCTGACGTTATTGTTATCACATCAGGTATTCCCCGTAAGCCGGGCATGACTCGTGAAGAGTTGATCGGTGTGAATGCCGGTATCGTGAAAACAGTTGCTGAAAATGCATTGAAATATTCTCCCAACGCTATCCTTGTAGTTATTTCTAATCCGATGGATACAATGACTTATCTGGCATTGAAATCTTTGGGTCTGCCTAAGAACCGTGTTATCGGTATGGGTGGCGCTTTGGACAGCTCTCGTTTTAAATATTTCCTGTCTCAAGCTTTGGGTTGCAATGCAAACGAAGTAGAAGGTATGGTAATCGGCGGTCATGGTGATACTACTATGATTCCGTTGGCTCGTTTGGCTACATACAAAGGACAACCGGTTAGCACACTGTTGAGCGAAGAAAAACTGAACGAAGTTGTAGCTTCTACTATGGTAGGTGGTGCCACTCTGACTAAGTTACTGGGTACTTCTGCATGGTATGCACCGGGTGCAGCAGGAGCTTATGTAGTTGAGTCTATCATTCACAACCAGAAGAAGATGATTCCTTGCTCTGTATTGCTGGAAGGCGAATATGGCGAATCTGATCTTTGTATCGGTGTTCCCGTTATCTTGGGCAAGAACGGTATCGAAAAAATCGTTGAACTGGAACTGACTGCTGATGAAAAAGAAAAATTCGCTGCCAGCGCTAAGGCTGTTCACGGAACTAACGCTGCATTGAAAGAAGTAGGTGCTCTCTAATCAAGAAAGCGTTTTTTATATTAATATTCGCGGTTGACTCCTTTTGTGGGTCAGCCGCTATTTTTTTGTCCATTCAGAATGGAAAGGAGCATCCATTTAGAATGGAATACCTATATTTGCACTTGAACTTTTTTAATCTGCCTGAGGGATTATTGCTGTCATTTAATCTGCATGACAAGTTTATTATTGGGGATAAAACGGTTCGTGTACTACCTGTATATGATTATTTCAAAAATATACATTGATGTATATTTTGTAAGCCTTGACGGGTACTTTAGGATGGCTACACCCTTTCGCCCGTATGGTGTAGCCCTTTGTCATAAAGGGTGTAGCTATAGGAGGCAAAGGGTGTAGCCTTGGCAAATGCTGATATTAACCTTGATTATCAGCCGTTTCCGGTTTTCTCTTTTCTTAGTGCGGCGATGACGTATTTTCCTTTTGCCAGTACAGTACTCCATCGTGTACTACTGATTATTTTAAACACATACCCTCCTAGTCTTCCGTAGTCGGATAGCCGTAGAATGGCATTGATTTCATTTCGGTTTACGATATGAAGTTGTTGCAGCTCCAACATCAAACCTTCCAGATTGTGTGTCTTCTTGTTGTAGGCATATCCCGGGATGTCGAAAGAAGAGCCCTCCGTTCCTTCTCCTCCGTTCTCCCCTTGGGGAGTTAGAGGGGGAGTGTTTTCCTTTTCTTTACTTTGCTTTTCTTTACTTTGTTCGGAATTGCATGCATTTTCGGGTGGAAACAATACATCCTGTACCTCATTTTCTTCTTTCCCGTTTTTAGGAACTTTGGTTTCCATAAGGAAGTAAGGGAGGGGAGTCAAGTCCCGTTTTCTGCGTTTGGTAGCTTCCAGCCATACTTTCTGTATGTGTACGGATGTCAATACCTGATGTTCCTCATACATTTTCCGGTCAAATATGTCTTTCGCTATCAGAAGTTCTACGATTTCCTGCATTTCCTCATCCGATAATTCGTTTCCTAATTTGTGGGCAAAGAGCATGCATTGCTCTTTGTTCCACACCAGGTAATACCCCTCTTCTTTATAAATTTTTCCGAGTAGCTTTATGAATGCCGCTACACCTTTCAGCCCGAACCGGGCTTCTATCAATTCTGTTGCTACTCCTTCGAGTAGACTTATAGCTATAGGGAAATACAGTACCCCTGTACAATTCATTGCCATTTCTTTAGTGATTAAATGATAAGTGATTAATGATTAGCAGACGGGGCTCCAGTCCAATAAATTCTCCAACTGGAAACTTCTCCAAGCCTGTGACTCTACATCCCAGTAAACTATAGTACTTTCTATGCGCTCCATTTCATAGAATCGGTGAAAGAAACTTTCATAGGGCATGAGGGTTGCTTTCACCATTTTGAAGATTGTGCCTTGTTTGTGAAAGGCAATAAGGGCATAGCCATACTGCATGTGGTCAATGAGGTCAATCAATCTTTGTGCCATGTATTCTGCACATTCTTCGGAATACCCCTTTTCGAACATGAACCGTTTTTTCCATTTTTCCGCCATTCTTTCACGAACTGGAACCGGATTTTTGAACTCGTGTCTTTTCATCTTACGATATATTTAATTAATAATAATGTTGGTTACGTTTTCGAGCTCATGCCATAGCATAAAAAAAGATGTCGCTTCGCATAAGAGGAAGCGGCATCTCATTGAGGTCTGACTTGGTCTTGTTAACGTGAGGGCAAAGGTAGGTCTTGCTGTTTTGACAGTATCTTTTTAATTTCTGTCTTTTCTGTAGGGTGATTTCTCCTTATGCTTTTCATTGTGTCGTACTCTTTTATCCTTTTGCCACATTTTTTCTGCCATTTTGGTTAAAGTACTCTTTGACATAGGGATTCCGTCATTATTTAGGAAGAGTTTGGTTTCCGCTATGCGCTCTATAAGCGGGGCCAATTCGAGTTTTTCGGGTGGAATCTTTTCATTGTTTCCAACGTAGAAATTACCCTCGATGTATTCATCCAAAAGATTTCCCAGCATGCTTTCCTGGTTATTGTTAATTCCTTTAACTTTTTTACCCTTAGGACGGCCTCTGTGTGGTTTATTTTCCGCTTGTTCAGAGGATTGTCTGTTTTGTTCACTTGGTTTTACTAACCCTGTTTCTTCGCTTTTAGCAGCGTTTTTTTTTGAATTACTCATTTTGAAAAATTATTTAATTAAAAACAGTTAATTTGTAAATAGGGGCGCAAAGATAAAAGGATTGTTGATGTGCAGAATAGAGGAGAGACAATAAAATGAAATAAATACTTTTCGAACAGATGTAATATGCAGTAAATTAGAATGGTATAGCGAAAAATAGGGGGTGTCCAAAAAACGTTCGTTTAATGGGCAACATTATCATGCCTTTAAAATAAAGTTTGAAGGTATAAAAATGAAAGGATATTAAATATATATATCATTAGTATTATCGTATTGATTATTAGTAATATAAGTAACAAAATTCGAAATAATAGAAATATTTTTATTAAACATCTTGCACGTTCAAAAAATACCTCTTATCTTTGCGCCCATTAAACGAACGATTAAAAAACGCTTTTTTGAATTTAATATCTTCGTTTATAACGCATTAAGTTGAAATATCTATTTGCTACGGTTTGAAAGAGAATATGTCTCGTTCAAACCGCGAAGCGCACCCGAAACTATAGTAAAATCCTCGATTCTTTCTTGCAAGTGATTGAAAATCAGAAATATTGGTTTGCCGCCCGTACTCGTGATAAGCAAGAGTTTGCTGTCCGAAAATCCCTAGATAAGCTTAAGGCAGAAGAGAAGCTGGATCTTGACTACTATCTTCCCACGCGAACTGTGGTATCTCAGCTGAAGTATCGCCGTAAGCGTACTGAGGTTCCTGTTATTCGAAATTTAATCTTTATCTACGCTACTAAGCAAACTGCTTGTGATCTTTCCAATGTTTATAATGTCCAGCTTTTCTACATGAAGAATCTATTTACTCATTCCATGTTGGTTGTTCCTAATAAGCAGATGGAAGACTTCATGTTTGTGATGGATTTGAATCCTGATGGGGTTAACTTTGATAACGAACCTTTTGCTATTGGAGATAAAGTGAAAGTTGTCAAGGGGGATTTCAGTGGAATTGAAGGTGAGGTTGCTACGGAAGCTAATAAAACTTATGTGGTTATCCGTATCAAGGGCGTTTTGGTCGCAAGCGTCAAAGTGCCCAAATCCTATCTAAAGTTTATAAAATAATATCATCTCAATTATAAAATGAATTCTTTACTTTCTCGTGCTGTTGAGCTTCAGCATGCCGCCCATACTTTAATGTATCTCGGCATGGATGGTGAGCCTCTTTATTCTGATGACTTTTGCCGTCAGAATAAAGATGTTCTCTTAAAATCCGATTCTCTTTTTGCTGCAAAAAGTTCCGATATCGAAGAAGAGGCCAACTTGTGTTTGGCTCTTTTGATGGGTTACAATGCCACTATATACAATTATGGTGATAAGGAGCAGAAAAAGCAAGAGATTCTTGTACGTGCTTGTGATGTTTTGGAACGGCTTCCGGACTCCTTGCTCAAAGTCAGGCTGTTGACCTATTGTTATGGTGAGACTTATGAAGAAGCTTTGTTGCAGTCTGCCCGTAAGATTGTGGATGGGTGGGGACAGACTTCCCTTACATCCGAACAGATTGAGGCTGTTGAAGAACTTCGTAATATAGAAGAGAATCCCTATCCATGGGAATATGTCGATGAGTAAAAAATAACCGGGGATTTTGTTTGGAGCGTCTGGACTCTACGCATAAATATAAATCAATAAATCACCTCAGGCGTTCCCGTCCCCGGTTTCTATTGCAATATAGGCTTGCTGTCAGAACTTTTGTCAGCGGATGATATATAATAATGATGAACAAGTGTATGCGAATGAGTAAGAAGAATGGCATGAGAATTCTGTTTCTTTTTTGGCTTTTGATGATGTTCGGGCTGATTTATATGCTTTTCCTTTTACTTTTCTGACTTGTTGTCAAGTATACTTTGATATTTAATTTAACACAATCTGTTTTATTTTGGTTATAGCAGTAGATTTTGATGGTACCATAGTCGAGCATCGTTATCCCTCTATCGGTCGTGAGATTCCTTTCGCCATCGATACCCTAAAAAAACTGAGTTCCGAACGCCATAAGCTTATCCTCTGGAGTGTCCGTGAGGGTAAGCTTTTGGACGAGGCGGTTGCTTTTTGTCGTGAGCGTGGTCTTGAGTTTTATGCCGTCAACCGTGACTATCCGGAAGAGGAGAAGAACTTGAATAACCATTTTTCCCGCAAACTGAAAGCGGATGTATTTATTGACGATCGTAATCTTGGCGGTCTTCCCGACTGGGGAATGATCTACGAGATGATTAACCGTAAACTTACCTATGAAGATCTCATGCGCAAATATGAGTATGGTTCTGAACCGGAAAAACCGAAAAGTTTCTTTGCACGCTTATTCGGGAAATAGAGACTTATTTTTATAACATCATTATTCTTGCTAAAAAAACAAGTAACAAATATGAAAATCAGAAAATTTCTCTTAGTATTGGCTATTCCTTTGGCACTGGCAGGCTGTACTTCTTATAAGAGTGTTCCTTACATGCAGAACCCTGAAGTTGTGAATAGTGGCAGTAATTCTCTTCCTCTTTATGATGCTGAAATCATGCCGAAAGATTTGCTGAGTATCACCGTGAATACTACTGACCCTCAGGCTGCTGCTCCATTCAATTTGACAGTACAGACACCGTTGAATGCTGCCTTGACCAATATCAATACTACTACGCAGCCCACTTTGCAGCAATATCTTGTGAATAATAAGGGTGAAATAGATTTTCCTGTTATTGGGCGTCTTCAAGTTGGTGGTTTGACTAAGAATCAGGCTGAAGACCTTATTCGGGAGAAGTTGCAACCTTATTTGAAAGAGAGTCCGATTGTGACCGTACGTATGGCTAATTACAAGATATCGGTTTTGGGTGAAGTTGCTCGTCCGGGAACGTTTACTGTTGGTAATGAAAAGGTAAATATTCTGGAAGCCCTTGCTATGGCCGGTGATATGACTGTTTATGGTATTCGTGATAATGTGAAGCTAATTCGCGAGGATGCCACAGGAAAACGTGAGATAATCACTTTGAATCTGAATAATGCCGATTTGGTGCTTTCACCCTATTATTACTTGCGTCAGAACGATATCCTGTATGTCACTCCTAATAAGACGAAAGCCAAGAATTCTGATATTGGTAGTAGTACTACCCTTTGGTTCAGTGCTACTTCCATATTGGTATCCATTGCCAGTCTGATAGTTAATATCGTCCGGTAATCAACCTTATTGTTATTTCAATCGTAAATTGTTAAATTGTAAATATTCCCATGTTGCGAGACGACCAAAATTTAGATAGTGATCAATCAAAGAGTGACGAATCTATCAATCTGTATGCCATCTTCTTTAAATACTTTGTCTATTGGCCCTGGTTTGTAGCCAGTGTGCTGATCTGTTTAGTAGGCTGCTATATTTATCTTCGTTATCAAGCTCCTGTTTATAATGTTAGTTCTGCTGTATTGATTAAGGAGAATGATAAGCGTAGTGGTAGTTCTGCTAATAATCCCTTAGGTACTATGCAAGATTTGGGTATGTTTTCTATGACGAATAACTTTGATAATGAAATAGAGATTCTGAGATCGCGCACTTTGATAAAGAAGGTCGTGAATGATTTGGGACTTTATATTAGTCTTTCTGAGGAACGTACTCTGGGTTATAATATTCCTTTATACAAGAGTTCACCTGTTAATGTATATATGACCCCAGAAGAGGCTGAAAAGTTGGAAGCAAGTGTTAAACTGAAAATACAGTATACCAAGGATGGTAAACTAACAGTGAAAGCTGAGTATAAGCTTAATGAAGAGGAACAAACATTAGAACATAGTTTTGATAAACTTCCTGCTGTTCTTTCTACTCCTGTTGGAATACTTGGTTTCACAGTGAATGATGCTATTCTGAATGATACTATCCGGCCTATAGAAGAAAATATTTATTTGGTCGGCTATATTGCTAGTCCTACTATAGTGGCCGAGAATTATTCTGAGAATTTGAACGTTGAACCGGCTTCTAAAACTACCACAATTGTTTTAATGAGTTTGCAGAGTACCATTAAGCAACGTGGAATAGACTTTATCAATCGTCTTATCGCTTTCTATAATCAGGATACCAATGACGAGAAAAATGAGGTTGCTCAAAAAAGTGCCGAATTTATTGAAGAGCGTATTGGTATCATCAATCGTGAATTGGGAACAACAGAGAGTGAACTCGCTGATTTTAAGCAACGTTCGGGATTGACAGACTTAATGAGTGATGCTCAACTTGCTTTGCGAGAAAATTCTAAATATGAACAACAGCGTACAGAAAATGCTACTCAAATCAGCTTAGTGACTTATCTGCGCGACTATATCAATAACCCCAAGAATATTGATGAAGTTATTCCTGCTAATGTAGGGCTACAGGACGTAAATCTTGCATCAATTATTGAACAATATAATGCTATGTTGATTGAGCGTAAGCGTTTGCTTCGCACGTCTTCAGAAAATAATCCTGCGGTAGTGAATATTAATACAGGCATTGAGGCTATGCGTCATAATGTTCAAACTACTGTTAACAGTGTTTTGAAGGGGCTTCAGATCACCCGTGACGACATTGAACGTCAAGCCCGTAAATTTGAAGGTCGAATTAGTAATGCCCCTCTTCAGGAGAAAGAGTTCATGACCATTTCCCGTCAGCAGGAGATTAAAGCTACTCTTTACGTCATGCTTTTGCAGAAACGTGAGGAGAATGCTATTACCCTTGCTGCTACCGCCAACAACGGACGTATCATTGAAGAGCCGTTATCCGGTAAATACCCTGTATCACCTCGTAAAAAAGTTTTTATGTTTGCTGCTTTGATATTAGGTTTGGGTATTCCTGTGGGTATTATTTATCTGAATGATTTGTTGAAGTATAAGATTGAGAACCGTGAGGATGTCGAAAAGATCACCAATGTTGCGGTTCTGGGTGAGATACCTTTGGGAGCCAAGCCTGAAGAGGGTGCCATTGTCGTTCGTGAGAATAGGAATGACATAATGGAAGAGACTTTCCGTGCCCTTCGCACGAATATGCTTTTCATGTTGGGAAGTGATGAAAAGGTTATTCTGGTTAGTTCCAGTCAGCCTGGTGAGGGTAAATCGTTTATTGCCGGTAATATTGCTGTCAGTCTTGCCTATATGGGTAAGAAGGTTGTTATTGCCGGTTTGGATATTCGCAAGCCCGGTCTGAATAAGGTGTTCAACTTGTCCCGCCGGGCAGAAGGTATTACTAATTATTTGAGTGATCCTAAACATGCAAACCTGTTTGATATGATTCAGCACAGCGATATCAGTCCTAATTTGGATATTCTTCCAGGGGGACCTATTCCTCCTAACCCAACAGAACTGGTGGCGAGTGATGCTCTTGATAAGGCTATTGAACATTTGAAGGAACATTATGATTATGTTATTTTAGATACGGCTCCTATTGGTTTGGTGACGGATACTGCTATAATTGGTCGTGTTGCTGATTTGTGTGTCTATGTTTGCCGTGCTGATGTTACTCCGAAGGCGGCTTTTGGCTATATCAATACGCTTCGTGATGAGAAGAAATTTTCTAAACTTGCCACTGTTATTAATAGTATTGATATGAGTAAACGTAAGAATAGTTATGGTTATGGTTATGGTAAGAAGTATGGCTATGGTTATGGTAAGAAATATGGTTATGGTTATGGATACGGTTATGGTTATGAGACAAATGGTAAAAAGAAAGAGGAGAAGAAATAATTTTATGTAGTATATGTTGATATTTGATTTTAATATCAGTTTAGTTAGCTTGTGTTATTGAACGTTGGTCATTATGGCTTGTTGTCTGTAATTTGAATAATATGGAAAGTATGTGAGCGTTTATTTGCAAATTACTTTGGTAAATCATGCTATATCTGCACTTGTTACAAATGTGAGTTTCAGAAGTAGTGTTTTGAATATTAGAGTGAAAGTAATATTCTCTTGATAAAAGAGGATTTTAAAGATATGAAATTGTAATGGCTATTTGATTGGCTAAGATATATTGTTTGTATAATAATAAAATCTACTTTTAGTTCAAACTGACATTTTGGGAAAGTAGAACGTTATTTGATCTAGTTTAGGTTTATTAAGGTTTCATTTTAATGCCAGACACCTCTTTCAACAATCGAAAAATTGCGAAGAATACATTGTTGCTGTACTTTCGCATGTTACTTACTATGGCTGTTTCTTTATACACCAGCCGCATAATTTTGAACACTCTAGGTGTGGAGGATTTCGGTATATACAATGTTGTTGGTGGAGTTGTAGCTATGTTTTCTATCATATCTGGATCTTTGTCCGCAGCTATTAGCCGTTTTATTACTTATGAATTGGGAAGAGAAGGATATGACCGGTTGAAAGTTATATTTTCCTCGGCTGTCACTATCCAGGTCATATTAGCCTTTCTGATATGTATCTTGGCGGAAGTTGGTGGTGTGTGGTTCTTAAATACTCAAATGAACATACCTGTAGAGCGTGTAGTGGCTGCTAATTGGGTGCTGCAATGCTCTATTTTTACTTTTATGATAAATTTAATAAGTATACCTTATAATGCTGCTATTATTGCACACGAACGGATGAAAGCTTTTGCTTATGTAAGTATTTTAGAGGTGGTATTAAAACTATTAGTGGCTTTCGCATTGTATATAGTTATATTTGATAAATTGAAAGTGTATGCAGTACTGTTGTTGATTGTAGCACTTATTATACGTTTTGTATATGCTTATTATTGTAAGAGACACTTTAAAGAATGTACTTATCGCTTTATTTATGATAAAGAAGTGTTGAGAGAGATGGCAGGTTTTGCTGGTTGGAATTTAATAGGTTCCTCGGCAGGAGTTTTAAAAGATCAAGGTGTAAATATTGTTATTAATTTATTTTGCGGAACAACTGTTAATGCAGCACGTGGTATTGCAGTCCAAGTAAATAATGCAACTCAGAGTTTTGTTCGTAATTTTATGACAGCTCTTAATCCACAGATTACAAAGTCATATGCATCTTCAGATAGCGAGTATCTAATGAAGTTGTTATATAAAGGTTCCAGGTTGTCTTTCTATATGTTATTATTACTTTCACTCCCTATAATAATAGAGACTGATTGTATACTGTCTGTATGGCTTAAAGTAGTCCCTGAACATACAGTGAATTTTGTTCGCTTAATTCTTGTATTGGCAATGTGTGAATCTATATCATTACCATTGATAACGGTAATGTTGGCTACGGGTAAAATTCGGAATTATAGTATTATTGTTGGTGGGTTAAATATGATGAATTTTCCATTTTCATATTTACTTCTTTATTGGGGATTTGAGCCAGAAAGCACTATACTTCTTGCTATTGTTATTTCTCAAGGTTGTTTTATTATTCGTATTGTTATGCTCAGAAAAAAGACAGGCTTATCGGCGAGGAATTTTATACGAGAAGTATATATGAACATAATAATAGTAAGTGTATTGTCATGTATATTTCCTATGTTGATTTATAATGTTGTTGGAGATAGAGTTTTGAGAATAGTATTGGTAGTAGTAGGAAGCTTTATATCAACAAGTACTGTGATTTATTATGTAGGATGTACGTCAAATGAACGCGCTTTTGTGAAATCTAAAATTAGGAAATTATTTAAAAAGAAATAGTTTTTCTATGAGAATTTTATTGTTAGGTGGTACTGGTACGTTAAGTTCGGATATTATGAAACTTTCTTTAGAAAAAGGTTATGACGTATCTATACTTAATCGAGGAAATAATAATGAAAGAGTGGATAATAGGGTTTCTATTCACAAAGCGAATTTATATAATATAGAAACAGTTATTCAAACTCTAGAAGGAAAGAGTTATGAAGTTATTATTGATTTTTTTTCAAGAACTGCTGAAAATATTGAACGATTATATTCTGTGTTATCTAATAAATGTATACAATATATTTTTATATCATCAGCTTGTGTTTATTGTAGAGACAGTGAGGATAAAACTTTCATAACGGAACAGACAAGAAAACCTAATATTTTATGGCAATATAATATACAAAAGTATGAGGCAGAACAAATTCTTATAACAGCTAATCGAGGTTCAGGCTGTTATTATACTATAGTTAGGCCTTATATTACTTATAATGACATTAGAATTCCTTTAGGTATTGCCCCAGCTCATAAATATCATCGCACCATTATAGAGCGTATTGTTAGTGGTAAACCTATGTTTATTTGGAACGGAGGGAATAATTATTGCACCTTAACGCATACTATAGATTTTGCGGAAGCTGTTGTGGGTCTTTTTTTAAATGAGAAAGCACAGAACGAAGACTTTCATATAACAAGTGATTATAATTATAGGTGGAGAGATGTAATTCTTGCGCTTTATAAAATACTCAATCAGACTCCTAATATAGTTGATTTACCAGTAGAGAAAATAGTAAATTGCTTACCAGAATATAAAAATGAATTGTTAGGGGATAGATGCTTAAATGCTTTGTTTGATAATAGTAAAATAAAAGCAGCTGTTCCTAATTTAATTTTTAAAATATCATTGGAAGAAGGTTTAAAAAGAGTCGTTGATCAGTATAGAGCAGAACTAAATTTTTATTATGATTTTAAATTTGATGCACGAATTGATCGTATGCTTTCTTCATGTGGAGTCAAGAAACTTTGCTTTATTCCTTATACAAAATGTACTTCCAATGCCAAAGTACAGTATTTCATATTTCGATATTTACCTTTAAAACTCGCAAATAAAGTTTGGTCTTTTTTGAAATGAATAATTAATGAAATTTAAAAGTTATATCTTTACTAAAGAAAAGAAGAATTGTACGGGTTGCGGTGCATGTGCGTGTATTTGTTCACACATGGCATTGACGATGCAAGAAGATGAAGAAGGCTTTTACTATCCGTTCTTGAATCGTGAGAAATGTGTACATTGTGGGTTATGTGATGTTATATGTCCGGTAATGTCAAATAGCCATCAGGCGAATGAATACTTGAATGAAAAATCCTACTTGGTTACATCGAAGAGTCCGGAGTATGGATTAAATAGTGCGACTATTGGGCTTTGTACATGGATTGGACAGTGGTATATTTTGCATGGTGGGTATGTCTTTGGAGTTGTTCTTGATGAAGAAGATTGGAAGGCCAAGTATGTTTGTGTGCATGATTTGGTAACTTTAGAAAAAACAAGAAACTCTAAATATTTACAAAGTAATGCTAGTGAAACTTACGGTGAGGTGAAAAAAATGCTCCTTGCTAAAGAGCAGGTTCTTTATATAGGAACGCCATGTCAGATTGCAGGGTTAAAATCTTTTTTGAGGAAATCTTATGAGAATCTATTAACTATAGATATTATCTGTCATGGTGTATTTAGTTCAAAATTAATGCCTCTTGAAGTGGCTTATTGGGAGAATAAATTCCAAGGGAGACTTTCCAATTTTCGTTTTCGAAGTAAAAGGATATATCCGTGGTCTTTGGGAGGAGTTGTGAATTTTGATATAACAGATTCAGAAGGAAGAAAAAAACATGTAGAACGGCATGCAAAAGCGTCTCCGACATATCGAAGTTTTGCATATAGTGGTGATGGTAAGAATTACAATATTAGAGAGTCTTGTTATGACTGTCCATTTAGAGACAAAGGACGATATGGGGATTTGACGGTAGGCGATGCTTGGGGACATGCAGCAAGGTATAAAAGACTGTTCAATATAAATAATAGAAAAAATGGAATTAGTTCTTTACTCTGTAATACAGGTAAAGGTAAAAAAATCGTTGATTTATTGTCTGATGAATTTATTTTAACGCCAGTTCTTGCATCTGAGACATTTTCTCAAGATGCACTTTTACCAGCTAATAGGCTTATACCACCAGAGAGATATACTATCTATCAAAATCCTGAATCATTATCTTATGTAGATTTAGTTGAAAGTGTATTACACGTGGACTTAGAACAAGCATATAGATCTTTTAAAAGAGACTATTTGCGAACTCGCATTAAACAATTTGTAAAAGAACGTATTTTGAATTTGAAATGTTTGTTATTGATATATTAAGGTGCTTAAAGTGAAATTTTATGCTTTGGAAAAAATCATTTTATGAACTTATATTAAATGAATTGACACCGGTTTTATTTAGTCGCCATTTACGGCGGTTAGTGTATACGCGTTTGTATGGTGTAAAAATGGGAAAGGATGTCTATATGTATCGGCATATAGAGCTACGTGCTCCTCAGAAACTTATAATAAAAGGTAAGAACTCAATAGGGAAGCATGTAATACTTGATGCGCGAAAGGGATTATGTATAGAAGAAGGCTGTGTAATAGCTAGTCATGTTTTAATATGGACTTTGCACCATGACTACAATTCTGATGACTTTAGAGGTGCAGGAGCACCTGTTGTGCTTGGTTCATATTCTTGGATCTGCTCTCGTGCTATAATTCTGCCAGGTGTTAACATCGGACGGGGGGCAATAGTTGCTTCCGGGGCTGTAGTTACAAAGGATGTACCTCCTTATGCAATTGTTGGAGGTGTACCAGCTAAGATAATAAGTTATCGTGAAAAGAAAGACTATCAATATAATCCACGGAATCCGTATCATTTTATTTAATATCATGACTTTATGAAAGAAAGATTTGAATATATTGATTCCATTAAAGGGTTTGCTATATTTTTGATGGTTATGGGACATGTCATCGCTTGGAACTATACTGATTATAAAACTGTTTGTATTTATGATTTTAAGCAGTTGCCAAATATAAAATTGGGTGGACTGGTTTGGCAGATAATTTATTCTTTTCATATGCCTTTGTTTTTTATGGTTTCTGGATTTTTATCATACAAAATATATGATTGGCAAAATTTTTTCCCATTTCTCAAAAAAAAGATAAGTCGTTTATTTATTCCTTGGCTTTGTACAATTTGGATTGTATATGTGTTGAGAGGAGCAATAGGTTATTGGTTTCTATTGTGTCTTTTTGAACTTTCTATATTAGGTTTCCTTATGATGGTTGTAATGGAGAGGATTAATAGAAAGAGAAGGCTGTTGTTTGATATTGTTTTTATCCTAATGATTTATGCTATTTTTCGTTTCAGTTGTGTTACAACTTGGAAGATATTGGGAATCGATTTGGGACGTTTTGTTGGTGCATTGATACCATTTGGTATGGGTGTATTATTGCGTAAGTATAAATCACTGTTTCATGTATTTATAGAACAATCATGGTTTTATACTATAGCAATACTTTCCTTTTTTATACTTTTTATTAGTCGATATTTTGAAGATTTAGGCATAATTCCACTATACTGTGTTAAATTGGGGGGTACTTACTTCCATTGTTAGGGTCTCTTATTGTTTTTTATACTTTTTCTCATGGGATATATATGCGTATGCGTTCTGTACTATCCTATTTGGGACGTCACAGTTTGCCTATTTATATTCTTCATATTGCATTTGTTATCCAATTGCCACAAGTCGGTAGTTTTATACTTCAACAGAATGCAATAACTTCGGTTACAATACAAATTCTGTATGCTACAGTACTTACTATTTTCTCTATTAGCTTGTCGCTTGTTGTATATAAAATTATCGTGATGAGCTCATGGTTAAAACGATTGTTTTTTGGGGAATGATTTTTATTTATAATTGTATAGGCTAACTTTTTTGGTTTTTCTTATGTCTAATTGATATATGGGTAGTTTAGTCATTATTGATAATCATAAAATTAGCAAATCAACGAATGAAAAGTATTGGAGAAAAAACGACAAAGAATGTATTGGTATTGTTTAGTATATTATTATCAATGCAATTTTGGAGCTATATTCCTTATTTAAAAATAGATGGGCTTCCTCCAAAATTAGCGGGATTATTATTTGCTATATATATTGTAATCTTGTTTATATATAGGAAAATCTCAATAAATGATACTACAGGTATAGTTCGAATTGTTAAATGGACTATTGTGACAATCTTCATTAGTTTTATTCCGGCTTATATTGAGTGGAATCAGAGTGTCATATCAACAGTAAAGGCTTCTATTGTATTATCTTATGGTTTATTTCTATTTTTAGTCTTACATAAATGGCAATATAGTACTAAAGCTTTGATGTCTGTACTGACATTTCTTAGTGTTGTATGGGTTATTCTTGAGATAGGTCAACAATTTACATATCCGACATTTTGGTTTTCTGGAAGATTTTTACAAAATAATAGTGTTAATGAACGAATGGGAATATGGCGTTTTTATATATGGGGCGTTGATATTGTTATGATTTCTTTTTCTTATTGGTTATTCCGATGCATTGATTTAACGAAAAAGACGAATAAGAATATGGTTAAATCTGTTCTTATGACTATTTTACTTATGGCAGGTTTACTATGTTATGGATCTCGCAAGCATATTTTTGCAACATTGGCTATCTTGGCATATTCAGTCTTGACAGTTAAGGGAAAGAGGAAATATGTGTATGTATGCATTGCTTTGTTATTACTTCTTTTTCTTTTTGAGACTTTTTTTGCAGGTTATGCAGAGATGTCAGAGCGTGCAAATGAGGCACAAGGAGAAGGTGAGGACTTTATTCGTTATATTTCGGCCCAATATTTTCTCTTTGATTTCTCAAATTCACCCTTATATCCGTTATGGGGAGCAGGACTTGAAGGCGAAGGTAGTTTACTTAAAGGACAACTTGAGCGCTTGGCGGATTATGGATTGTACCAAGCTGACGTAGGTATTATTGGTTATTATTCAAAATTCGGTCTTTTGGGAGTTTCTGCCATTGTATGGTACATATATATATTTCTAAGAAATTGGAAATTTATCGATAAGTGGTTTAAATACTTTTTTATAATGAAAATGTTTCTGATAATATTTGACTTCTGGGCTATATGGTCTGTAGGTATGATGGCTTATGCTGTATTTTTATATATGCTCGACCAAAACATAAAAAAGAATAAAGCTATATTAAAATGAAAATAGGAATCTTAACTTACCATTGCGTCCCAAATTTTGGAGCGCAATTACAGACTATATCTACTGTTGGTTATGTAAAAAAAATGGGACATGATCCAATTGTTTTACATTGGTATCCTCAAGATTTGGAAGATATGTATGTTGAGCGTATTCCTGAAATTCAAGTTAAAGAACATTTAAACTTTACGAATGAGGTGTTGCCTGTTTCAAAATTATGTAGATCTGAAGAAGATTTATTGGAAGTGATAGAAGAAAATCATATTGAAGCTATCATTGCAGGAAGTGATGCACTTTTTAAATATGTTCCTGAAGTATGTCGCAAAAGATTTTCAAAAAAGAAATTTTCTTATGTTTCTATTAAAGTACTTTCAGTCGAAGATAAACACGCAAATCCTTTTTTCTGTGATTATTATACAAAATTACATAGATCTATTCCAATTTGTGCCTTTTCTGTCTCTTCACAGAATTGTCCATATTACCTTTTAAATAAAAATGAGCGGTTATACTTTTATGAAGGAATTAATCATTATAAAAGTGTAACAGTGAGGGATGAATGGACAAAAGAAATGGTAGAGGAATTGTCCAAATTTAGAAATGTTAAAATAACGCCTGACCCAGTTTTCTCTTTTAATACAAATTGTTATATTAGCATTCCTACTAAAGAAGATATATTGCAAAAATTTAATCTTAAGGCTAATTATGTATTGCTCAGTTTTAGTAGTAAATATATGAAACGATCATACATAAAGAAACTTGCTGAAGAACTTGAAAGGTACGAGGTTGAGCCTGTAATCTTTCCTATGCCAGAAGGTTTAATTGATGCTGGTGTTAGCAAAAGAATTGAATTACCACTTTCTCCAATTGACTGGTATGCACTTATAAAATATGCAAAAGGGTATATTGGAGAGAGAATGCATCCAATCGTTGTGTCAATACATAATTCTACGCCCTTTTTTTGTTTTGATGAATATGGAACTGTTTCTAAAAAAATGGGAGGGATCTTTAAAGAGTATAAACAAGAATCAAGTAAAACATATCATATTCTGAAAGCGGCAAGCTTAATTAATTACTTATATGCATACAAGACTAAAATGCAATATCCTACACCTCGGGAAATCATAAGGAAGATAATGTCATTTGATTATGAAAAGTGTAGACTGTTTGCACAATCATATAATATATTATATAATGAAAGTATGAAGCAAGTCTTTATTGATTTAGGGATAACGAAATAGAATATTATATATTATTTTGTTAGATGTTTTTATTGTAAATATATACTGATTGAATAGGCCGGTTATGAAGATAGTGTATTTTAGCCAACTTCCATTTACAGACAATGATTTTCCTTTGATTCGAGCTTTTCAGCAACAGGGTATTGATGTGTATTATTATATACAAATAAATAGTTTTAGATTAAGAGCGGGTTTGATTGATATAAAAGAACAGATCCCTAAAAATGGGATTTTTAAAGCTTCAGAATATCAGGAATTCTTGATGTATAAAGATTATATAGATCTTAATAAAATATTTGTTGTAAATAGTACTAAAAGTTTAGGATTGCATCCAAAAACAATTTTGCTGTATTTGAAACTTGTAAAACATATTAAATCTTTTCGTGCTAATATTATTCACATTACTTGGCCTTTAATGGGAATTAAGTTATTATTATATGCTTTTCGAAAGAAAATTGTATTAACATTACATGATCCGTTTCCGCATTCAGGAAAAGAGAGTCTCAAATTTGAATTATACCGTAGGCTAAGTATTGCTTTGATTGACAGAATAGTTATGCTAAATAATCGAAATGTAAGAATGTTTTGCGAGTATTACAATTATCCTTTTAGTAAAATTCTTGTGACCCAAATGGGTGAATTCGATTATATGAGAAATGTTAAATGTTTGTCTGAGACAAAAGATAAACCTTATATTTTATTTTTTGGTTATATATCTCAGTATAAGGGGGTTGAGGTTTTGCTTGAATCAATGAAATATATTCATGAAAAATATGCGAATATCAAACTTGTTGTTGCGGGTGGTGGTAAAATATATTTTGATAAATCTTTGTATGAGGAACAAGATTATATAGAAATACGTAACTGCTATATTGGGATTCCTGAATTGGTAGGATTGCTTAGAGGTTGTCTATTTGCTGTATGTCCTTATAAAGATGCTACCCAGAGTGGGGTAATCCAGACGGCTTTTTCTCTTAATGTACCTGTTATTGCAACTGATGTAGGAGCGCTACCTGATGCTGTAACTGATGGAGTAACAGGAGCTATTATTCCGCCATGTGATGTTAATGCTCTTACATGTAAAATTGATGATTGGTTGAAAAATCCTCAGAAAATAAACTTAATGAGGTGTAATATAGAATCTATTTGGCGAAAAAAAATGAATTGGGTGCCAATAGTAAAACAATATGAAGAATTTTACAAAGAATTTATTTTTAATCAATCATGACAAAATTTTCTTTTGTTATACTCCATTATAATACCTTTACTGATACAATTGAGTGTATTGATTCAATTAAAAAGTATATATCGGCTAGGTCTAGGGATATTATTGTAGTAGATAATTGTTCTCCTAATAGTTCGGGATCGTTGTTAAAATTAAAATATGCAGAGGATGACGAAGTACAGGTACTGATGAATTCGGAAAATTTGGGGTTTGCGCGAGGCAATAATGTTGGATTTAAATATGCGAAGGAACGTGGAGCGGATTTTATTGTTATGCTAAATAATGATACATTACTACTTGATAATTCATTTTGTTATCAAGTTGAAAATGAGTATAAGTTGAGTCATTTTGCTGTACTTGGTCCAATGGTAATAACACCAACGCCTCCATATGATAGTAATCCTGGCAGAAATCAATTACCTTCTAAGGGGTATTGCCGAAGGCAAATAGTGAGATATTGTATATATGCTTTGATGAATTGGTTGGGGGTAGATATGTGTATCAGAAGTATTATGTGCAGAATTACCCACAAGAAATCTTCTACAAAAGCTAAAGAAATAAACAAAAGAGTCGAAAATGTACAGTTGCATGGATGCTTTTGGATTTTTTCTCCTAATTATATTGAGCAGTTTGATGGAATAAATGCTCGCACATTCTTATACCATGAAGAAGAGCTTCTTTTTTTAAGACTCAAAAAATGTGGACTTAAGTCTGTATATCTACCAACTTTGAAGATATATCATAAGGAAGATCGGGCGACTAATAGTATTAAGATTAGTAACAGAAAGCGGCAGATGTTTGTATATAAGCATTTGATTTTATCTCATAGAATTCTACTGGATGAACTGTCTGGAAGAGATTGTAAATAGTGCAAGAGGTTATATTGATACTCCATCTATATTATAATGTATAATAAATTCTGTAAGTAATTGAAATGTATACTAGATTTATTATGAGTAATAAACTAATTCTCATTTAGTTTTAAATGTTTTTTAAATAAATATGTAGATAATGGAAAAGGATATTAAGATTGCAGTAGCTGGAACAGGCTATGTAGGGTTGAGTATAGCCACTTTGTTAAGTCAACATCATCAAGTAACAGCTGTTGATGTAATACCTGAAAAAGTGGATCTTATAAATAATCGGCTATCTCCAATACAAGATAAATATATTGAGGAATATTTAGCTCAGAGAAAATTGAATCTATATGCTACATTGGATGGTGAAGCTGCTTATAGGAACGCTGATTTTGTAGTCATTGCCGCTCCAACTAATTATGATCCTGTGAAAAACTACTTTGATACAAGTCATGTAGAAGAAGTGATTGAATTGGTGAAGAGAGTTAATCCAAATGCTATTATGGTGATTAAAAGTACTATACCTGTAGGCTATACGGAATGTGTGTGTAAAAAAAATGAATACGGAAAATATCCTTTTTTCACCAGAATTTTTACGTGAGAGTAAGGCTCTTTATGATAATCTCTATCCTAGTCGTATTATTGTAGGTAGGCCTAATGGCAACAAACGATTGGAAGAAGCTGCGCAAACTTTTGCGGCTTTGTTGCAAGAGGGGGCTCTTAAAGAGAATATTGATACATTGTTTATGGGGTTGACTGAGGCGGAGGCTGTAAAACTTTTTGCGAATACTTACCTCGCTCTTCGCGTGTCTTATTTTAATGAGTTGGATACTTATGCTGAAATGAAGGGTTTGGATGCGCAAGCAATTATTAATGGTGTGAGTCTTGATCCACGTATTGGCATGCATTATAATAATCCATCGTTTGGTTATGGTGGTTATTGTTTACCTAAAGATACTAAACAACTCCTTGCTAACTATGCTGATGTCCCTGAGAATTTGATACAAGCAATTGTTGATTCAAATTCTACCCGAAAAGATTTTATTGCTGACCGTGTTCTTTGCAAAGCTGGCTATTACGATTATTACAATCGCGGTGATTACAAACCCAATGAGGAGAAAAATTGTGTGATTGGTGTATATCGGTTAACAATGAAATCTAATTCGGATAATTTTCGCCAATCATCTATTCAAGGTATCATGAAACGTGTGAAAGCTAAAGGTGCAGTGGTTATCATCTATGAACCTACATTGGAAGATGGTAGTACCTTTTTCGGTAGTAAGGTGGTAAATAATCTAGATGTATTTAAACAAAGAAGTCATGCAATTATTGCAAACAGATATGAAGCTTGTCTTGATGATGTTAACGAGAAAGTGTATACAAGGGATATTTTTAGAAGGGATTAAATAATTATTTGCTTTGAGGTGCTGATTCGTATGATATGTTCCTAATATTTATGATTTGTTAGTAATGGTAAATAATGTGGGGCAAAATGTCTTTTAAACAATTTATTTATGAAAAAAACAGCGATAGTATCATGCTATTTTATACATAATTATGGTAGCATGTTGCAGGCTTATGCTACGCAGAAGGTGTTAGATAAGCTTAATGTGGAAAATGAAACGGTTAATGTCACTGGCTTTTTAAAAGATCTCCGTCGTTCACAATATTTATATATTTTGAAATCAGGCATTACTTCGGATATTTTTCGTACTCGTTTAGGGAAGGCTAAGAACTTATTAGAAAAACGATTTCTGTCAAATGAATATACAAAGAGTATTAAATATAGAGATTTGAAATTTGATGAATTCAAACAGAAATATATTCGTCTCTCGGAAGAATATTCATCCATAGATAGTCTATCTAAAAAATGTGAAGAAAAATATGAGGCAGTATTGATTGGCAGTGATCAACTTTGGCTTCCAGCAAATATTGCAGCTAATTATTATACATTAAACTTTGTGCCTGAAAGTGTGAACTCTATTGCTTATGCAACAAGTTTTGGTGTATCATCCCTTCCTAGGGATACGGCCGAGATGGTGCGGAAATTTATGCCAAGAATTAAACATGTGAGTGTGAGGGAGCAATCTGGACAAGCATTGATTGAACAAATTACTGGCCGGAAAGTTCCGGTTGTGTGTGATCCTACTTTACTTCTTACAGGCGATGAATGGTTGGAAGTGCAAGAGCAAAGCTCTGTGGAAAGAGAACCTTATATATTTTGTTATTTTATAGGGAAAACTACTGTACATAGGGAATTTGTAAAGAGATTAAGAATGGAAACCAAATTGAAAGTTGTTGCCTTAACACATGTTGATCACTATGTAAAATGTGATGAAGGGTATGCTGATGTTACTCCTTATAATGTAGGTCCCATGGATTTTGTTAGGCTAATAAAAAATGCAACACATATTTGTACTGATTCATTTCATTGTTCTGTATTTTCTATATTATATTCAAAGAATTTTTATGTATTTAGACGCTATACACAGTTGACAAAGCAATCTACTAATAGCCGACTTGATACTTTATTTGATTTACTCAATATAAAAGGTCGTATACTAAATGGAGATGAAGATGTTAATGCTTGTTTGTGTATGTATATTGATTATGAAAAAGTGCATGGTTTATTGGATGCTTTGCGTGAATATTCATACTCGTATTTGAAAAAAGCGTTATGGAATAATTCTAATTTGATGTAGGTCTAATTAGGTGGCGAGATTTAACAGATGATAGAGATAAAAGATAAAAAAGAATGTTGTGGATGCGGAGCGTGTGCTGCTATATGTCCTAAAGGATGTATTGAAATGAAAAGGGACAGTGAAGGTTTTGCGTATCCTGATATTGAAATGAAATCGTGCATTAATTGCGGTTTATGTGATAAGACTTGTCCTATTATAAATCTTTATGAGGAGAGGCCTTTTGAACAAAAAGGTTATGTAGTACAACATAAGAATTTACAAATATTGAAAGAAAGCACTGCTGGTGGTGCTTTTTCTGCAATATCCAAATATGTGATTGATAAAGATGGACTTGTATTTGGAGTTGCATTAAGTGATACTTTGATGGCTTATCATACATACGTAGATAAAGAGGAAGATTTGCAATTATTCAGAAATAGTAAATATATACAGAGTTTTCTGGGGAAAAATATATACGATACGGTAAAATTATTTTTAAATCAAGGAAGGTTAGTATGTTTTAGTGGTACTCCTTGTCAAATTGAAGGATTAAAACATTATCTGAAGAAAGATTATGAAAATCTAGTTTTAGTTGATGTAGTCTGTAGAGCGGTGCCTTCTCCTTTTGTATTTAAGAAATATATAGAACTAAAACAAAGTCACTTAAAGGAAAAAATACGGAAAGTACGATTCCGAGATAAATACTATGGATACAAATATTCTACAATGAATATTATTACAGATAAGAATAACGGTAATTATCATCAAGGGGTAGAGAGTGACCTTTGGTTGAGGGCTTTCTTTTCTGGTATGTGTAATAGACCTTCTTGTTATGATTGTAAATTCAAGAAGCAGTACCGTGTTAGTGATTTTACGATTTGGGATTGTTTTGATGTAGGACGTTTTACGAAAAAAATAGATAGTGATAAAGGGGTAACAAGGGTGCTGATACATACGCAGAAAGGAAGATATATATTTTCACAGGTTAGTAAACTTCTTTATTTCGAAGAAGTTAAAATTGAAAAACTGATTGCAGGAACAGCCGAAATGAAAAGGTCTGTACAATACAATCAGAAGCGGGAAGAATTTATGCACGATGCAGAATATATGGAATCTGATGTTTTATTTAAAAAATATTTTCCACAAACTTGTAAGAACCAAATTGAGCATATTTTGAGATTATTGTGCTATAAAATTGGAATTTATGGTATTGCAAAAAAAGTATATGTGCGCCTAACTAATAAATATTGAATAAATTTTTGATTAGTGTTTTATTGTGTTGAATTTTATTTGTGAAAGTATTTAGATGTGTAAGATGGTAAAATACTTGTTGACTATTATTGTACCAATTTATAAAATAGAAGAACTTTTTTTGCGTAGATGTATAGAAAGTTTGATAAGTCAAAGTGAAAATGGTTATAAAATCATTTTGGTTGACGATGGTTCACCTGACAATTGTGGAGTTATATGTGATGAATATGCACAGAAGACTTCTATTATTACTGTTATACACCAAAAGAATCAAGGTGTTTCAATAGCGAGAAATAATGGAATAAAACAAACTGAGACTAAGTGGTTAACATTTGTAGATGCTGATGACTGGGTTGAAAGTGATTATATATCAACATTGTATAAAATATTGGAAAACGAAGAATTGAATGTTGATGTTGTTATGTATGACTATGTTAGAGAGTTTAAAGGCAGTAGTGTTAGGGAATCTTTTTCTGACCAAAGCGGAATGATTGAGAATACAGATTTGGAAGTATGTAGACGATCTACATTCTATAAATTAATCCAGAATGGAAAATTGAATCCATATTCTGTTATTGCATTATGGAACAAAGCTTATAAAACAAATTTTTTAAGAGATAATGATATTTGGTTCATTCCTGAGGCGAAAAAAGGACAAGATAGGCTTTTTAATGCTGATGTTTTGAATTTAACAAATCATATTTACTATATAAACAGTATGATTTATCATTATAGGTGTTGGGAGAATTCTCGTACTAATAAATTCGATTTAAATATTCCTCAATTAACTTCAATAGAACTAGAAACTTTAGAAGGTATAATGCGAAAACATAAATTGCAGGATAAAGTAGATAAATATTTGAAATGCCGGATATGTACCAGATTATATACTTGTATGCGTCTTTATTTTTTTCATGATAAGAATAGATTGCCGTATCGTGAGAAAATTAATCAGGTACGAAGTCTGATAAAAAAGAATCCGTATAAAGATGCATTGATGATGGTTGATATGAATTTACTAACCATACAAGAAAGAATTTTTGTTTGGAGTTTGAAAGCGAATTTTTACTCTTTATGCTATTTTTTGGTTCGAATAAAAAGTGCTGAATTTAGAAAAAAAATAAATTAAAATATTTATATGTTCAACTTAAACATATATTCTTCTACTGGAATAATCAATGTCTTAAAATAAATCCCTAATAATACTTATGAAAAAAATTTTGATGGTCTGCGAAGCATTCGGAGGCGGTGTTTTTGCATACGTATCTCAGCTGTGTAACGATATGTGTGAGGAGTTTGAAGTCTATTTGGCTTATGCACTCCGTCCTCAAACTCCTCCAAATTATAAAGATACTTTAGATGTAAGAGTACATTTAATAGAAGTGAAAAACTTTGGGCATCTTAAAAATCTTGTTACTGATATTAAACTTATTAAAGAGTTGCGACATATTGAACGCAATGTGAAACCTGATGTGATTCATTTACATTCGTCTATAGCTGGAGGTATAGGTCGTATCGCCTTTAAAGGCAAAGAGAACACTGTCGTTTATACACCGCATGGCTATTCGTTTGTATTGATGGGAAAAGATTCCCTGAAGATGCGTATGTACAAATGGATAGAAAAGATGCTTGGTAAGGGAAATAGCATTACTTTAACTTGTTGTGAGAGTGAAGATGAGGTGGCAAAGACTGTAAGCAAACGTACTGCATATGTGGAAACCGGTGTTAATTTGGAAGATCTTTCTAATTCATTGGATGGAATTAAACCGATAAAGCATGAGAAGTTTACAGTTTATACACTAGGGAGGATTTGTGTACAAAAGCAACCAGAACTGTTCAATCGCATTGCAGAACTTGTACCAGAGGCAAGGTTTGTTTGGATTGGTGGTGGTGAATTGGCTAATTGCTTAACGGCTCCAAATGTTGAAATAACAGGTTGGAAACCACGAAAAGAAGCATTAGCCATGGCCAAGGGCGCTGATGTTTATGTGCTGTGTTCATTGGGAGAAGCTATAGCCATGAGTCTCATTGAAAATATGTTTATTAAGAAACTCTGTCTTGTAAGTAATGTGATGGGAAATAAAAGTGTGATAGTAGACGGAATGAATGGATACTTATGTGATGAAGCAGAAGACTATGCTGCACGAATAAAACAGGCGATGGCATCATTTCCTACTGCTCTTTCTCAGAAGGCTTATGAGGATGTGTTGAACATATACAATACGCATCAAATGAGAAAAAAATATATTGATTTTTATAACTCTGTATGTAAATAGTATGAAACAGTATGATTATTTGATTGTTGGTTCAGGCCTTTTTGGTTCTGTATTTGCTTATAAAGCTACACAGCAGGGTAAAAAATGTTTGGTGATTGATAAGCGTTCACATTTAGGGGGTAACATTTTTTGTGAAGAAATAGAAGGTATTAATGTGCATAAGTATGGAGCACATATCTTTCATACCTCTAATAAGCAAGTTTGGGATTTTGTTAATTCTATTGTAGAGTTCAATCGTTATACTAATTCTCCTATTGCCAATTATAAAGGGAAACTTTATAATTTACCTTTCAATATGAATACATTTTATCAGATGTGGGGGGTGACTACTCCCTCTGATGCCATGGAAATAATAGAAAGACAAAAGAATGAAGCTGTTACATTATTGAATGGGAAAGAACCTCAAAATTTAGAGGAACAAGCATTATTGCTGGTAGGTAGGGATATCTATGAACGATTGATAAAAGGATATACTGAGAAGCAGTGGGGGAGGAAGTGTACAGAATTACCTGCTTTTATTATTAAACGTTTGCCTGTTCGTTTAATTTTTGATAATAATTATTTTAATGATAAATATCAAGGTATTCCTATTGGGGGTTATAATAAGTTGATAAAAGGATTGCTTACGGGAGTGAGAACAATGGTGAATACAAACTTTTTTGAAGAACGGGCTTGTTGGGAAAGAATAGCGGATAAGATTGTATTTACAGGTAAGATAGATGAATATTATAATTATTGTTTTGGTAAGTTGGAGTATCGCACAGTTCGTTTCGAGGAAGAAGTGCACGGTTGTAGTAATTATCAAGGGAATGCAGTGGTAAATTATACAGAAGCAGAAGTGCCATACACTCGCATTATTGAACACAAGCATTTTGAAATGTTTGGCACAGAGATAGATAAATGTTCTAAAACTGTGGTTTCAAAAGAGTATAGCACAGAGTGGCAACCTGGGATGGAACCATATTATCCGGTGAATGATGAGAAGAATTCAACTCTTTACATTCAATATAAGAAATTAGCAGATAAGGAAGATAATGTGATATTTGGCGGCAGATTAGCTGAATATAAATATTATGATATGCATAATATTGTGGAGAAGGTGTTGAAATATTTTTGATTATCCGTGAGGACTATATAAGATAGAATGTGATGCATATAAAGAAACTATTATCATTACTTGTATTGATTGTATTGTGTAGAATAGAGGCTGGTGCTCAACTATCTTATGGTACTACTGGCTTGTTGAATATGCCTACGGCGGAAATGCAAAAGGATAAAACGTTAATGTTTGGTGGTAATTGGCTGAATAAGCATGCTACGGTACCTCGGTGGTGGTATGATACTTGGAATTATTATGTAAATATAACTATATTTCCTTGGTTTGAGGTTGGCTATTTGTGTACCGGGCATAAAGCTGTGCCGACAGACTATGGTAATCGTTCTGGTTATTGGGTACCATCTACTTATGGAAGGTTTATTAATCAAGATCGCTCTTTTCATTTTCGTTTACGGGCATGGAAGGAAGGATGGTGGAAAAAGTGGACACCACAAATCGTATTAGGAGCGAATGATGCAATCGGTGATTCATGGAATGGGGGATCTCTGACATATACTTCAGAGGCTATTTATAGCAATGGATTTTTGAATCGTTATTATCTAGCCATAACCAAGCATTTTACTTATTTAAATGTTGGTACTTTAGGCGTACATTTTGCATGGATATATAGTAAGCGTCTTGATAATAAATTGAATGACCCTGCTGTGGGTGCAAATTTTCGGTTTGAATTATTGGACGATAGTTCGTTATTTCATAAATTGCTAAATGGGGTGAATATTATGTCGGAAATTGTTCCTGGGTATACAGATGTGAGAGAGGATTTGACCTTTGATCCTAAAGGAACAAAATATCAAGTAAACATTGGCTTGGGCTACTCAATTTGGAGAGAACATATAACTTTTGTAGGTGAATTGAATAAAATGAAATATTTTTCGTGTGGTATTATTTTCAAGATTCATTTAAAATAAATATTAGTATAGTAAAGTATAAGTGACAGAAACGATTTATTGTAAGAGTCGTATTTAATGGCGATATTTTTCATAAAAATGAAACTTGAACAATTGCTAATATATTTATTGTCTGTGAATTGATTCTTTGTACTCTTATCACCTATAAATTAATTCTATAAATTCAATCATCATTTTTATGAAAATAATGATGTAATATGATTGTTGTTATGACTCTTATTACTGGAAATAAATAATTTGTCGCTCTTGTCTTAATGTATAAATCGTTTGCTAACCTTCTCGTTTCTTACTTTTGATTAATGTTGAATTTGTATGAAAATATTTAGATTGGAAGTGGTTGGAGAATATGGGATAATGATATCTGGATTAAGTCGAAAAAATCAATATAGAAGAATGGAAATAATAAAAACAGAGATAGACGGTGTGGTGATTATTGAACCCCGTATTTTTTGTGACGAGAGAGGTTATTTTTTCGAATCATTCTCACAACTAGAATTTGATGAGAAAGTTATGCCCATAAACTTTGTACAAGATAATGAGAGTATGTCCAGTTATGGTGTGATGCGCGGGCTTCATTTTCAGAAGATGCCTTACACTCAGAGTAAATTGGTACGATGTGTAAAAGGCGCAGTTTTGGATGTAGCAGTGGATATCCGTAAAGGAAGTCCGACCTACGGGCAGCATGTGGCTGTGGAATTATCTGAGGATAATCATCGTCAGTTTTTTATACCTCGTGGCTTTGCACATGGCTTTTCTGTACTCACGGAAATAGCCGTTTTCCAGTACAAGTGTGATAATTTTTATGCTCCTCAGTCGGATGGTGGTATTCAGCTGATTGATGGAAGTTTGGGCATTGATTGGCGAATACCGACCAACAAGGTTATTCTGAGTGAAAAAGATTTGAAGCATCCTCTGTTGGCTGAATATGATTCTCCCTTTGATTACAATACAAATTTATACAAATGATGAATAATCATCAGGCAACTAAGCGACACGTAAAGACCGTATAAAACTAACGTAGGATAATATCCTCACTTTCTTAATAAAAACGTACTTACTATGAAACCGCTGACTTCTGATCGGGCAGAATCTATCCGCGACGTCGCCATACTTGGTGATTTTCTGCTGTTAAACTTCTCGATGCTGGCAGTATATTTTCTATTGAAAATGGTAAATGTGCCGGCTGTTGCTTTTCCATTTAAAACCTATCTGGTAATGTCAAATCTGTGTTACGTGCCTTGTATTTCAATTTTTAAAGTGATTTTGCATTATCGGATTGTTCGTCCTGAACAAATTGTAGGTCGTTTGCTAGGAACTGTGACTTTGCATATCGTAGTGTTTTTAACAGCGCTAGCTTTAATAAAAGTTGGAAATTTTTCCCGTATTTATCTTTTGTCTTTTTATCTGTTGTTCCTGCCTTTACTCGTCGGCTGGAGATTGACTCTAAGACATATAGTGAAACTTGTTCGCAAACATGGAAAAAATGTACGCACGGTTGTATTGGTAGGTGGAGGCGATAATATGGCCGAACTTTATCAGGTACTAAGTGATGTGACTTATGGGTATAGAGTAAAGAAAGTCTTTTTTGCGAAGGATGGGGTAGAGGGAGACACATTGTCTGAATCTTTCTGTCGAGCAGAAATGCAAAGGTTGAAGGAATGGCTTTCTGAGAATGAAGTTCAGGAATTATATTGTGGTCTTTCTGCTGTGTACAAGGATGATATTTTATCCATTATTCGTTATTGTGAAAATAATCTGATCCGCTTTTATAGTGTACCTTCTCTTCGCAATTATGTGAAACGGCAGTTGCAGTTGACTTTACTGGGGGATGTGCCTGTGTTGTCTATTCGATGTGAGCCTTTGCAAAAACCAATGAACCGTTGGATGAAACGGTGTTTTGATTTACTATGTTCTTCTTTGTTTTTGATAACTGTCTTTCCGATATTATATATTGTTGTGGGAACGATCATTAAAATCACTTCTCCGGGACCTGTCTTTTTCAAGCAGGACCGTAACGGTGAAAATGGGGAGATCTTTCAGTGTTATAAGTTCCGCTCGATGAAAGTGAACAAGGATTCTGATAAGATTCAGGCTACGAAGAATGATCCGCGCAAGACAAAATTCGGTAACTTCCTAAGAAAGAGTAATCTGGATGAGATGCCCCAATTTATCAATGTCTTTAAAGGGGAAATGTCTCTTGTAGGTCCTCGTCCCCATATGTTGAAGCATACAGAAGAATATTCCCAGCTGGTGGATAAATATATGATGCGTCATTTGGTGAAACCCGGCATTACGGGCTGGGCACAAGTGACAGGTTTTCGCGGAGAGACTAAAAAGGTATCTCAGATGGAAGGACGTGTGAAACGTGATCTTTGGTACATTGAGAATTGGACCTTCTTGCTGGACCTTCGTATCATGGTGATGACAGTGGTGAATATGTTCCGTGGAGAAAAGAATGCTTATTGATATGAATTATAAAGAAATAGATACGCAGCGTATCATTGACTATATAGGGGCGTTTGCTAATGGAGCTTCGGTGGATGATATCATTTTGCACTCCGGTGCCGATAAATTAAGGGTGTATCCTGCTCTGTTTGAGCTGGAGCAAAGCGGATGGCTGGAAGTGTTGGAAAGAGAAGAACTAGGAGCTCCCTCAATGGTCCGTAAGAAGAAGGTTGAAGAGAAGAAAAATGACAGGTAACAGCGGTTACTTTGTTTTAGGCGGCAGCCGGGATTGCTCTATAAAAGGAGTGGTTCCGGCTGTTTTGGTAATAATGGGCTATAGAAATTGAAGTGAAGCGATAAAGATTGAAACTAAGAACCTATATGATTACTGATTGATTTATTGCTACTTATAACTTTTCTCAGAAAAAACTGCTCTCGATGTCTTTTTTCTTTCTTTTATTAGAGATTTAATCTTCACCTTTGCATCATCGTTGATCAGCGAAGTGAATAAAAACAGAATTTAAATCTCTAAATGAAAAAGTAGAATGAGTGTAATTTTTAGAACGGTGGAGAGACCGTCTGACCCTCGGGTTGAGAATTCTCCCAAAAAGTATTTCCCGCAATTAGTAACTTTAGGACAAAGTGTGAATCTGGCATTTATTGCCCAAAAGATGCAGGATCGTTCATCGCTGTCTATCGGTGATATCAAGAGTAATGCAGAACTGTGGAGAAATTGAAAGAGCAGTTGTTGGAAGGTAAGACAGTGAATATTGCCGGGTTGGGTGTGTTTTTGCTGGCTGCTAAGTCGAAAGGAGAGGAAAAGGCAGAAGATGTGACTGCCAAGAGCGTGGACAGCGTTCGCATATTTTTTCAAGCCAATAAAGAGTTGAAGATAACCAAGACTGCTACGCGTGCCGGTGAAAAGTTGGATCTGGTCAGTTTGGACGATTATCTGAAAGGTCTATCAAACGTTCCTGCGGGAGGCGGCTCGGACGGTGGATCGGGAGATAACTCGGGCGATGGAGGACTGGATGAGAATCCACTCGGATAAGGAGAGCTGAAAAGTAAAAGTTGAGAATGAAAATCAAAAGAATCGCTATGAAGAAAACGAATTGGAAGGTGATTTTTAAAGTGATTATTGCCGTTGCTACTGCCATCGCAGGTGTGATTGGAGGGCAGGCTATGACATTTTAAGTATAGTTGATAGACGAAGAGAAGCCGTTATCCGAGAAGTTGAAGTTCGGATAGCGGCTCTTTTTTTATCTAACATCCGCTCCCCACATCAATTTATTGCGAAGCGTATCAAAGAAAACATGATTGAAGCGTTTGATTACCTTAATGCTGTAATCGGCCCGTGAGATTCGCAGACGGGTTGTTTCTTTGCAGGATTCACTACGACCGTCGATGGCAACCAGGAAACTGTGGCTGCGGCTTTCTACATCAAGAGTGATTTCCCAATCATCACAAATAACGATAGGTCGGACATTCAGACTATGCGGAGCCACCGGAGTGATAGCAATCGTTTTGCTATGGGGCACGATAACCGGACCACCGACACTCAGCGAATAAGCCGTGGAACCGGTAGGGGTGGATACCACCAACCCGTCAGCCTGATAAGTGGTGAGATGGGCACCGTTGATAGCAGTATGAATGCTGATCATTGAAGAACTATCGCGTTTCAATACAGCAATTTCATTGAGTGCATAAGGCGATTCCATCAATTTTTTGTCATCACAATGTAATTGCAACACGCTACGTTCTTCCACCTTGTAGTGGTTATTATAAATCTCATCGAAAGTCTCTTCCATCTCTTCCGGAGAAATGTCTGCCAGGAAACCGAGGCGACCGGTATTGATACCCAGAATGGGGATATTCTTTTTGCCTACCCGACTGGCTGCTTTTAGGAACGTACCGTCGCCCCCGATACTGATGACCATATCTGCTGTAAAATCGTCTCCGTCAAAGAGTTCGGCGGAAGCGATAGTCATGTGCAGGTCGGAAGTCAGGAAGTTATAGAACTCCCTGCAAATGCAAAGCTGGGCATTACGTCGCTCCAACAAGCGGAATAAAGTTTCCGCATGTGTTGATTTTTTTGCTTGGTAAGTATTTCCAAATATGGCAAATTTCATCGTCTGTACTTTCTTAATGAAATGCAAATATGGCGTTTTTTTCTCAGAACGCTGCCAATGTATCGCTATTATTTGTACATTTGCGGCAAACTATAAACCGAATTATGACTAGATTAAGTGTAATATAAATAAGGTGGCAACGCTGCGCAATGCCCGTGGAGGGTGATGTCCCTAATGTGGTGAAAGTAGCGCTGGATTGTGAAGGCTTTGGTGCGGAAGGAATTACCGTACATCCCCGTCCTGACGAGAGGCATATACGCCGTAGGGATGTGTATGATCTTGCGGCCGTTGCTTCGGTACAGAATTTAATATCGAGGGTTATCCCGCACCCGAATTTATTGATTTGGTCTTGAAAGTGAAACCGCATCAGGTAACTTTGGTGCCCGACAGCCCTACACAGCTGACTTCAAACGCAGGCTGGGATACCAAGACCCATTTTGACTTCTTGAACGAAGTGTTGGATGAGTTCAACAATGCTGGTATCCGTACTTCCGTATTTGTTTCCACCGATGCCGAAATGATAGAATATGCTGCCAAAGCCGGTGCCGACCGCGTGGAGCTATATACGGAACCTTATGCTACGGCTTATCCCAAAGGACGGGAAGCGGCTGTAGCTCCTTTTGTAGAAGCCGCCAAGTGGCACGTAGCTTAGGGCTGGGTCTGAATGCCGGACATGACCTGAGCCTGGTGAATCTGAATTATTTATATCAAAACATTCCATGGCTGGACGAGGTGTCCATCGGGCATGCGCTGATTAGTGATGCTCTGTATCTGGGATTGGAACGTACCATTCAAGGAATATAAAAACTGTCTTCGTTGATGAATGCAATGTTGTTATTAGCCCAAGTGGCTCCGGCGCTGACCGACTCTATTGCGGGCGCCAATCCGGTACTGACACAAGTAAACGCTTCCGACGAAATGAATTTATGGAGCATGGCCGTCAAGGGCGGCTGGATTATGGTTGTCCTGGGCTTGATGTCCGGACTTTGCTTTCTACATCTTGTTCGAACGCAACTATGTTATCCGGAAGGCGGGGAAAGAAGACCCCCATGTTCATGGATAAGATAAAGGATTATATCCTGCGGAGAAATAAAAGCCGCCATTGCTTATTGTCGCAGTGTGGATACTCCCTCGGCCCGTATGATTGAAGAAAGGTATCAGCCGTTTGGGACGTCCGGTGAATGATGTGCAGGCTGCCATTGAGAATGTGGGAAACATTGAGGTAGCGAAACTGGAAAAAGGATTGACGATTATGGCAACCATCTCCGGAGGTGCGCCTATGCTTGGTTTCCTCGGTACGGTGACCGGTATGGTGCGCGCGTTCTGGCAGATGGCGAATGCCGGAAACAATATTGACATAACGATGCTTTCCGGAGGTATCTACGAGGCAATGATTACCACGGTGGGCGGCTTGATAGTCGGCATCATAGCCATGTTTGCCTATAACTATCTGGTGACGCTGATAGACGGCGTGGTCAACAAGATGGAAGCCAAGACAATGGCATTCATGGACTTGCTGAACGAACCGGCGAAATGATTGATTAAAGAATTAGGAATTAAAAAATAAAGGCGTGTTAAAACGTAGAGTTAAAATATCACCCAACTTCAGCATGGCGTCCATGACGGACCTGATTTTCCTGCTGCTGATTTTCTTTATGATAACATCTACCATGGTATCGCCCAACGCTATCAAGGTATTGTTGCCGCAGGGAAAACAACAGACTTCCGCAAAGCCTTTGACGAGAGTCATCATAGATAAGAATCTGAATTATTATGCGGCTTTGGAAATGATAAGGAACAGACGATTTCGCTTGGAAGAGCTGACTCCTTTCCTGCAATCGTGCGCTGCGAAAGAACCGGAAATGTATGTGGCGCTTGTATGCTGATGAAGCTGTGCCTTACCGGGAAATCGTGAAAGTGCTGAATATTGCCAATGAGAATAAGTTCAAGATGGTGCTGGCTACACGACCACCTGAAGGGAAATGTACTAAATTGTACATTGTACATGGCTAAATTGTAAATGCAATGGTGGATCCGAAGAAGAAAGGCAAATATATAGGTATGGTAGGTGCACTTGTGGTACATGTAGCGTTCATTCTCCTGTTGATACTGGTTGGCTTCGCTTTGCCGGAGCAGCAGGATGAAGACGGTGTGCCGTTATGCTGGGAGAAGTGCCCGATGCACTGGGCGCTGCCGACCCTTCTTTAGTAAAGTGGATGTAATGCCTGAGGTTGCCGCTCCTCAAGTGCAGGAAACGGTAGAGCAGGAGATGCTTACCCAGGAAACTGAAGAAACCGTTGCCATCAAGCCCAAAGCGAACCTAAAAAGGAAGAAGTGAAGAAGCCGGAAAAGACGGAAGCCGAAGAAAGCGGAAGAGGCCCGCAAATTGGCAGAAGCTAAAGCCGAGCGGGAACGTAAGGAAGCCGAGGAAGCTGCCCGTAAGAGGGTAGCAGGTGCTTTCGGCAAAGGAGCCCAAATGGGTAGCAAAGGTACGACTGAGGGAACAGGTATCCAGGGAAGTCCCACCGGAAATGCGCCGGAAGGTGCGTCGAGCGGAACGGGAGGCTACGGAACTTTTGATTTGGGCGGGCGTTCTATAGGACAAGGCGGATTGCCGCGGCCGGTATATAATGTGCAGGATGAAGGTAGGGTTGTGGTGACCATCACAGTGAACCCTGCCGGACATGTGATAGCAACCAGCATCAACCGCCAGACCAATACCATAAATTCCGCCTTGCGGAAAGCGGCTGAAGATGCTGCTAAGAAAGCGCGTTTCAATGCTGTAAGCGGCTTGAATAACCAGACGGGAACGATAACATATTACTTTAAACTAAAATAAGAGGAGAACAATTATGGGTACAGTTTATGTTTTTTTTGCAGACGGATTTGAAGAAGTGGAAGCTTTCACCTCTGTGGATGTAATGAGACGTGCAGGGCTGAACGTGGAAATGATAACGGTGACTCCCGATGAGATAGTAACGGGTGCACACGATGTACCGGTGCTTTGCGATAAGAATGTAGTGAACTGTGACTTCTATGACGCAGAGCTTGTATTATTGCCTGGCGGTATGCCGGGTGCGTCCACTTTGGAGAAGTGTGGAGAACTGCGTAATCTGGTACTGCGTTTTGCCCAAGAGCAGAAACCGATTGCTGCTATTTGTGCCGCTCCTATGGTATTGGGTAAGCTGGGATTGCTGAAAGGCCGGAAGGCTACTTGCTATCCCGGCTTTGAACAGTATTTGGAAGGTGCCGAATGTACGGGTGCTCCGGTAGAAAGAGACGGCAACATCATTACCGGTAAAGGACCGGGCGCTGCCATGGAGTTTGCTCTGACGGTTGTAGATATGATGCTCGGAAAAGAGAAGGTACAGGAATTGAAAGAGGCAATGTGCGTAACGCATCTAACTTTCATTTTTAATTTTTAATTGATGGAGTATGCTCTGATAGTTGCCGGTGGCAAGGGCTTGCGCATGGGGACCGAACTCCCCAAACAGTTTCTGCCTATAGGGGGGAAACCTGTTTTGATGCGCACTCTGGAAGCCTTTTATGACTACAATCCGGAGATACATATAATATTGGTGCTTCCCGCATAGCCAGCAGTCTTATTGGACAGAGCTATGTGCAGGGAGCATTCTTTTTCATTGCCGCATACAGTGCAGACGGAGGGTGAGACGCGCTTCCACTCCGTAAAGAACGGATTGGCTTATGTCACTACTCCTGATTGGTCGGTGTGCACGATGGGGTGCGCCCGTTCGTTTCCCGGGAAGTGATTGCACGCTGTTATGACTTGGCAGCCGAGAAAAAGGCCGTAATTCCCGTGATAGATGTGGTGGAGACTGTTCGCCGTATTAAAGGGGAAGCAGCGTGACCGTCAGCCGGGATGAGTATAGATTGGTGCAGACTCCCCAGGTGTTTGATGCGGAACTACTGAAACAGGCCTATGAACAACCTTATACTTCTCTTTACCGATGACGCTTCTGTAGTGGAAGCATGGGAGTATCTGTCTTACCTCGCCGGGTAATCGGGAAAACATTAAAATTACCACTCCCTTTGATTTGAAAATAGCCGCTGCTCTGTTAGATTCATGTTTGATTTAGCTTCTCGTGACATAAAATACCTGTCGGGTGTAGGGCCGCAGCGTGCCTCAGTACTCAATAAGGAATTGGGCATTTACTCCTTGCACGATTTGCTATATTACTTTCCATATAAATATGTAGACCGTAGCCGGATCTATTATATTCAGGAGATAGACGGTACGATGCCCTATATCCAGCTGAAAGGCGAAATCCTAAGCTTTGAGACGGCTGGAGAAGGTAGGCAACGCCGTCTGATTGCTCATTTCTCGGATGGTACGGGGGTTGTGGACCTAGTCTGGTTCCAGGGAATTAAATTTCTGGTAGGGTAAGTATAAGGTACATCAGGAATATATTGTATTCGGAAAACCCAGCTTCTTCAACGGTACGGATTAACATGGCTCATCCGGATATAGACTCTGCTTCGGAACTGAAGCTCTCGACCATGGGATTACAACCTTATTATAATACGACTGAGAAAGATGAAACGGAGTTCTCTCAATTCGCATGCCATCGAGAAGATGATGAGCGCCGTAGTGCAGCAACTCCGCGAACCGCTGCCTGAAACGCTTTCTCCCGCTATATTGACAGAACATCATTTGATGCCGCTGACGGAAGCCTTGATGAATATTCATTTTCCGGCAAATCCGGAATTGCTTCGTAAAGCGCAATATCGCTTGAAGTTTGAAGAACTTTTTTATGTACAGTTGAATATTCTCCGCTATGCCAAAGACAGGCAACGGAAATATCGTGGATATGTATTTGAAACGGTAGGAGAGATATTCAATACTTTCTATGCCAAGAATCTGCCTTTCGAACTGACAGGTGCCCAGAAGCGTGTACTGAAAGAAATACGCCGGGATGTGGGGAGCGGTAAGCAAATGAACCGTCTGTTGCAAGGGGATGTAGGTAGTGGAAAAACGTTGGTGGCACTGATGAGTATGCTGATAGCGTTGGATAACGGTTACCAGGCTTGTATGATGGCGCCTACCGAGATTCTGGCTAACCAGCATTTTGAAACAATCCGCGAGTTGTTGTACGGAATGGATATACGTGTGGAATTGCTAACCGGTTCTGTGAAAGGAAAAAAGCGGGAAGCCATTCTCACCGGTCTGTTGACAGGAGATGTACGAATACTGATCGGTACGCATGCCGTGATAGAGGATACCGTGAATTTCTCTTCACTGGGGCTGGTCGTGATAGATGAACAGCACCGTTTCGGTGTGGCACAACGCGCACGTTTATGGACTAAGAATGCACAGCCCCCCCATGTGCTAGTCATGACAGCTACCCCTATTCCGCGTACGCTGGCCATGACATTATACGGTGATCTCGATGTTTCCGTCATTGATGAACTGCCGCCGGGACGTAAACCTATTGTGACCATTCATAAATATGATGCGCACCGTGTAAGCTTGTACCAATCCGTCCATAGGCAGATTGCAGAGGGCAGACAGGTATATATTGTATATCCTTTGATTAAGGAAAGTGAGAAAATCGATTTGAAGAACCTGGAAGAAGGCTACCTCCATATTTGTGAGGAATTTCCGGATTGTAAAGTCTGCAAAGTGCATGGCAAGATGAAAGCAGCTGAGAAGGATGCGCAGATGCAGCTTTTTGTTTCGGGCGAAGCACAGATAATGGTAGCGACTACTGTGATTGAGGTCGGCGTAAATGTACCGAATGCTTCCGTGATGATTATTGAGAATGCAGAGCGCTTCGGTTTGTCACAGCTCCATCAGTTGCGTGGTCGTGTAGGTCGTGGAGCAGAACAATCTTATTGTATTTTAGTGACCGGATACAAGTTGGTCGAGGAAACCCGCAAGCGCCTAGAAATTATGGTACGGACAAATGACGGCTTTGAAATAGCTGAAGCCGATCTGAAGCTACGAGGTCCCGGTGATTTGGAAGGCACACAGCAGAGCGGCATTGCTTTCGATCTGAAGATTGCCGATATAGCCCGTGACGGACAACTGCTGCAATATGTGCGCAATGTTGCTGAAGAAGTGGTGGATGCTGATCCTACCGGTATTCGTCCGGAGAATGAAATCCTGTGGCGCCAGCTAAAGGCACTTCGGAAAACTAACGTTAACTGGGCTTCCATTAGTTGAAATAACGGTTAAACATACACTTTATTTGTATTTTATGTTGTAAAACATATTGGTCCTTATCTTGCCGATATACAGGGAGTTAGGAGGTGATTTAATATGTACCTTTTAGTCCCTTACCGAAAAAATAGTTAAGAACTGATGTCGTTTTTTACCTTTGGGAGAATTTTTGAAAATCAATCTGGATATTCGCGTAGAACAAGTGGTGAATTTTTTTTCAAAATGAATGACGAAACGGATGAATTTTAATTGGATAAAAACTGCTCCTAATAGCTGCGACGGCAATGGTTAGCTTGAATTCTTTCTCGCAAGACCTGATTGCCCGCCAGGCCCCCATCGACAGGAAACTTAAGAGTGTAGACTCACTGGCTTTACAGAAACAGATACGTGCGGAACAATCTGCTTATCCAGGTCTAAGTCTATATCCGACTTGGAACAATGAGTATGTACAAGCTTATGGCGATGCTATCGTTCCTGAAAGCTATAAAGTGGACCTGACAGGTTTCTGTATGCCTACCACGCATACGAAGATTACCGATGTATTCGGTTATCGCCCCAGAAGACGCAGGATGCACTATGGCTTGGATGTTAAAGTATTCATCGGTGATACGATTCGAGCTGCTTTCGATGGTAAAGTACGCGTAGTAAAGAATCAGGGACGCCGTGGCTACGGTAAGTACGTCGTTATTCGTCACGACAATGGCTTGGAAACAGTTTACGGACACTTGTCTAAACAATTAGTAGATATTAATCAGTTGGTAAAAGCCGGCGAACCGATTGCATTAGGAGGCAATACGGGACGTTCTACCGGTTCGCACCTTCACTTTGAAACCCGTTTCTTGGGTATTCCCATCGACTGCGCTTATGTTTGACTTTGAAAAGCAGGATATCGTAGCTGATTCCTATACTTTTACTAAGACCAAGGCTCTTCAAAAGGTACGGCGCGTAGCATGGCATCGGGTGAAGGTCTGTTCTATAAGGTAAAGAGGGAGACACATTGTCTAAGATTGCAGCACGTCAGGGAGTCCTATTGACAAGCTCTGCACTGAATCAGCATTACGCGTAAAACAATCCTACGTCCGGGACAAGTATTACGCTGCTCGTAAGATAACGTAAACAATCCATAAAGAAGAGGGTACTTTAATATAATTTAGAGTGCCCTCTTTTCCTTTTTCTTTAATTATTCCTACCTTTGCAACCAATGTGTAAGGAAATGAAAGATACCAAGCAACAATTTGAGCATGTCATTGCGGTCTGCCGTGACTTGTTCTCTAAGAAACTTCATGATTACGGTCCGGCGTGGCGCATTCTTCGTCCGCTTCCGTAACAGATCAGATATTCATCAAAGCCAACCGTATCAGGAGTATTGAAACGAAAGGAGTGACTTTGGTAGACGAAGGAATACGTTCCGAGTTCATTGCGATAGTCAACTATGGCATTGTCGGATTGATACAGCTGGAACTTGGTTATGCCGAAGCTGCCGATATCACCAATGAAGAAGCATTGGTGCTGTATGACAAATATGCAAAACCTCTTTGGAGTTGATGCTTGCCAAAAATCATGATTACGATGAGGCTTGGCGTAGTATGCGTATCAGTTCGTATACGGATTTGATATTGATGAAGATTTACCGGACGAAGCAGATTGAAAGCTTGTCCGGGGAGACTTTGGTTTCGGAAGGAGTTGATGCCAATTATATGGATATGATTAACTATTCCGTATTCGGCTTAATTAAGATTGAATTTGGAGACTAAACAGAAACATATAATCTGGAAGAGCTGGGTGAATGTTTGCCGTTTTTTATTGGCGGCGGTATTCATCTTTTCCGGCTTTGTGAAGGCAGTCGATCCGTTAGGCTCTTTTTATAAGATTCAGGATTATCTGACGGCTTTCGGAATGGCCGCGTGGTTTCCTACATATTTGCAGCTACTGTTTGCCATCGTATTGTCGGCGTTGGAATTTTCCGTGGGAGTATTCCTGTTCTTCGGTATACGGCGGCGGTTTGCTACGACTCTGGCATTGTTGCTGATGATCGTGATGACACCGCTGACGCTGTATCTGGCATTAGCGAATCCGGTGTCCGATTGCGGTTGTTTCGGTGATGCATGGGTGTTGACAAACTGGGAAACGTTCGGCAAGAATGTAGTATTGTTTATTGCTGCCGTATCTGTCTTCAAAGGTGGAAAACAAATCATCCGCTTTATTACGGCAAAGATGGCATGGATGGTTTCTATGTATACGTTCTTTTTCGTATTTGTGCTTTCGTTCTATTGCCTGGACAATCTGCCCATTCTGGATTTCCGTCCTTACAAGATCGGAAAGAATATCAAAGAAGGTATGGAAATACCCGAAGGAGCAAAACCCAGTGTGTTTGAGAGCAAGTTCATTCTGGAGAAAGATGGAAAAAAGCAGGAATTTACACTGGATAATTACCCGGATAGCACATGGACGTTTGTTGAAACACGTACGGTGTTGAAGGAAAAAGGATACGAGCCTCCGATTCACGACTTTTCTATTGTAAGTCTGGAAACCGGAGAGGATTTGACCGATAGCATTTTATCAGATAAGGGATATACATTCCTGTTAGTAGCTCATCGTATTGAAAATGCTGACGATAGCAATATAGACCTTATTAACGAGATCTATGATTATAGTGTGGAGCATGGGTACGGCTTTTATGCCCTGACTTCTTCGCCGGAGGAACAAATAGAGTTGTGGCGTGACAAGACCGGTGCAGAATATCCTTTCTGCCAGATGGACGACATCACTTTGAAGACCATTATTCGTTCCAATCCCGGACTGATGCTGATAAAGGATGGTGTCATTCTGAATAAGTGGAGTGATAACAGCTTGCCGGATGAATACGTGCTGACGGATAGTCTGGATAAACTGGAACTCGGTCAGCAGAAACAAGAAAGTGATTTGCGTACGATTGGTTACGTTCTTTTGTGGTTTATCATTCCGTTGCTGATGGTTATCGGCGTGGACATCCTGGTTGTGAAGCGCAGGGAAAGGAAGAGAGCGAAAAATAAAGTGATTAGCGATGGAGTGATGAGTGATAAGCAAGAGCTTCCTCAGCCATAAATTACAAATTATGAATCAAAAATACATTAACCCTTTTAATAAATAAAAAACAAAATGAGAAAAAACATTGTTGCAGGAAACTGGAAAATGAACAAAACCCTTCAGGAGGGTATTGCTCTTGCAAAAGAACTGAATGAAGTATTGGCTAACGAAAAGCCTAACTGTGATGTAATCATCTGTACTCCTTTTATCCACCTGGCATCGGTTACTCCGCTGGTAGATCCCGCTAAGATTGGCGTAGGTGCTGAAAACTGTGCTGATAAAGAATCAGGTGCTTATACTGGTGAAGTTTCAGCTGCTATGGTTGCTTCTACAGGTGCTAAATATGTAATCCTGGGTCACTCAGAACGTCGTGCTTACTATGGCGAAACAGTTGCCATCCTGGAAGAAAAAGTTAAATTGGCTTTGGCTAACGGCCTGACTCCGATCTTCTGTATCGGTGAAGTACTGGAAGAACGCGAAGCTAACAAACAAAATGAAGTGGTTGCTGCTCAGTTGGCTTCTGTATTCTCTCTGTCTGCTGAAGATTTCTCTAAGATCGTATTGGCTTACGAACCGGTTTGGGCTATCGGTACAGGTAAAACTGCTACTCCCGACCAAGCTCAGGAAATCCATGCTTTCATCCGTTCATTAGTTGCTGACAAGTACGGTAAGGAAGTTGCTGATAACTGCTCTATCCTTTACGGTGGTAGCGCTAAACCGTCTAACGCTAAGGAATTGTTCGCTAATCCTGACGTTGATGGCGGCTTGATCGGTGGTGCAGCTCTGAAGGTAGCGGACTTTAAAGGTATCATTGATGCTTTTAATTAATAGATAATGGAAGACTGATAATTGATAACCGGTGAAGTGCCGGTTGTCGGTTATCAGTCTCTATAATCATATTATCAATCGTCTATTATTATATTATTCATTATGAAGAAGCTTGGTTTACTTTTAATTGCATGCTTTGCTTTCGCCGCTTTTGCTTCGGCGCAGAATAACATTGTGAGGAGTTTGGAACGCAATGTGCCGGGACAGGGTAAGGTAACCATCCATCAGGATGCCCGCATCGAGGCCTTGATAGGTCAGGAATATATCCCCAACGGAACGGAGAACAGAGTGCTTAAAAGTCAGGGTTTCCGTGTACAGGTGTATGCCGGAAACAATACCAGTAGAGCCAAGAACGAAGCTCACGCTGTGGGCTCACGAATCAAAGAATATTTCCCGGAACTTTCTGTTTATACCTCTTTCAACTCTCCCCGCTGGCTGTGCCGTGTAGGAGACTTCCGCAGTATTGAAGAAGCAGATGCCATGATGCGCCAGTTGCGTGCTACAGGCGTATTCAAAGAAGTTTCTATTGTGAAAGAGCAGATAAACATTCCCTTATAAAAACTTACTCATGTTAGGAAAAGAAGAAATCGTATCTCCTGCACTGGATGAACTGAAAGAACACTATCAGCGTATTATAACTTTATTGGGCGAAGATGCCGAACGCGAAGGACTACTGAAAACCCCCGAACGTGTAGCAAAGGCTATGCTGAGTTTGACAAAAGGCTATTTCATGGACCCGCACGAAGTGCTCCGCTCTGCCAAGTTTAAGGAAGAATACAGTCAGATGGTGATTGTGAAAGACATTGATTTCTTCTCACTTTGCGAACACCACATGCTTCCGTTCTACGGAAAAGCACACGTGGCTTATATCCCCAACGGTTACATTACAGGGCTGAGCAAGATTGCCCGTGTAGTGGATATCTTTTCCCATCGCCTTCAGGTGCAGGAACGCATGACGCTCCAGATTAAAGAATGCATCCAGGAAACACTGAATCCTCTGGGTGTAATGGTGGTTGTGGAAGCCAAGCACATGTGTATGCAGATGCGTGGGGTTGAAAAGCAAAATTCCATAACGACCACTTCCGATTTTACAGGTGCTTTCAATCAGGCAAAGACTCGTGAAGAGTTTATGAACCTCATTCGCCAGAATTCATTTACATAACAGTCCCGTACGTTATTTCATGAAAGGAAATTATCGTTCTCATTAAGAGTAAGGTGATTTAACCAAGTACAACTCTGTCTCCCAACCGTTTGGCCATAATACTTTTGATCTCACGCAGTTCTGAGTAACGTTTCATGATAGAGGTGCATTGTTCTTCATCATTGGCTACGGCAGGGTCTTGCAAGGCATACATCATGTGTTTCATTTCTTCACTGATGATGGCGAACTTGAAATTAATCATGAGCGTAGGTACCAATTCGAATAGGCGTTCCTCATCGGTCACCAACCTTTGGGCTTTGGAGTGATACTTACTCAGTTGGTAGCGGTCGGCAATCAACTCTGTACTTAGTTTACTGATAATAGGGTCGGGATGTGCCAGGAAATACCGTTCTGCGGTGAATCCTTCATTATGTATATGCTCTGCCGCTTCCGTCAACATCTGCCTGTGCAGCGGATTGTGGAAAGCCAGTTCATCCTCCTTCAAGTCATTGACTACGTATTCCGTTACCGTGATGGGAATTTCTTTTCCTTCCTCATCGGGAACGTTGCATAATACTTTCTCTCCGTAGCGTACTACCATTTGCAGAATAAGGCGCTCGTATTTGTAGAATTCCTGTCCTTCTTTTCCTTCCTGTGGGATATAAGATACGTATTCGGCAGCTTCCGGTGGAAGCGGTGCACCACCGTCAGGCATTTCTCCATCCATGGGATAAGGAGGCATGTCTTCAGGGTAGGGTGGTTGCATTCCGTCGGGAAGCGGTGCTTGTGCAGCGTCGCGGGCTGCATTATTCTTTCTTGTTTCCCGGTTTCTTTGTTCCGCCTGCTTCTCAGCCTGCGTTTCGCGTCGTTTGGCAACTTCCGAAACCAATAGCTTGTCTTCTATACGAAGCAGCTGGCTACATTCTTTAATATATACATCACGGACAATTGCTTCAGGAATAATAGATATACTTTGTACAAGATTACCAATTAACTCAGCACGCTTGATAGGATCTTTTCCTGCATCTTCCAGTAGAAGATTGGTTTTGAAACGTATAAAGTCAGTTTCATTATCTTGTATGAATTTCTGGAATTCCGTAGCGTTGTGCTTGCGTGCGAAGGAGTCCGGGTCTTCCCCGTCGGGAAGCAGGCAAACTTTGATATTCATTCCTTCTTCCAGCAGCATGTCGATACCACGGAGAGAAGCCTTGATACCTGCCACGTCACCGTCATAGAGTACCGTGATGTTGTTGGTGAAGCGGTGAATGAGCTTAATTTGTCCCGGAGTCAGTGCCGTACCCGAAGAAGCTACCACATTCTCCACGCCTGACTGGTGCATGGAAATAACGTCCGTGTATCCTTCCACTAAGAAGCAACGGTCTTGTTTCACAATAGCCTGTTTAGCAAAATAAATGCCATACAGCTCACTACTCTTATGATAGATTTCCGATTCGGGAGAATTGACATATTTAACTTTGACTCCCTTCGTCGCACTGCTAAGCACGCGCCCGCCGAAAGCGACCACCTTACCGGAAAGTGTGTGCACCGGAAAAATAACACGTCCCCAAAAGCGGTCACGCAAGCGGTGGTCGTCCGTTTCGTAGCAAAGCCCTGTCTTGACAAGATATTCTTTCTTGAATCCCTTCTTGATGGCTTCTTGGGCCATGGCATCGTGACTTTCGGTGCAATAGCCTAACTGGAACTTTTCGATGATATCATCTCGGAAACCACGGTTGCGGAAGTATGCCATACCAATGCTACGTCCGTCCACATGGTTTTTAAGTATATTTTGGAAGTAATCACGTGCAAAGTTATTCACAATGAACAAACTTTCACGTTCGCTCTGCATCAGCTTCTCTTCACTAGACAGTTCGCGCTCCTTGATTTCGATACCGTATTTCTTTGCCAGATATTTCAGAGCTTCAGGGTAGCTCATCTGCTCGTGCTCCATAATGAAGTGCACCGCATTGCCACCCTTACCGCAGGAAAAGCATTTGCACAACCCTTTGGAAGGCGATACATAAAAAGATGGCGTCTTGTCATCATGGAACGGACACAAGCCTACATAATTCACACCTCGCTTGCGCAACGTAACGAAGTCCGATACAATGTCTACAATCTGTGCGGCATCCAGAATTCTGTCTATGGTAGGTTGGTCTATCATTGGATAATTGTTTTTGCGAATGCAAAGATAAAAAAAATCCCCCGTTGAGGACGAGGGAACCTAATGTTTTCACAACGGAATAATCCTTATTGTGATTTGCTTCATTTTAGTCTGACGAATATATGAAATAAATTGGGAAAAGCAATAGAATATAGAAAGTTTTTTACTATATTTGACAAAACATCAAAATAATATCATGAAAAAAATATTAGGATTAGATTTAGGTTGCAATAGCATTGGTTGGGCATTGGTCAATGAAGCTGAAAATACTGAGGAAATATCGTCTATTATCAAACTTGGTGTAAGAGTGAATCCTTTGACTGTGGATGAAATGCAGAATTTTGAAAAAGGAAAAAGTATTACCACGAATGCTGACAGAACTCTTAAAAGAAGTATGCGTCGTAATTTGCAACGTTATAAATTGCGTCGTGACACTCTCATTGAAGTGTTAAAAGAACACGGTTTCATAACAGATAGCACTTTACTTTCTGAACATGGTAATAAAACAACATTTGAAACATATCGTCTAAGAGCGAAAGCTGCAGTTGAAGAAATTTCATTAGAGAAGTTTGCTCGAGTGTTACTGATGATTAACAAGAAACGTGGTTATAAAAGTAGCCGAAAAGCCAAAGGAAGTGAAGATGGTGTATTGATTGATGGTATGGATGTAGCTAGAAAACTTTATGAAGAGGGCTTGACCCCAGGGGAACTCTGCCTACAAATACTTGAAGCTGGAAAAAAAAATCTACCGGATTTTTATCGTTCTGATTTACAGAATGAGTTTGACAGGATTTGGAACTTCCAAAAGCAGTTTAATCCGGAATTATTTTGTGATGCAGTGAAAGAAGAAGTTAGAGGTAAAAATCGTAGTCAGACTTGGGCCATTCTAGCAAAGTTTTTTGTTTGGTCAGAAAAAGAATCTGTTTGGAATGAGAAAGAGGCAAGGACAGAAGAAAGAGTAAAGGAGTATAAGCTTGTCGGTCTTAAACGAGATACCAAAGGGAATGAATTAAAATTGGAAAATTATCGTTGGCGTGTACAAGCTCTTTCTGAACAACTAAATCCGGAAATAGTTGCTATTGTACTACAAGAAATCAATGGTCAGATAAGTGCTTCTAGTGGTTATCTGGGGGCAATCAGCGATCGTAGTAAGCAGCTTTACTTCAATCGTCAGACGGTTGGACAGTATTTGATGTCTGAGTTGGAAAAAGACCCTAATGTAAGTTTACGCAACCGAGTGTTCTATCGGCAAGATTATTTGGATGAATTTGACAGGATATGGGAGAGGCAGGCTGAGTTTCATGAGGAGTTGACTGTGGAACTAAAGAAAGAAATTCGTGACATCATTATTTTTTATCAACGTCGTCTGAAGAGTCAAAAAGGATTAATAAGTTTCTGCGAATTTGAGAAGCGAGAAGTTGTAGTAGAAGAGGATGGCAGAAAAAAAAATAAGACAGTGGGTTGCCGAGTGATTCCCCGTTCGCATCCGTTATTCCAAGAGTTCAAAATATGGCAGACCTTGAATGATATTGAAGTTTTTGCGTGGGATAAACAGAGTAAACGCAAGAAAGCGGATAAATCTTCTATATTGTTTGATAACTCGGAAGATGCTTTGCTCGTAGAAGGAAAACGGTTTTTGTATCAGGAAGAAAAAGAGTTGCTAGCTAAGGAACTTTTTGTAAAAGAGAGTATGAAAAAGGCTGAGGTTCTGAAACTGTTGTTCGAAAATTACCAGGAACTGGATCTGAATTTTAAGCAGATTGATGGTAATCATACAGGATTCGCTCTTTTCTCAGCATATAGCAAGATGATTGAGAAGTATGGTTATGAACCTGTGGATTTTAAGAAATCTGCAGATGAGATTATAGAAAAGCTGGAAACCATATTCACTAATTTAGGATGGAATACAGAACTACTTTCTATTGATTTGAGTAAAGAGGATAAAGAACTTGAGAGGCAGTCTTATTTCAGACTTTGGCATTTATTGTATTCTTTTGAGGGGGATAATACACCGACTGGGAATGGTAAACTGCTTGAGAAAATTATGCAACTTTGTGACGTGGAAAAAGAGTATGCTGTATAACTTGCTAATGTGTCATTTCAAGAAGATTACGGAAGTCTGAGTGCAAAGGCTATTAAAAAGATATTACCTTATTTGAAAGAAGGTAATCAATATGACATTGCATGTGACTATGCGGGGTATCGTCATTCCAAATCCTCATTGACCAAAGATGAAATAGAAAATAAGATATTGAAGGACAAATTGGAAATTCTTCCCAAGAATAGCCTGCGTAACCCTGTGGTTGAAAAGATTTTGAACCAAATGGTTAATCTGATTAATACACTCATTGATACCTATGGTAAACCTGATGAAATTCGTGTGGAACTAGCCCGTGAACTAAAGAAAAATGCTAAAGAACGAGAAGAATTAACAAAATCCATAGCACGAAATACTCGTGAACATGATGAAATCCGTCAGTTACTGCGAACAGAATTTGGCATGATGAATGTTAGCCGTAATGATATTATACGTTATAAACTCTATGAAGAATTAAAAGATAACGGGTATAAGACTTTGTATTCTAATGAGTATATTCCGAGAGAAAAAATATTCAGTAAAGAGATTGATATTGAACATGTCATTCCGCAAGCTCGCCTTTTCGATGATTCACTGTCTAATAAAACTTTGGAATACAGGGCTATCAATATAGAAAAAGGTAATAAGACGGCTTATGATTTTGTAAAAGAGAAATACGGAGATGATGGTTTAGAGAAGTTTCTCAATCGTTGCGAGACCTTATTCAAGGATAAAAGGACAAAGCTTAGGAAATTAAAAATGGAAGAGACAGATATTCCGGAAGGATTTATCGATCGGGATTTGCGGAATACGCAGTATATCTCCAAGAAAGCTTTTGCTATGTTGAATGAAATTAGTCGCAGCGTGGTGGCTACTACTGGTTCCATAACTGATAAATTGCGTGAGGATTGGCAACTTGTGGATCTTATGAAAGAATTGAATCTGCCTAAATATGAAAAGCTTGGTATGGTAGAGATGTTTGAGGACAAAGATGGGAGAAAGATCAAAAAAATAACGGACTGGACTAAGAGAAATGACCATCGGCATCATGCGGTGGATGCTCTGACGGTAGCTTTCACGAAAGATGTATTTATTCAATTCTATAATAATAAAAATGCTGCCTGGATGCCCGCCTCCAAGGAACATGCTAATATTACAGGTATAAAGGCTCGTTACTTTGAAAATGGAAAGGCTCTTGCTCCCATGCCTTTGGCGCAATTTCGCGCTGAGGCGAAACGCCATTTGGAAAACTTGTTGGTATCTATCAAGGCTAAAAATAAGGTAATTACTTCTAATGTAAACCGTACAAAGAACAAAAATGGTGAAAACAGGAAACTGCAACAAACACCGCGAGGACAGCTACATTTAGAAACTGTTTATGGAAGTCATCGGCAATATGCCACGAAAATAGAAAAGGTGAATGCTGCTTTTGATGTTACCAAGATTGCTACTGTAAGTAAGCTTGCTTATCGGAATGCTTTACTAAAACGTTTGGAGGCTTTTGGAAATGATCCAAAGAAAGCATTTACTGGTAAAAATACATTGGAAAAGAATCCGCTCTATCTTGATGAGAACCAAACGGAGATGGTTCCGGAAAAAGTACAGACGGTAGAGTTTGAAACTGTTTATACTATACGAAAGCCGATTGATCCCAATTTAAGTATAGATAAGGTGGTAGATGTGAAAATTCGTAGTGTCTTGGAAAAAAGGCTAAAAGAGTATGGTGGAGATGCCAAAAAGGCATTCGTCAACTTGGATGAAAATCCAATATGGCTGAATGAAGCTAAAGGAATATCGATTAAACGCGTGAGTATTCGAGGCATTAGCAATGCTCAATCGCTGCATGAAAAGAAAGATAAAGATGGTAACTTGATTTTGGGCAAAGAAGGAAGAAAAATCCCAGTGGATTTTGTGAATACTGGTAACAATCATCATGTGGCTATCTATAAAAAGCCTGTCTTGGACAAAGTGGGACAGATAGTACTTGATGAAGAAGGTAATCCGAAGTATGAACTTGATGAAGTAGTGGTTTCTTTCTTTGATGCGGTGACACGGGCAAACCTTGGTCAACCTATTATAGATAAGGATTATAGAAGAAGTGAAGGATGGCAGTTTCTGTTTAGTATGAAGCAAAATGAATATTTTGTATTTCCCAATGAGAAGACAGGATTCAATCCCAAAGAGGTAGATTTGTTGAATCCGGAGAATTATGCATTGATAAGTCCTAATTTGTTTAGGGTACAAAAGTTTGCCTATAAAAACTATGTTTTTAGACATCATTTGGAAACTACTATTAAAGATACAAGTTCAACTCTAAAAGGTATAACATGGACTGATTTTCGTAGTTCAAAAGGGTTAGATAAAATAGTGAAAGTTAGAGTTGATCATATTGGGCAAATAGTATCGATTGGTGAGTATTAAAAATATAGGGTAATGAATAATATTAGTTGTTTCAAGATAAGAAAATCCATTTTACGTGGAATGAAGAAGAGTAACAATGGTAATTTTCAATTGTCGATGTGGCGGAGGCGTTGACTGATAGTGTTAATCTTAAACAGTATATAAAGCGATTGTGTTCACGGGACGAGGTTTATCATTGAACCAAGGTACACTTTATACCTCGGTTCAAATGATAGTATAGGATGTTAAAAAGAGCAAAATTCAAGCAGTATATATAAAGGATTATTTCGTATTATACAGTCTATTTCTTCTAAAATAGTACACTTTAAACTTTGACTAGCTCAGGTGAGGGATGAACGTGTGCAAGAGATAGAGAAGTCAGAGCTTACCCAAGAGTATATGAAAGAACTCTATGAGCAGAAGGTTATCCTAAGGGTTGGATTGTCAGACGTGTGGTATAGTTATCCGTCTTCACAATGTTTGGCGAACATGTTACAGTGGAAATCCTCTCAAAAGAGTAGTCGAATACATCTAAAAAAGTAAGCAAGTTGTAAATCGTGGAGGTAATGTAACTAGAGTAGTTCATGAGCAAGCAGAGAAGGAGTTAGGAAGAAGCAATATATCTTTTCGAAACTTCTTAGCAAATTTAGGAAAAGGAGAAAAACCGCCCCAATTGTCTTTTGAAGCGGATAGTGAGTAGTAGATAATTTAAAAAGTAGAATACTATGATTAAAAAAACGCTTTATTTCGGTAATCCTGTTTATTTATCTTTGAGGAATGCACAGTTGGTAATCAAATTGCCGGAGGTTGTGAAAAATGACACCTTACCTGATGGCTTCAAACAACAATCAGAGGTAACTAAACCAATAGAGGATCTTGGTGTAGTAGTACTGGATAATAAGCAGATAACTATTACTTCAGGAGTATTAGAAGCGTTACTTGAAAACAATTGTGCTATCATAACTTGCGACAGTAAGAGTATGCCGGTTGGATTAATGCTTCCTTTATATGGAAACACGACACAAAATGAACGGTTTCGTCAACAGTTGGATGCCTCTCTTCCTCTGATAAAACAGTTGTGGCAACAGACTGTAAGAATGAAGATTGAAAATCAAGCAGCTGTATTGAAAAAATGCGCAAGTGAAGAAGTAAAGTGTATGACTATATGGGCTGCTGATGTGAAAAGTGGGGACTCTGATAATCTGGAAGCTCGTGCAGCTGCCTATTATTGGAAAAATTTGTTTAAAATAAAAGGGTTTACAAGAGACAGGGAAGGGATTCCACCTAATAATCTGTTAAATTATGGATATGCGATTCTAAGAGCTGTAGTTGCACGTGGATTAGTTGCCAGTGGACTTTTGCCTACATTAGGAATACATCATCATAATAGATATAATGCTTATTGTCTGGCTGATGATATTATGGAACCATATCGACCCTATGTTGATGAGTTGGTCTATAAAATATTGCAGGAGGGGATGAATTGTAATGAACTGACGAAAGGGTTAAAAGCTCAGTTACTGACTATTCCTACACTAGAAGTTATTATCTCTGGTAAACGTAGTCCTTTAATGGTTGCGGTGGGGCAAACTACTGCATCTTTGTATAAATGCTTTAGTGGTGAATTGCGTAGAATATTATATCCGGAAATGTGAGATGAACCGATTTAGTGAATATCGTATTATGTGGGTACTTGTATTATTTGATTTGCCTACTGAAACAAAGAGGGATAAGAAAGCATATGTAGATTTTAAGAAGAATCTGCAGAAAGATGGCTTTACTATGTTTCAGTTTTCTATTTATGTTCGTCATTGTGCTAGTAGTGAGAATGCAGAAGTTCATATAAAAAGAGTTAAATCTTTCTTGCCGGAGCATGGGCAGGTTGGAATTATGTGTATTACAGATAAGCAATTTGGAAATATAGAGTTGTTTTATGGGAAAAAATCTTTGGATATAAATACTCCCGGTCAGCAATTAGAGCTTTTCTAGAAAAAGAAATCCCACTTAAATGCGGGATTCTTAATTGAAAACAGCATCGTTTTTGTATTTCAAAAATGGTTTATAACTAATTGAAAATCAATTTGTAATGTAGGTTGTACTGTTTCCTGTGGTTCAAAGATACTAAAATGAAAGCAAATCACAACACGTTAAGGACACGCAGCCATGAAGTATAGACTGTTTCCTGTGGTTCAAAGATACTAAAATGAAAGCAAATCACAACTGTAATGTTATCGACCCTTCCTTAATTGAAACTGTTTCCTGTGGTTCAAAGATACTAAAATGAAAGCAAATCACAACCAGCTTCTCCGAGGCATACCGCGAGCTTCGACTGTTTCCTGTGGTTCAAAGATACTAATTTGAAAGCAAATCACAACTATTAGCATCTTGCGAAGACATGTCCTTAAACTGTTTCCTGTGGTTCAAAGATACTAAAATGAAAGCAAATCACAACACCCTCCGTTATGCCAAGGGAGCCAACTGGACTGTTTCCTGTGGTTCAAAGATACTAAAATGAAAGCAAATCACAACCGGGTGTTGATTGATAAGTACTCAGAGGGACTGTTTCCTGTGGTTCAAAGATACTAAAATGAAAGCAAATCACAACATACTTTCTCCTTTGGCCTCCTTGCTTTGTACTGTTTCCAATGGTTCAAAGATACTAATTTGAAAGCAAATCACAACTGGATAAGACTCCTTAAATTCCAGAAATTACTGTTTCCTATGGTTCAAAGATACTAAAATGAAAGCAAATCACAACAGCTTGTCCCGTTCGATTAATCGCTACGGGACTGTTTCCTATGGTTCAAAGATACTAAAATGAAAGCAAATCACAACTCCGTGCGTAGAGAGGGAGAAGATACTAAAACTGTTTCCTATGGTTCAAAGATACTAAAATGAAAGCAAATCACAACAATCTAGACTGTCCTATCCCCGCCTAATGTACTGTTTCCTATGGTTCAAAGATACTAAAATGAAAGCAAATCACAACTACCAAGCACGCAGATTACCGAGCATGTTACTGTCTCCTATGGTTCAAAGATACTAAAATGAAAACAAATCACAACAATCGAGCATATTCGTATCTACGCCAACAGGCTGTTTCTAATGGTTCAAAAATACAAAGATGAGAAACAAATTACAACAAAATTTTATTTCATTCCTGCCTATATTTGACTATTTTTAATAATTTTAGAAATAAGTATGCTCCCCCAATCCTAAATATCATCCCCTCTCTTTATTAACAAATTGAAGAGAGAAGCCCCACTTCCTTTTCCGTACCCTCTTCTCTCTCCAATCCCTTAATCCCACCTATCTATTTTATCTTCTCCCTAATCTTCGTCAGATACTGCTTCATCCCTTCCGCATCCTTCGTACTGATAATTTCCAGCAAATTTTTTAGCTCCAGACGAATATTTTCCACTTGCGAGGGAGTGCGCGGATTAAAGAGAATTTCCTGAAGCAAGTAATCATCCTCACTCAGCAAACCCTTGGCAATAGCCATATGCTTCTTGAACGTAGTACCCGGAGCCTCCTGATGTTTCATCACCGCTGCAAAAACAAACGTAGAGACGAAAGGAATAGACAGAGAATAGGCTACCGTCTCATCATGTTCGTCGAAAGTATATTCGAAGATATTGAGGCGGAGCGTCTGGTAAAGGTCCTTGAAGAAAATTTTTCCCAGGTGGTCACCTTCACTGATGATGATAGCATTCTCGCTGCTCAGATTGCTGAGGCTGGCAAACGTAGGGCCAAACATCGGATGCGACGATACATAACGAAAGCCACTTTCCTCATAGAATTTCTTCAATCCCGTCTTCACCGAGGCGATATCACTGATGATACAATCCTTGGGCAGTACAGGCAGCACCTTGCGGAATGCATCCAGCGTATATCTCACCGTGGCGGCATTGATTACCAACTCCGGTTCGAAGTCCTTTATCTCTTCCAACGTGGTGAAACGATACGTGTTATAGACAAAACGCAACTGGTGCGGATTCACGTCGAACACTGCCGTTTCATGTTGGAAACTTAGAATATCTGTAAAGAAAGAGCCCATCTTGCCGGCTCCGAGTATTAAAATACGCATAAATTTAGTGTTTAGGTATTAATGATTAGTGATAAGTGAAAGATAGCGTAGCCATTAATCACTTATCACCAGTCGCTAATCACTTGTTTATAATTTCCATTTGTTGCCTCACACTCTCCTCGTGTATCAGCTCGAATACCTTCTTGATAAATTCCGAATCCACGCCCAGAAGTACACCTTGAGAACCGCGTTTGTCCAGAATTTCATTGTAACGTCCCGTTTGCAGAATCGTCATATCGTGTTCTTTCTTGAACGTACCGATTTCACGTGCCACACGCATACGCTTGGCAAGTTCCTGCATCAGGTTGTTGTCGCACTCGTCAATCTGCTTGCGCAGTTCGCTGAGGTTTTCCGTGGTCTGGGTTTCTTTACGGATGACGAGCAGGTTCAGGATATAATCCAGTACGTCCGGAGTCACTTGTTGCGAAGCATCGCTCCATGCACAGTCGGGGTTGCAGTGGCTTTCGATAATCAGACCGTTGAAACCGAGGTCCATAGCCTGCTGGCAAAGCGGTGCGATGAGTTCGCGCTTACCACCGATGTGACTGGGATCGCAGATGATCGGCAGGTTCGGGATGCGACGACGCAACTCGATGGGGATATGCCATTGCGGCAGATTGCGGTACAACTTCTTGTCGTAACTGCTGAAACCGCGGTGGATGGCTGCCAGACGTTTCAGACCGGCATTGTTGATACGTTCCAGGGCACCGATCCAGAGTTCCAGATCCGGGTTTACCGGGTTCTTCACAAACACAGGAATATCCACACCCTTCAGTGCATCGGCAATTTCCTGCATGGCAAACGGGTTGGCAGTGGTGCGTGCGCCAATCCAAAGGATATCGATACCTGCTTTCAGACACTCGTATACATGCTTTGAGGTGGCTACTTCGGTAGAAACGTACATTCCGGTTTCTTTCTTCACCTCTTTCAGCCATGCCAGACCGTCTACGCCTACACCTTCGAAACCACCCGGTTTGGTACGCGGTTTCCAGATTCCGGCACGGAATATCTTCATTCCCTTTTCGGCCAGTTGCTTGGCGGTGCACATTACTTGTTCTTCTGTTTCGGCGCTGCAAGGACCTGCAATTACCATGGGACGTTTGTCCTCAACGCCCGGCAGCAAAATCGATTCTAATTCAAGTTCCATATTCTTTTATTTTTGTTCAATTATATTTTTATTGTATAGATATTTCTCAGTGTCTTCTGAACCCTCTGCAACTCCCGTCGATAAAGCCTTTCGAACGTGTTAATAAATACAGGCCTCGTTTTTTAAAAACGTTGCCCTTATTCTTTAAAAACGTCGGGCACGTTTTTTAAAACGGTGAGTGGCTTGTGTAACAGAAGTTCTTTTTTGTAAATATATTACTTCATCTCCCTGATGCGCTTCAATGCCTCTTCCAATTTATGGTCTTTGCAGCAAAGCGAGATGCGGATATACCGTTTTCCGTTACTTCCGAAGATAAATCCCGGCGTGATGAACACGCGTGCGTTGTGCAACACCTTTTCAGTCAGTTCTTCCACATCGGCGCAGCTATCGGGAATTTTTCCCCAGAGGAACATACCCACCTGTTTTTCATCGTATGTACATCCCAGTGCATGCATGATTTCCCCTGCCAGATGGCGGCGGTTGCGGTAGTTCTTGTTATTTCCGTCGTACCATTCCTGTTCGGCTTCCAAGGCGTTGGCGGCTGCCAGTTGCATGGCGCGGAACATACCGCTGTCGATGTTGCTCTTTACTTTCAGGATCCATTGCACAAAGTCGGCGTTGCTTGCCAGCATACCGATACGCCAACCCGGCATATTGTGGCTCTTGCTCATGGAGTTGAACTCGATGCAACACTCTTTGGCGCCCGGCACACTGAGGATGCTGAGGGGGTGGTCGTTCAGGATGAAGCTGTACGGGTTATCGTTTACAATGACGATGTCCTTGCGGCGTGCGAAGTCCACCAGTTTCCGGTACAGTTCCGGTGTTGCGCTCGCCCCGGTGGGCATATTGGGATAGTTGGTCCACATCAGTTTTACACGGCTCATGTCCATCCGTTCCAGCTCGTCGAAGTCGGGCATCCAGCCGTTTTCCTCTTTCAAGTTGTAGTTGACGACTTCAGCGCCCAGTATCTTGCTCAATGAGGTATAAGTGGGGTAGCCCGGATTGGGAACCAATACTTGTTCACCGGGGTTGACAAAGGCCAGCGTCACGTGCAGGATGCCTTCTTTGGAGCCGATGAGCGGTTGTATCTCTGTGTTGGGATTCAATGCTACACCGTACCATTTTTTGTACCAGTCCGCAAAACCGCGGCGCAGTTCGGGGATACCTACGTAGGGCATGTAACCATGTCCGTCCGGATTGCAGGCAGCTTCGCAAAGTGTCCGGATTGTGGCTTTTCGGAAGGCGGCATGTCGGGGCTGCCGATTCCGAGGCTGATTACGTCTTTTCCTTCGGCATTCATTTGTGCCACCTCTTTCAACTTCTTGGAGAAGTAGTATTCGCTCACGCTGGCCAACCGGTCGGCAGGCTTTATTCTACACGTTTGATTTTCCGTCTGCATATTCGCCTAATATTTTAAGTTCTTTGGTTAGCGGTGTGATGGCCGCGATGGATTGTTTATATCTCAGTAGGTTGTCGAAAACAACGTCTACGTAAAATTGGTATTCCCATTCCCGCCCGATGATGGGCAGTGACTGTATTTTGGTCAGGTTGATGCTGTAGAAAGACAAAATAGACAATACCTGGGAAAGGCTTCCTTCAGTATGGGGAAGTGTGAATACCATGCTTGCCTTGTTGACGTCCTTGCTGCGATGCCGGTTCAGTTCATCTACTTGCCAAGGGTCGGCTACGACCAGGAAACGGGTGAAGTTATGTTTGTTGGTTTCGATACCTTCCTGCAGGACCTTCATGCCATAACGCTCTGCAGCAGCTTTGGAGCAGATAGCTGCATGGCCTTTCAGATGTTCCTGTTGGATGATTTCGGCACTGCGGGCGGTATCTTCGCCTTCCACCACTTTGATTCCGGGGTGTTGTCCCAGGAATTCACGGCATTGCATCAGGGCGATAGGGTGGGAGTTGACTTCGGTAATATCATCCCAGTCTTCATCGGGCAGGCAGACAAAACTATGGGAAATACGTAGCTTGTACTCGCCGACAATCTGTGCGCCACTTTGGCGTAATAGCTCATTGTTATGCAGCAAACTGCCTGCAATGGTGTTTTCTATTGCCAGCATTCCTATGGTCTGACTGTCTTTTTTGATGGCACCGAACACGTCTTCAAAGTTGGCGCAACAGATTAACTCTATTTCTTCTCCTTCGAAGTACTTGTGTGCGGCAATGTCGTGATACGACCCTAATGTTCCTTGAATGGCTACCTTTTTCATTATTTTTATTTTCTTGGTTATGCTATAAAAAAAATCCCGCTTCCATACGATGGAGCGGGATTCTGTATATTTACTTGTTTCTCTATTCAGTCCTTAAGAAGCGTAGAAGTCGTTGAGGCAGATGGTTTGCGCACAGGTGCCTCGGCCTGCACCGTTGGCCCATTCTACGATGGTGGGTACGCGGTGACCGCCGTCGAAGAGATCGGCTTTCATGCCTCGCCAGATGTAGTTGGCATGATGCCCTTTAGCTGCCATTTCGGGGATACCTCCGGCGGGAGAGCAACCGTTGTCGGTGGTGAAAACTACGATGGTATTGGAGTCTATGCCGTTGCGTCGCAGGGCTTCGCGCACTTGTCCCACTACATCGTCCACCATCAGGACGAAGTCGCCGTAATCACCCAGTCCGGTTTTTCCTTTGAAGGCTTCGGCGGGCAGGATGGGGGTATGAGGGGCGGGCAGGGGTAGATAGAGGAAGAAGGGGCGTTCGTCTTGTGCGTGGCGGTTGATATAGTCTACTGCGCGGTGGGTCAGGTTGGGCAGACAGTCCTGGTGGTTGAAGTCGTTGCCTATGGCGCCTGCACGCCAGAAGGCCGGTTTCTTTCCTGCGGGTACGGTGCCTATTTGGGTGGTGGTGGGCTGGCGGTTTTCTATATATACATAGGGAGCCATGTCGAGGGAGCCGCAGAAGCCGTAGAAATAGTCGAAGCCTAAGTCGGCAGGACCGTTGGTGATGGGTTTGGAGTAGTCCACGTCTTCGTCGTTGAGGGCGTTGGCGTCGGGTTTCTCATGTCCCGGTTTTGTGCCCCAGTTCCAGCCTAAATGCCATTTGCCAATGCAGGCGGTGGTATATCCGTTTGCTTTCAGCATGGATGCCATGGTGCTGCGGGTGGTGGGGATGATGGGGCGGGAGTAGCCGTAGAGTACACCGCTTTTGAGGCTGGAACGCCAGTTGTAGCGTCCTGTGAGGATGCCGTAGCGAGTGGGGGTGCTGACAGCTGAACAGGAATGAGCATCGGTGAACATTACGCCGTTGGCGGCCATCTGGTCGATGTGGCGGGTTTGGATATGCGAGTCTTTGTTGTAGGCGGAGACATCTCCATAGCCCATGTCGTCGGCGAGGATGAAAATGATGTTCGGCTTTTGCTGGGGTTGTGTGTCGGGGTGAGGGGATGACTGTGCATGGGCATGTTGTCCAAGGCAGAAGGGAACGGATAATAATCCGAGATAAGTGAGGTTTTTCATGATATGATGTTTTGGGTTGATTTTACTTGGTTATTATGTACAAAATTAGCTGTTCGATGAAAAGAGGTTTATTAGTTCTGTCTCAAAAGTTTGAGATATTGTTGCAAATGCAGGGTGATTATTACGAATTTAAACGAGGGAAGATAATGTATTATTCTTTTTCTGATCCCATAAAAAAGCATTCTTCCTTTTGGCTATTCCCTGCAATTCATCTATCTTTGCATTAGCCGAAGAGAAATGCGGCGTGTTGAAGCTATTTTTGACAAGGAGAAAACTGGTAATTTTATTTAAGTCAAGAAACAGAACTTCAATAAAGATGTTTCACGCAGACCAAAAAGGGTCGGGCGTGCAAGCGTATTTATTGGTTCTGTGGGTATACCAGTACCTCTCCTTGGATAAATATGAACTATACGTCCGACTTCTTTTTGTATAAGGGGGATGAGGGCGATTTTAAATATTTAAAATCCGAAGAAGACATGAATACCCCGAAGGATGAAATGATAACAGAGGCCATCCACTGCATGGTAGAACAGAGGAAACACGAGATATGGGAAGTGCTCTACCCATTAAGTATAAAATATGGTTTTACGCTCGACTCCGACTATGCCAGCATCAAGCTGGAACCTCCCTGTAAAGACTTTCCGGAAGAAAAATGCGGATGTAAATTACCGCTTGATTCCGTGTACAGCGCCTTTGTGAAAGGTGATTTTCTTTATGTGATGTGCCGCGGGAAAGTGTATTTTATCCTTGATCTGGAAAGTGGTTTGTGGAGACTGTATTTGCCAATGCACCGACCTCCAAGGTTTAAAGTACTGTGGTGGAGGATTCAAGAGACAATAAGGGATTTGGTGTGGTTGGTGAGACATTGGAAGGACTGAAATAATTCACGACATAGTCACACCTCTTCTACTCGTGCCAACTCCCAGCCGGAGAACTGCATCACGATGCAATGCAGCGTTGTCCCTTGGCACATCAACTGTACCTTAGGGCCTTCGGCATAGCGGTGAATTTGTGCTATGGCATCCTCCCACTGGGCTTCGCCTTTGGCGTCATAGTCCTTGACAGGAAGATATTTTAACTCCAGAATGTAGCTGTGTTCCACTTCGGGATAGCGTTGTAGGTCAGGCATCAGGAACAAATCACAAAAGCCGTGGTTCAACTCTACTTCGGGCGCAGTAAGGTAATAGGAATTGATGCTGAGATAGGCTTGGAAGAAGCCCTGAATGTTACGCTCGCCTTCAATCAGACTGCGTACGGAGGAATTCTCTTTGTAATCGTAGGCAATCTTCTCCATGGCAGGACGCCAGTCACCATCGAAGGCCATGTTATCGTACAGGTTCTTCAGGTCGTTCAGGCTGATGCGCTCCTTATTCTGATATTGCTCCAGCATATAATCGTAGTATTGTTTACGTACATTATTATTAGGGATGCCCAGAATGAGACGGTCGCCACGGGTACCGATGATGGTAAGCATACCGTAGTAGAACAGTAGGCTGGTGAACAGTTCCGGATTAACCAGGTCCTTGGCGGGAAAGGAGAGAGCTAAGTCTGCTATAATCTGTCCTTCTTCCGCGATACGGCGGATGACGCCTTTACGGTCACCGTCCAGATGGTCGAGGTTGAGGAGTTTCTTCATTTTGCTGTAGTCCGTGCGGGTATTGGGATCAATCATCTGCTTGGGAGAGTATCCCAAGTCTATTTTCTGCCTCAGATAATAAAGCACCATGTCGCAGTTGAACATCTTCGGGTCACGGTTCAGGCTCTCTTCAGAGAAGCAATAATTGTCATACCACGGTTTTATCTCAGTTATCATTTCGTCGATGTCACCCTTTAGTTGTTCGCAATCCTTGTAATATTGGAACATCTGGCGTACATCCGTCTCGGAGAATCCCAGCATGGTGTTGAATTGCTGTTTGGTACTAATGTTCCAGCCAATATTGAAGCCGCTTGTCAGGTCGTCCAGTGTGACGGGGCTGACGCCCATCATAAGGATGCGGTCGAAAGTACCCTTGAACTTTTTGAAAGCATTACGGTAAAAACCGTCGGCATGGGTGAGGGTGTGATAAACGTTTTCGCCATGCTCGTTCAGTACCACATTGGTGAAGTTGTCGTACTCATCGACGATAAGATAGAGGGGATAATTGCGTAGGTGGGCTTCTCCCAGTATCACTTGCAGCTTGGCCTCGAAGGTGGGAGCTGCTTCGAACTGAGCCCGGATGTGGTCGGAATAGAAGTCATGGTATTTGTTCATAAAGATGTTCAGCTCTCCGGTGCAGTAAATCTGAAAATTCACTTCCAATTGTTCCCTGCTACCTCCTACTCGTGAGAAGTCGAACGACATAATCTGAAATGTACCTTGCAGGCGGGTGGGGTGACTACCTATCCAAAGGTTGCCGAAAAGATGTTCGAAATCATCCTTTCGGGCAATGTCGTAGTATGCACCCATCATGCTTAGGAAGATACTCTTGCCGAAGCGCCGGGGACGGATGAGGAACAAGTTACTGGGCTGATCCTCCAACAAAGGCAGGTACATCGTCTTGTCCACATAATACTGGTTCTGTTCAATGACATCCACAAAGTTGGACACACCGTAAGGTATTCGTTTAACTTCTTCCATATACATCATAATTGTCGGGATAAATGCAACAACACTACAAAGATAGGAAAAGTTCCTGGAAATCGGGGAGCGGGTATGCCGGATTTTTCCGGTCTTATAAAAGAATACGGGGTCAGGAGCTTTCCCTGTCTATCAGTAACTCTTTAGTTTTTCCTGTATATCGGCAGCTCTTTCCCAAACTCCGTATGAATTACCTCGAAATTGACAAAGCCATTCACGGACTCCGGTTCTAACAGCGTTACAGCAAGGTTCGCATTTTTCTGTGAAAGACGAATGATGAAATAACCTGTCGGGAAGCTCTTCTTTTCTTTTATCATCCGTGTAGATACTGTAACCGGATAAATCTTTTCCCATTCTTTGGTAGCTTTCTTGTATCCGGTAACCATATACTTCTCTACGGTGGCAGTGAAGGGTTTTCCTATCTCTTCTACCTCTATTCCTAAAGCCCGCAATTTCTCTGCTTGCATCCGGCAGGTATCCGGCAGAATATATGCTTTGGGACGTTTGCGTACTAACTCAGCTTTCAGTTGAAGCGCATCGAAAGTAGGCAGAGACTCCGTAAAGCGTTCGTTCTTAGTAAGATCTATAAATGTAACGGGAAACTCTGTCCGTGCGGATTGAAAAGTGACGGATATATCATTCTTTCCGCTGCAAGTCTCTTTCGCTGCCTTTCGTATCCCGCTTCTTACTTCTTTTGAATGAAGAGCCGCTGTTTCTAAAAGACTGCGGGATACCAGAAAACCACATTCTGCACGACGGGCAAAACACGCTCTTCCCAATCCTATTCCACGGATTTCTATGAACAGAGATACCGCATTGGTAAGCCCTTGAAACGTGGAACTGGATTGCGGACTCTTGGCATCTTTCATTGCATACAAACTATCATTCCTGACACTGGGTGTAAAGTAAAAGCCTGAATGATAACCGTTAGCCTCCAATGCTTTCTCTGCTTCTTCACGGAATAAGCCGTTGGAAAGTGTACGTATTCCGGCAGGGATATTCAAATGCCCGCTGGGTAGGAAAAGGACATCGGCGGCCGTAGCTGCTTTAGTACCCCGCAACAATTCAAACTCCTTGCGGAAAGGATTGAATTCGTGGATGTCCAGCGCTATTTCGGGGTTCCATTCCTTGTACGCTTTTTTAAGAAGAAGAGTCACCGGATCGGCAAGTTTACTTTGATCCCGGTTCAAATCATACCCACTGCCCGATTTACGGCTTTGCATGGCATAACCATCCATATTGGCTACAGGTACAAGCGCAAGAGACACCTTTTTCAGTAGTTCAGTACCTTCGGGTGTATTCAGTAAATAATCGACAAGCATACAGGTTGCTTCCGGCCCGGCAGGTTCGTTGCCGTGCAGTCCTGCTTGTATCCAGACTCTTATTTTCTTTTTCTCGTTGGGAGTTCCGAAATAGAGCACGGGAATATCCCTGCCCTGTGGAGTCTTTCCTATATCGGACAGCGTAACCTTATCGGGATGCCTGTCGGCTAAATCCTTCAAATACCTGTTTATCTCGAACAAGGAAGCCAGACCTTCTTCAAGCGGTTTGCTGAGGGTGGGAATGGAATATTGCTGCTCCGGTTCGGGATAGAAACGGCGGGTTACCTCTTCCGGCTGCACCGTGGGCTGGATATTCCAGAGAGAAGGGTTGCTGAATACGGTTTCTTGCGCAATACGTTGCAGATAGAGTGCTTCCTCTTCGGGCAGTCCGGCATAATAAGTACCTGTATAGGGTTTCTGAAAAAATACGCTACAGAATACATTGGCGACAAGATAAGAACCCTGTCGGGAAGGGTGGCTGTGATCGTTATTGTAAAGCGTGATGCTTGGATTTTCCGTGCGGACACGCTTCCAGGCGATGCCGACGGGGGCACACCAGGCATTCAGTTGTGCGGTCATCTCCAAATAACTTTCAGCCAGTCGTTGCTGCATTTCGGCATACGTGTCGATGTCGTGTCCCCAGGTCATGTAGAAGACGGTTTTTCCTTTCGGATTGCAGAGGCGGCGCAGGCTGTCGAGGGAGTGGGCGGGCTTGTACACATTCTCCCGCACCCATTCCTTTTCGCGGGCAGGCGCTTTACTTTGGTCTTGCAGGATGACGAAATCCCAGTTTCCTTCACGAATGGCATCCAGGGTTTCAGGGTTGGCGGCATGTTTCTTCAATGTCCAACCGCCGTGTTCCACTAATTTTACAGAAAGCTTGTGGCCGGTGGAGGCGGCAAGGGCCTGCACTTGTCGGACTAAACGGTTGTATTGTGTGTAGCTGTTACCTATGAACAGCGCACGGAGAGAGTCTCCCAACATGACAGGAACAGCACGTCTACCCATTCCGGTGGAGTGGTGTCCGATGCCTTGTTCTTCTATTTTCTGCCAGTTGCAGGGCCAGTTGTGTTCGGCTGCTATCCGGTGGAGGTATTGGTAGAACTGATTGCCGCGCTCGTAACGATTGCATCCCTGTGCTTCGGCTTCGGGAGTCTTCCTTAAATATGATTCGCGGATGGTGTCTCCCGTAGCCAGTTGGAGGATAATCGGTTTGGCAAGATACTTCCTGATTGTTTCGGGAGTAACATACGGAATGTTACGTACTCCGTAGGGAAAATCTTGCGAAGCATCGGGGAAAGTGTACCATCCCGGACTGCCGATAACAGCTTTCTCCACATACGGGCTGTCATGGAAAAGCATGAAACGCTGCACAAACTGCCCTCCAGCTGAGTGACCGTAAATCATATATCCTTTCCGTTCACTACCTGAAGATTGGCGGACGTACTCGAAGATTTTATCAACCAGTGCCGGAGTTCGCTTTTCAGCCGGACGTATCGTATGATCCTTGTCGTCCATGACACCGATTTCCTGATAATCGGGTAAAGGAAATCTTTCCAAATCGAAGTGAGGAATGAAGACCATGAATTTATGCTTCTCTGCCTCCTGCTTCCAGGCTTTGAGTAGATAAGTGTAACCGCGGTCGGCACCTTCGAAGACAAAAACAATGGGCATACGGCGTACATCGCCCGAAGCCGGAATGTAGTAGTGCACATCTACCGGACGGTCGGCAAAGGGAGGATAGTCTTTGTAGGTGAACTTGCCTTCACCTACGGGAAGCACGGAGGCGGCACGGAGTCCGGCGACCAGAAAGACAATAGCAAGAAGTAGAATTAATCTTTTCATTCTTCATACCTCCCTTTTTTAATGACTTCCTTGTCTTTTAGGACGAGTTTGCCGCGTGCTATGACGTGCGTTAGTTGAAGTTCGGAATCAAGGAAACAAAGGTCGGCATCGAAACCGGCGGCTATTCTGCCTTTGGTGCGTAGTTTGAGGTTGCGTGCCGGATTGCTGGTGATAAGGGTCAACGCCTGTTCCAGAGGCAGAAGGCCTTCTTTTACGAGCAATGTCATCTCCTGCAAGTTGAGGTGCAGGGGGGCGGGGCGATAGGTCGTTTCTCCTGTTTCAGGATTGGTGCGGCGCACTCCGCCACGGCCGTCACTGGAGAAGGTGATGCGGTCGAGGGGCACGTGGGCTTCGAGGGCTTTCATGACGCAGCGGTGGGGAGCGTCGAATTTGGTTCCTCCGGTGGAGAAATCTACCATGCCACCCATGCAGGCAAATTCTACGGCTTGCCGGAATAAGGCTTCCGTGCGTATCAGGTGGGTGGGCGAGAGGTAGGAAATCAGCGTGGGATACTTGCGGGCGATATCCAGTAACGGAGTGATACCATCGGGCAAGGCTCCCAGATGAATATGCAGGATACCTCCTTTGCCGGAAGTGAAACCGCCGAGGCGTACCTGGTTGATGAGGCGCAGTATCTCCAGTTCGGTGGGGAAAGCGCTGCGGTCGTCACTCATGGCGAGTTTGCAACCGATCACTTTGTCGATGAAGATGAGATCGTCGGCTACGCAGGACATCAGTGTTTTGGGAGGTAATCCGTAGAAACTGGTAAGCATGTAGGCACTGAGGCCGTCGTCTTCCAGGGCTTTGGTTTTGGCGTAAAGGGTGGTCAGTTCTTTTACGAAACCGTCCGTGCCGAGTAGCCCTATCACGGTGGTGGTTCCGCAAGCCACCAGTTCGCTCATGGAGACGTCGGGGACTAAGGAAGCATAGCCGGTTTGTCCGCCGCCACCGGTGATGTGGACGTGCTGGTCGATAAAACCGGGGGTGACGGCACATCCGCCGGCGTCTATGGTATCCAATGGAATACCGGTCAATTCTATCTTCCGGTCTATGAGGGCTATTTTGTCATCTGCCAGTAGAACGTCGTTCATGCCGAGATGCTCCGGAGAGTATAAGTTTGCATTTTTAATGAGTGTGAACATGATTCGGAGTTGTTTTATAGTGTTATGAAATGATAAGCTATCAGGAACAGGATGCTGCCTATAAGGGGCAGGGTGTTTCTCTTTGCCAGTTCAATGGGCGATACACCCGCCACACCGGCAATGGCGACAATGATTCCCGCTATGGGGGATGCGGCACGCCCCATGCTGGCGGATAACTGCAAGGGAAGCACGAGGGAATAGGCAGGCATACCCAACTGTCCGGCAATTCCGGGCAGCAACGGGCCGAACGAGAAGAAAGCCGCGTTTCCGCTTCCCATCAGCATGGCCGCACAGAAGATTATCAGGGCGAAGACTGCTGCGATGGCAATGCCGGAAAGTCCTATATGCGTGGAGTAATCTACCAGTGAGTCGATGAAGCCGAGGCTAATCAGTCCTTTGGAGAATATCTCGGAGGCAACAATCAGTGTCACGACACTTCCGAAGACATTTCCCATCCCTTTCCAGAAGCTGGAGAAGGCGTCAAAGGTTTTCCGTATATTGCGTGTGTGGCAACCTACGAATACGAGTGAGACAAAGAGGGAAAATAGCATGGCGGTCGTTGTATTGAGCGTTATGGGAGGCTGGAACAGGCCCACATAGGGCGAAAATACAATGAGAAGCGCAAGCGGAAGTATGGGAAGCATGGCGAATATCAATGGAATATCCGGTTTGGCAGAGGTCTGCGGGACTTCTGCTGTTTCGCTATTTTTCGTACTCTGCCTGGCGGCTTCTTTTTTATCGAAATACCTATTGTTGAAGTAAAACAGGGTCATGACTACCAAGGTGGTAGGGATAACCAACGGGAGTTGGTGGGTAATGAAATAAGCTACGTTGGTCTGCTCGATAAGTTCGGCGGCAAGGGCTGTGTTTGCCGAGCCGGGACCCTGGTCGAACAGCGTTGCGGCGGCAATGACGGATAATGCGGTGAGGCGGCTTACTCCCAATCCGATGAGGACGGGGTAAACGGAAGCGACAAGCAAGAGTCCTAATCCGGCTGCCGAGGGGGTAGTGATAAAGAGCAACTGGCCGATGGGAATGGTGACGGTAGCTGCCAGGTAGGGATAACGGCGAAAGAAACCCAACGGTTTCATGGAGATGTGCACCAGGGCATTGGTGGCTTTTATGTGATTCATAAAGGCTACATAGCCGCCGATGGTCATAATCATCAGTCCTGCGCGGGACAGGTTGCCGATGAATGTTTCTTCTACCACTTTCACCAAATCGAAAACAACGCTGCCGGTGGATTTATCCGGAATGATGGGTTGGACATTGAGAATGAGGGCGAATGTCAACATTACAAGTCCGGCCAGCATCAAAACTCCTTGCGGGTTCAGTTTCCGGTAGAGGTAAATAGCGGTGACGGTGGTCACCAATATACAGAGGAGGAAGGCTACGACTGACATAATCTGATTGGTTCTGGATTATAAATTGTTTTTTGAAGAGTGATCGGGGATGGGACAGGAATGAATTAAATGAAGTGTCTCAATTCTCCTCCTCTCAAAAGGAGGAGAATTGGGATAGCACTATTTAATCATTGTTCTACTGTCTTATAAGTACCCTGGATTATTCTCCAACTGGCGACCTGTATTGGAATCAATGAACTCTTGCGGAATCGGGAACAACACAGGCGTATCATACGAATTCATGCCTCGTGCATCGCGTCCTGCAATCTCATTCAATTGTCGCATACGACGTTTGAAGTAATTGTTCACATCACGTTCATCTCCACCTTTCTCCTGACTTACGCGAATCAGGGTGTGGCGGCGTTCTTCTTCGGAAAGAAGTTCACGGCTACGTTCGTCCAGAATGAAATCTACGCCTCCTGCGGTGAGTTCAGCTTCTGTGATACTGACTGCATTGGAACGATTGCGTACCTTGTTAATCCATTTGATGGCTTCACCTGCCTGGTTGTTTTTCAGCAAGGCTTCCGCATAAAGCAAGTACGTGTCGGCGAGGCGGAGATAAACAATATCCTGATAACATCCATCCTTGTCACCATTTGCCAGCAACGGTGCCACGTAATCCCATTTGCGGGTAGTGGGCCAGTTATACTTCTTGATGGTTGTCTTATTATCATCCAGCATAGCGGCGGTTACAGTGGTGTCTACCACCATCTTACCGTTGTTAAGGAATTCCGTAATCTTGCCGTCGGCACCCTTCTCGTTAATAGTCCATACCACTGCATAATCGGATACACGGTCGTCCTGAGTTCCCTGATCTTTATAGTTGTAGAGACGGAAAGCACCTCTTGAAGGCACGCAACGTCCGGCACCTTTACCACCGTTGTTTATCCAGAACACCTGAGGCCAAGTGGCTGCACCGCTTGTATAGTCGGGATCGTACTTGTTGCTCTTGTTGATGACACCGTCGTTGGAGTAATAGTTCTTATATGTACTCTTCATATAAACCTCGGCTGTACCGAAAGCACTGTTTTCCGGTTCCGTGTTGACAAAAGCGTATAAAACCTCCGTGTTTCCGTCCGCATACATCGGTGTGCGGAATACGTCGATGAACGGACAGCCCGGATTGGCGGAGTTCTTGCCGAAACGGTTGGTTATCAAACTGTATTCGGAACCTTCTGCCAGTGGCTTCAAAACTTCGACTGCCTTGGAGGGCTGGTCCATTGCCAGATATAGTTCAGCCAGATAATGGCGTGCCATGGCTCCTGAAATCTTACTGTTGCTTTCTTCACGCAATGGTAAATTGTTCATGGCGAAAGCAAAGTCCTGTTCCATGACTTCACGGATGGATTCTACGGAGTTGCGCTCCCAGTCGTTACGGTAGTTCATACCTGTAATTTCTTCGGTGGACAAAGGTACGGCACCGAATGAATACGTCAGATGGCGGTAAGCCCATGCGCGGAAGAAGCGGGCCTGTGCGATGATCTTATTTTTATGGGCGGCAGCTTCGGTTTCGGTTCCTTTCCAGTCGATGCCACTGCCTTCGGCACGTGAAATCACCATGTTTGCCGTGTTGATGATGCGGTAACACCATTGGAAAATGTTCTGGAATATCTGCAAGTCCGTCTGGTTGATTTGCGACGGATAGTACATGTATTTAAAGTCGCTGTGTGAGTTATTACTCCATGAATTGTCCACACCGCAACCCCATGCAGAGTGCAGAACGAGCGGCAGACCACCACCGAGTGCATCGGCACGGCGGTATTCGTTACGCATCATTCCGTAGAGGCTGGTTACCATGGATTGGAACCCGCTGTAATCTACTAACAGATTTTCAGGGTAGAGTGAAGCACGCGGATCTTCTTCCAGGAAGCTGGATTCATTGCATCCGGTCATGCAGAGCACGAGTAGTGCTATCAGTGTATATTTTAGCTTTTTCATACTGTTTCTCTTTGTTTTAGCGGTTTATAAATCAAGTTTCAGACCGAATGTGAATGAACGTACCTGCGGAGTGGACTGTTGGTCGCTGATAAATTCCGGGTCGAGGCCGGTCCAGCTTGTCCAGGTTGCCAGGTTCTTGATATTCATATATACTTCGAGGCGGTTCAGGGAAATCTTCTTTAACCAACGTTGAGGAACACGGTAGGCCAGCGTGACATCCTGCACACGGAGGAAATCGGTCTTTTCGTAGAAACCTGCGCTCATTGGGTTTACAGAAGTATCCAGTGAGTTTTTCGGGTACTTGTTGGTAGGGTTCTCCGGTGTCCAGAAGTCTACCATGAGGCGGTTCTGGCGATAGGAGTTGTGAGATACGTCGTAAAGCCAGTTGTTGGCTGTCTGTCCCAGTTGGGCATTGAGGAATACGCTCAGACTGACATTCTTGTAGCGGAAAGTATTCGTCATACCCATTGTTACTTTAGGAATTGCCGAGCCGATGATTTCCTTGTCTGCCGGGGTGATGTCGTTCACACCGTCCTTGTCATGGTACTTCATATATCCGGGGATGGAGTAGCGATAGTTCGGGTCTTGCTGTCCGTTCGGATTGGACGGGTCGGTGATCTGCCAGATACCGATGAAGCGGTAGTCGTAGTTCACGCTGATGGGCTGACCGATGAACCATCTGGAACCAATGTCATCCACGGGATTGCCGTTGGCATCGTAGAGACCTACATTCACGATCTTTGTTTTGTAGTGCGACAGGTTGAAGGTAGTGGACCAGTCGAAATCTTTCTTGGCAATGTTGTTGGAAGTAATCTGCAACTCTAAACCGCGGTTCTTGGTCTCACCGATATTCTCGGTAATGTTTCCCGTACCGTTGATGGTGGGGATGGAGCGATTCAGCAACAGGTCGCTTGTTTTCGACCAGTACATGTCGAATGTTCCCTGGATACGTCCGTTCCACAGTTGGAAGTCGATACCGGTATTGATGGATTGTGTAGTTTCCCATCCCAGCGAAGGAGAAGCCAGCTTGGAAGGATAGAAACCGTAGTTTGGGGTATGATCGTCTTTCAGGTAATTGAAGGTGGAAAGGTCAGGCAATGTAGTGTAGGCGCCTACCGCTTCGTTACCGTTCTTACCCCATGACAGGCGGTATTTCAGGTTGCTCACCACTTTTGCCAACGGGCTTGCCTGGAAGAAATGCTCATTGGAAATGTTCCAACCGATAGCCATGGAGGGGAATACACCGAACTTAGATTGGCTGCCGAATGCGGAGTAACCGTCACGGCGTGCAGTCAGTGTCAACAAGTAACGGCTGTCGTATGAGTAGTTCAGACGTGCCATCTGTGAGATGTGGTTTTGCTTGGTATAGCTGGAACTGCCGGACATGGTGGCGGCTTTGGAAATCTGGTAATAGTACATCACGTCGTTCGGAAAGTCTTTGCCTTCCATTCCGTTGCCTTCTTTCTCGTAGCTTTGTGCAGAATACAGACCGGTGAAGAAGATGCGGTGCTTGCCAAATTCACGGGTGTAAGTGATGATGTTTTCCAGAATCCACTCTTGTGAATGCCAGTCGTCGGTGTTCAGAATACCGTTGGAGCGTGCGCCGTAGTAAGTATCCATTCCCTGGTACTGTTTCCAGCTACTGTTTTGGTACGTATAGCCGGTATTGAGTTTATAGCTGAGTCCGGGGACGAACGGCAACTTTATTTCTACCACGTTGTTGGTGATGACTTTAGAGCGTATGTCGTTGCTCTTGTTGTTGAGGCTGCTTAAGGGGTTTACAGAGAAAGCTTCGCTGGAATCTTCCCAGGCGGCGGAACGGATGTTGCCTTCTTCGTCATAAGCTTCTGCCAGGGGATTCATGCGGAATGCTCTGGAGAAAGAAGCACTGCTGCCACTTCGGTCGTAGCGTCCCAACTGGGTGCTGGTAGAGAACTTAAACCAGGAAGTGAACTCCTGATCAAGGTTGAAACGGATGTTGTAGCGTTTGAATTGGTTGCCTACGGCAGTACCTTTCACATCGGTATAGTTCAGTGAGACAAAATAGTTGGTCTTGTTGACGCCACCACGGAAAGAGATATTGTGCTGCTGCTTGAAACCGGTGCGGGTTGCCAGATCCAGCCAGTCGGTATCCATGCCGGCTTCGTGCATACGCAATTCTGTGGCGGTCATAGATCCCATCCACGGTTCGGGATTGCTTTCAGTGGGCGGGGTGGTATTGGCATCTTTCAATGCTTCCGTCTTATACTTCCAGAATTCAGCTCCATTCATGAGGTTGGGGAAGTTGATGGGATTGTCAATGGTGATGTAGGTGTCGTAGGATACGGTCAGTTTGCCTTTTTCACCTCTCTTGGAGCTGATGAGGATGACACCGTTCGAACCGCGGGCACCGTAGATGGCAGCCGAAGAAGCGTCTTTCAATACTTCAATGGATTCGATGTCGTTCGGATTGATTTCGGACCAGGGACCATCAAAGGGGATACCGTCCAGAATAACCAGTGGTTTGTTGTCTGCCGTGATGGAGTTCTCGCCGCGGATGCGGGTCTTGGTGGAAGAGCCTTCCGCATTGGTTCCGGTCACTGAGATATTCAGGCCCGGTACAGCACCTTGCAAAGATTGGATGATGTTGGTCTGCGGGCGATTCTCCAGTGTTTTGGTATTTACGGAAGCAACTGCACCCGTCATATCCGACTTGCGCTGCACACCATAACCTACCACTACTACCTCATCCAGCATCTTAGTGTCTTCCTTCAGGATAATGCTGACGGGTTTCGTGCCGTTGACTTTCACATCCTGGTTCAGATAGCCGATAAAAGAGATTTCAAGAGTGGCGCCATTCTGTACATTCGCCAATGAAAAGTCTCCTTCTACATTGGTGACACTTCCTGTACCAGTGCCTTTTACAATGACATTAGCTCCGATGATGGGTTCTCCCTTTTCATCTTTCACGTTTCCGGTGACTGTGACTTGCTGTTGTGCAAATGCATTTACCGAAATGAACAGTAACAAAGCGCAGCAGGTAAGAATGAGTCTGCATGAGCGTTTTTCTTTTCTTTTGTTCTTCATGATTCGTTTAATAGTTAACATAAGTTTTTAGTTTGGATCTCTGTGGCAAAGGTATGCGCAATAAGGGTTGCTTACTCTGCGAGGTAAACAGGCGAAGTAAACTGTTAAAACTGATAAGTGTTTGATTATTAGTGTTGTTTTCTGAAAATGAGAGGCTCGGAAGTAAACTCTTTAAGTGGAATCGGTAGTAGAGAGCAGGGCTTACGCTTTGTATTTTCCGAGCTTTTTCACTGCATTTATAAAATCTTCTTTCGGGATAATGGATTTATTCCGGGTGCGAAGCCGGTTGTTATAAACCGTTTGTGCGGAACAATGGAGGAAGTCCGCTATCTTCACGCTGTCTGTGATGCCGAGTCTTATCAAGGCATGTATGCGCAGTTCGGTATTAAGTAGTTCGCCTTCTTTCAGTTCAATGCGCTCTTCGGGTAGTAGTAAGGCGTTGAAGTCACCTACAAAATCGGGATAGAGATGCAGGAAGATGGTATCGAAATTCTGGTAGAACTCTTTCAGTTCGTTGGAGGCTGTTGCGGAAGAGTCCGTCATTGCTTTTACATCTTCTATCTGGCCTACTTTCAGTTTCCGGTTGATGTTCTTGCGAAACTCTTCCAGCTTACTGATGTAGGTGGAACAGATGTTGAATACATAGCCGATATATTCTTCCTTTACGTAATTAGATTCCCGCAACTGGTCGTTGACTTCCTGTAATTGCGTATTCAGGTCCTTCAGCTGCATGTTTACTTCTTCCAGGCGTTGATGTGCTGTGGAGAGGGCATCCATATTGACGGACAACTTCTGGTTTGTATTGTCTAACTTCAAGTTGGCTTCTTTTAGCCGGCGCATTTGTTTGCGGATGAACAGGAGGGCGCCGATCAGTACGAGGAATAAGAAACTGACGGCAATCAGGGAGGCTTGAAGGCGCTTTTGCTGTGTGCGGTTCTGTTCCTGGTACGCTTTGTAGATTTGGTTTTGCAAATGAGACATTTTGACTATTCGTACCCGGTTGTGGAAAAGCATGGCTTTTTGGGAACAATAGAGGATGTAGTTATAGGCGCGGTCTATTTCTCCATGCTTAAATAGGTATTCCGCTATTTCCTGCAAAGAGCCGATATCTCCGTTGACAGACCGGATGTCTGCCATAGCCGAAAGAATGAGGTTCTCCAGATATTTGCTCTCGTTGTTTTCACTCCGGTAAATGGCGGAGAGATTATAGGTAGCTATGGAATACTTGCGGCTGTCGTTAGACAATGTTTGCTTGTTTTCCTCAAATGCCTGTTTGACGGGTTCTATTTCCGGGGTTCCCAGGTAGAGCCATGCCCGGCAGTTCCAGTAGCGCAATTCGTCAGGAGTGGCTGTGAGGTATACCGAGTCCCGGAAAGCCTTTTGGAGATTATTGTAATGTTCCGACAGTTGGGAGTTCTCACTGGAGTAATCCCGCAGGCGGGAATAGAGTGTACATAACCTGCCAAAATACTCGGAACGGAGATTTTGGGGTAATTCTTCCGGTTGAATGTCACTGACGGCTTTCAAGGCTTCGGTCAGTAGCCCGGAGGAGGTGAGGACAAATGATTGTTCGAGCAAAGAGACCACTTCCCAGGTACGATTGTTGGTCTGTTGTGCCAGTTGTATGTTCTTGTTGATGTAATGCAGGGCGGAATCCGCATCATAAACCCGATACTCCAAATAGACCATTCTATTCATGGCATAGAGTTCCTTTACATCTTTGACCCGGCTATACTGCATTTTCAATTGCTTGATGCGCTCCTCTTTTACTCTGACAAATAGATCCTGCTGTCCCAGCAGGCTATCTAAAGAGTGAAGCAATTTCCTGTTTTCTTCTAAAGCATGTTTAGAAGTGTCCGCACAGACATAGGCAGGAAAAAGAAGGCATACAATGAGTATAAAGAGGCCGCTTTTCATGGCACTACAATCCTAAAACGTCCGTTTGTCTTGGCTGATTATCGTATTGTCCACTGATTCCTTGGATTTCTTTGGGGTTCAACTCCAATCCTTTCTTCATATCTTCTGCAGAGCCTGCCGTGTCACCATTCAGCAACTTGGCGCGACCGCGTTCATGATAGGCTTGTGCGAAATTAGGGTTCAGTTCGATGGCTTCGTCAAAGAGTGCGATAGCTTCGGGATACTTCTTCTGGACGATATAAAGTTGTCCCAGGCAAAGAAAAGCCTGTTCGTTGAATGGATTCAATTCTGTTACATAGCGATAATCGGTTTCGGCTTCTTCCTGCTGTCCTGCTGCTTCTTTCACTTTACCGCGGAGCAGTAATGCAGCTTCTTCATCGGGATCTTGGGAGAGTATAGCGTCGATATCTTCGGTAGCTTCCTTGTATTGCTGCATCTTGATTAAGGCTTCGGCACGCAGCAGGCGGGCTTCGGTGAAGTCGTCTTTCAGTACAATGGCTTTGGTGAGATGGGCGATGCTCATGATACCGTCGTCCATACCTTGCTTGGCTCTGCCCAGAAGATAGTATGCCATGGCATTTCCTTCTTCTATTTCAATAGCTTTTTGTGCGGCGTCTGCCATTGCCTGATAGTCTTCTTGCAGGTAGCATACGTTGGCAAGGGTGAGGAAAGTGGAGGTGTGGTCCGGTTCCTGTTTTGCCATGCGTTCCAGCAGTTCATGTGCTTCGCTGAGGGCATTGGTTTGAATGTAAACCTGGCTCAGATAGCTCATGGTTTCAAAGTCTTCCTGAAGGGCGAGGGCTTCCGTGAAGCATTTGATTGCATAATCGGGACGCCCCATGCGTTGTGCACGCATGCCGTCATACTTGAATATCTCGAAGTTCTTTTGATCGTTTTTCTGTTTTTCAGTTTCCGGTTTCTCTTGTTTGCCGGAGAAGAAAGATTTAAAGAATCCCATAATCTGTATTTCTTAGGTGTTTTGTTTTTATTCTTTTTGCAAACTTACATAAAAATCTTGTTTCCATACCAAGAACTCGGTCTAAAAAGAAAAAACATTCGTGTTATTATTGATGGTATCATTTAAAATTTGTTCTTTTGCGATACATTTACCAATTATATTAATTAATCATCGTTTCTAAATTAAAAACACAAGAATGAAAAAGATTTTCATGAAGTGGGCCTTCTTTATGTTATGTATGGCCGTGACAATGCCTGCAATGGCTCAGTTTAATGTAAAAGCACTGAAAGGTGCGGCTAAAGCTGTTAAAGCTGTTACTCTGACTGATGCTCAGATGGCAGAATATGTAAAAGAGTATATCGACTGGATGGATACACATAATCAGGTATGTGCCGACGATAATGAGTATACAATTCGTCTGAAAAAGCTGACTGAAGGCTTGACGGATGTAGAGGGAATTCCTTTGAACTTCAAAGTTTATTATGTGATAGATGTCAATGCATTTGCTTGTGCTGACGGTAGTGTGCGCATTTTCTCGTCTTTGATGGATATCATGACGGATGATGAATTGCTGGGTGTAATCGGACATGAAGTAGGTCACGTGGCACACAAGGACTCTAAGAATGGGTTTCGTACGGCATTGCTGACTTCAGCTTTGAAGGATGGTATTTCTTCACAAGGTGGTACGGCAGCTAAGTTATCTGATTCTCAGTTGGGTGACCTGGGTGAGGCTCTGGTAAACTCTACATACTCACAGAAGCAGGAGAGAAGTGCTGATGACTATGGATATGAATTCCTGAAAAGTCATGGTAAGAATCCCTGGGCAATGGCTTTATCTTTCCAAAAGCTGAAGAAATTGCAGGAAGAAGCCGGTGCGCAGAAAAGTAGTAAGCTGAATCAACTGTTCTCTACTCATCCTGATTTGGATGCCCGTATCCAGCGTATGGAAGAACGTGCAACCAGCGAAGGTATTGAGAAGCCGGCAGTAACGGAATAATTCTTATTGATATAATAAGGAGAAGGGCGTGCAATTCACTGTACGCCCTTTCTTATGCCTTCAGGCTTATGATGCCGTTCTCCGCTTTCAGATCTTCATCTTCCAGCAATTCGCGGATGCATTGAGAGATGATTTCTTTATCTGCTTCTATTTGTGAGATTGCCATCTGGTAATAGTATTGAAGATGCTCATATACTTCCTTTATATATTCTTTTTCAGGAAAGGTGTCGGGAATGCGTTTGTGCAGTGTTGCCTTATCCGACTTGGCGTAAAGGACGACCGCGTAGGCTTTTTGTCCGTCCCTTCCGGCACGTCCTGCTTCCTGGAAGTAGGCTTCTATGGAATCGGGCAGATCCATGTGGATGACAATCCGTACATCCGGTTTGTCGATACCCATACCGAATGCATTGGTGGCGACCATGACACGGCTTTCTCCTGTTTGCCAGCGTTGTTGGCGGATGTCTTTGGTGGCGTCATCCAGTCCGGCATGGTAGAAATCGGCGGTGATGTCTTCGTTGTGCAGCAGTTCGGTAATTTCCTTGGTACGGCGACGGTTGCGCACATAGATGATGGCGCTTCCGGGCATACGGCGCAGGATGTGCAACAGCTCTCCCGTCTTATTTTCTGTTTTGCGGACTATGTAGGCAAGGTTCTTCCGTTCAAAACTCATGCGGAACACATTTTCCTGCCGGAAGCACAGCCGCGCCTGGATATCTTTCACGACTTCCGGAGTAGCAGTTGCAGTCAGTGCCAGCACAGGGACACCGGGTAGGAGATCACGTATTTCGGCTATCTTCAGATAGGCAGGACGGAAGTCGTATCCCCATTGTGAAATGCAATGGCTTTCGTCTACCGTAATCATACTGATTTTCATCTTCTGCAGTTTGGTGCGGAAGATTTCAGTATCGAGCCTTTCGGGGGAGATATAGAGGAACTTGAAATTGCCGAATATACAGTTCTCCAGTGTGACGATGATTTCCTGCCTGCTCATGCCTGAGTAGATGGCAAGCGCCTTGATTCCCCGCTTTTTCAGGTTTTGTACCTGGTCTTTCATGAGGGCAATCAACGGAGTGATGACCAGGCAAAGTCCTTCTTTAGCAAGTGCCGGAACTTGGAAAGTGATGGATTTTCCTCCTCCCGTGGGCATTAGTCCCAAAGTGTCCCGTCCCTCGGTAATGCTGTTGATGATATCTTCCTGGATTCCCCGGAAGGTATCGTATCCCCAGTATTGCTTCAGAAGCCTCACCCCCAATCCCTCCCCCATAGGGAGGGGAGTTTTGAAGTTACTACTGCTGCTCATGGTCTTATTGAACTTTCTTGCTACTTCTTATCGTTGAATTGATATTCTTTCCTTCTCTATGCTAATAGTAGTGATTACTAATCTTATAGCATCAACCAATTTTCATCATTTCCTTAATATAAGGAGACTATTCTTATTCCCCTCCCTGTGGGGGAGGGGTTAGGGGAGAGGCTTTCAGTTCGGCTTTATGTCTTCAATCTGCAACTGCACTTCACCCCTCTTATGGGTATTCTCTTCAATGGTGTAGCAGATATCAAACGAACGCTTGGTTTTGATGAAACGTACATGCGAACTTTGTCCGAAGGCGATGCCGTTCATTACATTATTCGATTTGTTGTCTACCAGTTCCAGCTTGATATGCTCCTGGTCGCGGCCTACGACTTTGCTGGTACCATAATCATAGACATTGTGCGTACAGAAAATGGGTTTGGCATTGTCCGGTCCGAATGGATTGAATTTCTTCAAGTCGCTGAAGAATTTCGGAGTGATGTCTCTGAAATCAATCTCGGCATTGATGTCGATGACGGCGCATGTCTGTTCCGGCAGGATATTTTGTGATACGAACTCTTCGAAGCGTTCGATAAAGGCCGGTACATTTTCCACCTTCATGGAAAGACCGGCGGCGTAGGTATGACCTCCGAAGTTTTCCAGAAGGTCGCGGCAGTATTCAATGGCTTTGTAGACATCGAATCCGGAGACGGAACGGGCAGATCCGGTTGCCATGTCATCCGTACGTGTCAGTACTACTGCCGGCCGGTAATAGATTTCCGTCAGCCGGGAGGCTACGATGCCGATGACGCCTTTATGCCAGTCTTCATTGTACAATACGATGGAACGTCGGTCGGCAAGTCCGTCCAGGTCAGCTACAATCTTGTTGGCCTCCTCGGTCATGGTCTTATCCGAGATCCTTGCGTGTCTCGTTGTATTGGTTGATTTGATCCGGCTTTCTCCAAAGCAAGAGAGAAATCTTTCTCAGTCAGCAAGTCGACGGCTTCTTTTCCGTTCTGAATACGTCCGGAGGCATTGATGCGGGGACCTATTTTGAATACAATGTCACTGACGGTGATGTCCTTGTCCGTCAGTCCGCAGACATCAATGATTGCTTTCAGGCCTACGCTGGGATTACTGTTCAACTGTTTCAATCCGTGGTAGGCGAGAATGCGGTTTTCACCCATAATGGGGACAATATCCGATGCGATACTGACGGCGCAGAGGTCCAGTAAAGGGATAAGGTGATGGAACTCGATACCGTTGTTGAGGGCAAATGCCTGCATGAACTTAAAGCCTACACCGCATCCGGACAGATGTTCATAAGGATAGGTGTTGTCTTCCCGTTTGGCATTCAGAATGGCTACAGCAGGGGGCAGTACATCATCGGGGACATGATGGTCGCAGATGATGAAATCAATGCCTTTCTCTTTGGCGTATGTGATTTCTTCGACGGCTTTGATACCGCAATCCAGTACGATAATCAATCCTACACCACTCTCTGCGGCATAGTCTACTCCTTGGGTAGATACCCCGTAACCTTCGTTGTAGCGGTCGGGGATGTAATAGTCAATGTTCGAATAGAACTGTTGAATAAACTTGTAGACCAGTGCCACAGCCGTGGTACCGTCTACATCATAATCTCCATAAACAAGAATGCGCTCTTTCTTTCCCATTGCCTTGTTCAGGCGCTCTACGGCTATATCCATATCCTTCATCAGGAATGGGTCGTATAAGTCCGGTAGTTGGGGGCGGAAAAACTTCCGGGCATCCGCTGCCGTTGTTATTCCCCGCTCCACCAGCAATTTTCCCAATATTGGGCTAATTCCCAATTCTTGGGCCAGTTGTTGGCTTGCTTCTGCCTGTTCGGGTGTAATGGGTTGATAATTCTTCGTCCGTTGGACGGGATAAAGCCTTATCGTATGGAAGGAGATATACGCCTGCCTGAAAGGGGAGGGATGACTATGTTTGATTACTGGAAACCTTTGCTGACGGATTATTTTATAGCGGATATCAAACGTCAGGGTGGCATACTCGTTAATCTTGCCAGTGGTGAGATGAGAGATCTGTTCGATTGGAAGCGAGTAGAAGAAGAAGTCCGTGTCATTACTCCCGAATTCCAGGTATGGAAAGGCGGGCAGCTAAAGACAATTGTGATATATGCCAAGATGTGCCGCGGAGAAATGCTACGCTATATTATTAAAAATCGTATTGAAAATCCCGAAGATTTGAAAGTGTTTACGTGGGAGGGCTTTGCATACGATGAGGGGCGTAGTACGGATGAACATTTGCAATTTACACTGGTGTGACTAGCGAAGGTAGTTATGATTGCAAAAATTCCATATATTCTTCGTAGCTGATATATCTTCCTCCCATCGATTTCAGATGGGGAGTTTCGAACTGGCAGTCTATCAGTACGCCGCCATGCTCTCCGAAGAATTGTGCCAAGTGGATGAGGGCTAACTTGGATGCACTGGGAACCAGTGAAAACATACTTTCACCGAAAAAGCAGCGCCCCAAGGTGACTCCATAGAGTCCGCCTACTAATTGTTCCCCTTCCCATATTTCCACGCTGGCGGCAAAGCCCTGTTCATGCAGAAGTGTGTAAGCCTCTATCATCTCCGGACCGAGCCAGGCACCTTCCATATCCATCCTCAGTTCTCCGCACCTACGGATGACTTCATCGAAAGCCTGATTGATAGTGACATCGTACTTCCCTTTGTTTATGAGCGTTCGCATGGAGTGGGAGATATGGATTTCGTCGGGGAAAATGACGAAGCGTTCCAGCGGGCACCACCATTGTATCATTCCCTCCTGAAAAGTGTACCAGGGGAATATCCCGTTGGAGTAAGCCAGGATGAGGCGGTCGGTCGACAGGTCACCGCCTACTGCCAGCAATCCGTCCGGATCGCCGTAGTGCGGATCGGGAAATGTAATTTCGTCAGTTAGTGCAAAGACCATAGTATCACTTTGTTGAAAGTTGTAAGACTAATTGATCTTTGTCTACCTGTATGCAAGTTTTACCACCGGATTTTAAGGAACCGAATAAGATTTCGCGCATCAGGAGTGGTTTCAGATGAGAAGCTATCACACGATCCATTTCGCGGGCGCCATATTCGGGCAGGAATCCACGTTGCAATAACCAGTTGCGAGCTTCCGGGCTCAGTTCCATCTCTATCTGGCGTGCGGCAAGCTTGCTGCTCAGTTCCCCAAGCTTCTTGTCGAGGATCAGTGAGGCCATTTCCCGACTCATATCGTGGAAAACGACAGTAGCGGACAGACGGTTGATAAACTCCGGTTTGAAGGTCTTCTTGACCTGTTTCAACATGGCTTCCCCGGCTGTAATCTGACTGCTGAATCCGATAGATGCCTGACGGGCAAATTGTGCACCGGCATTTGAAGTCATGATAAGTACAACGTGGCGGCAGTCGGCTTTTCGTCCTTTATTATCCGTAAGAACAGCATAGTCCATTACTTGTAGCAGAATATTGAATACATCGGGATGGGCTTTCTCAATTTCATCAAGCAGTAGTACGCAGTTGGGAGTTTTGCGAATGGCATCGGTTAATAAACCACCGTCTTCATAGCCTACATATCCGGCGGGTGAACCGATTAATTTGGCTACGGTATGCTTTTCGGTATATTCGCTCATATCGAAACGTTGCAGGGAAATACCCAGTTCGGAGGCCAGCACTTTGGCTACTTCGGTTTTACCTACTCCGGTAGGACCGACGAAGAGCAGGCTTGCCAGCGGTTTGTTCTCATCCAGCAGTCCGGCTTTGGACATTTGTACGGCTTCCACCACTTGGCGCACTGCCTCTTCCTGGCCGTAAATCTTGGCACTGATACGTGCATGCAAAGTTTCCAGTGAGGTGGTATCTTCTTCTTTCATGGCGAGTGCATCTACTTTGCAGATACGGGCGAGTACATCGGTTATCAATGTCTTGTCTACAATTTGCTCTCCGGAAGGTATAGGGTGAATTTCGCGGTAAGCTCCTGCTTCATCCACCAGGTCGATAGCCTTGTCGGGCAGAAAGCGGTCGCTGATGTAGCGGACACTCGCTTTGACGGCGTAAGGGATTACATCAGGATGATAGGTTACTCCATGAAATTCTTCATATTTTTCTTTCAGTCCTTCTACAATATGGATGGTTTCCTCAATGCTTGGTTCAAGTATATCTATTTGTTGGAAGCGACGCACCAACCCCTTGCTGCGGGCAAAGTAACGGTTGTATTCCTCGTAAGTAGTAGAGCCGATGAAACGGATGTCTCCGCTTTCCAGATAAGGTTTCAGCATGTTGGATGCATCCATGGAACCGTCTCCTGTACGTCCGGCACCTATCAGATTGTGTATCTCGTCGATATAGATGATGGCATGTCCTTCATTACGGACACCTTCCATAATGGTTTTCAGGCGTTTTTCAAAGTCACCCCGGTATTGCGTACCTGCCAGTAGGGTACCTAAATCCAGTTCGTAGATACGGCAGTCGAGGAGTCGTTCGGGGACCTCACGTGCTTCGATGCGGGCAGCGAGTCCGTAAGCGAGGGAGGTTTTGCCAACGCCCGGTTCGCCTACATGCAACGGATTGTTTTTCTCTTTGCGACAGAGCACCTGAATGGTTCGTTCCAGTTCAGCTTCCCGTCCGATGAGTGGATTGTGGTCTTGCAGACAGTCATTCAGACAAGTTACAAAGCTTCGCCAAGGCGCGCTTTTTTCCTGTGGAGAGGTTTGCAGATCGTCTTCTTCCTCCACTTCTTCATATCGGGAGATGAGTTGGCTGATAAATTCGGGTAGATCTTCTTCAAGAGTTTCTTTCAGGATATGGCATGCCCAGGAGTCCTTGAGCTGGAGCATGCTTTGCACTAAATGGGGGACGTTTAATGCTTCAGCACTTGAATAGTCTATCATCAGATAGGCATGTTGTATCAGTTCGTTGAGCTGGGTTGAAACTTCCAGTTCATAATCCATGTCTGCAGGAACGCTTTCCAGTTCTTTCGTGAAATAATTCTCTAAAGAGAAAGCAAGTTCTTGGGCATCACAGAAACACATATTTAAGGCATTGGCAAAGGGACTCTGTTCCAGAAATGCACTCAGCAAATGCTCAGGTGTGATAAATTCATGGCGATACGATATCGCCTTTTTTTGTGCATAGGTGAATGCGCTGTTCACATGCACTGTATTTTGTATATCCATAATCTTCTCCTAATTCTTATTCTTCTTCCGGCGCAACGGTGAGCCGGAGTGGAAAATTCTCTTCGCGTGCCATACGGGTGGCTTTCTGTACTTTCGATTGTGCAATGTCGTATGTATAGATGCCTACCACTGCCGATTGACTCTTGTGTACCTGTAACATCAGCGTTTCTGCTTCTGCTGCCGATTTAAAGAATATGGTAGTAAGTATCTTGACGACAAACTCCATCGTGGTGAAGTCATCGTTATAGATGATCACCTTGAAGTGCTGCGGTTCGCGTAGATCTGTACGTTCCTTTTCTTTGAAAGATGATTGTTGCTGTTCCATAATGGGGGCAAATTTATGAAAAAAGAGGCAGATTTGTCTGGTATGAAGTCAGTAAAAACATAACGGATTTGATCTGTACAATATTTGGAATGATTAGCAGAATGACAAAATGTAAATCCTAACGTCTTAGAATCTTTTCTTTTCGTACCAATTGCTGTGGTGGACGAAAAGATGCAGAGAATATTTGATGGGGAGATGTGAAATGATAGTAATTGATGGAAAAATGAGATTTTAAGATGATCAAATCCTTATATGGGAGGTTTTCTGAAACCTGTTTACTGGATATTCTTTATAAATGTTATTTTCCCTTAGTGGTCGTTTCTCTTCGAAATAGAATAAATATCATGTGTTTTTTAGAAGGGTGACGCCCTTTGTGAGTGATGGCGTCACCCTTTAGTTATTATGGTGTCACCTTTTGGAGTAAAGGGTGTAGCCTTGGCAAATGAGACTTACTTTTTTAGGGAAGAAAGACCGTGCGATTGGTCTGAATAGATGGTCGGTTTAGGATAAATGAACCATCTGTTTGCTCTGGATAGATGATGTAAATCTTCAAAACAGTGGTTGTAATATTCTGGAAGCGTAGCTTTGATCGAAGTGTCTGTTAGCAATAATGAGGAAAATGGATTTTTTGTCTTGCAAAATATGATATAAGGTATCAGTTTGAAAAGATGATTTAGAATGTGTTCGCTTCTTACCTGGATTGTATCTGAGATGTAGTTGCTCCGTACATTCTTCACTGAAAAGTACTTCTGAACGAAGAAGTACCGGAGAAGGTACGGAGCAACTACATCTCGGGTATATTCCAGACCCGAATTTGCTTGCTTATCTTTCAGCTTCTATCGTGTAGGTGAAGCTGTCTGCCCGATAGTATCCGATATTGTATTCAATAGGCACTTGGTTGATATCGTAATCACTTCCTGACTTTTATCCAGTTTTTCCGCAATGAATTCTCCTGCCAGACGTGCGGATACTTCCTCTTTACTGGTTTTCACAATAATGTTATATTTATTTTCGAGTATACTCCGTAAAGAGGTTGGGTGAAGTCCTCATCACCGGTCAATGGTATACTCGGATTGAAATAGGAGATGAAGGAGACAAAAGGGTATTCTTTATTACCGCGTACCTCTTTCCAATACCATACATTTTGGTTCCCTTTTCAGGGTCTATATTGAAAAAGGTACATATTTCTTCGGATGCTTTCTTAAAACTGACATGCAATTCGAATTCTTAATTTCAATACCCAGCATTTTCATTTCTTGTGAGAAGCTCAACCAGTTCTTTACTCCTCCTATAATACCTTTTTTTACAGCCTTTGTACCATGCCCTTTTTTTCTGACCAATAATCCCTCGAATACCAGTTTGTTGATTGCTTGGCGAAGTGTATTTCTCGATATGTTTAATTGTTCAGACAATAAAACCTCATTGGGAAGAAGTTTCCCATTTTTGTATTCCTCTGATTCTATAAGTTTTCTCAGCACTTCTTCTGCTTGAATGTGAAGAGGTTTTTCTGAGTTTGGGTCTAATTTCATGGTTATACTTTTTCTGTTATTTTTTTAATATTGCAAAGATAATTCTTTTTTTATCAAAAAAATATGAGAAGATTCTTTTATTTTATTTTTAAAGAGTATATATTTGCACAAAATACATATATGTTCATACATATAGATAAAATAAAGTATATATAATTATGAGAAAAGTAAATTACGACAGATTTCCTTCTACTAAGATTACGGGAACAATTCTTCAGGGATGGAATGATATTCATACCTTACTGATGGAGTGCTTTAAGAGTAGAAAGGTACTGGCTGTTGAACTCTATGCAGGAGTGCGTGAAGATGAAGTTATAAATGAATTGAAATCGCTGTCACCTACCTTACTTATTAATACACGTGACTTAATGAAGCCGGAGAATGAGATTAAGGAAATGACAGAACGTTTTATGACAAAGGATGTTCTTTTTGGTTATGTGACGAACCTATCTCTGAAAGACTACTTTGATGCAGGTAAGCTGGAGGTAGCCCGGAAGCAGGTAGCGGCAAATGATAGAGTGATTGTGGTCGGTTCGGGTGCTGCTATGATAGCTCAGGCAGAAGCAACGCTGGTGTATGTTGATATGGCCCGTTGGGAGATACAACAGCGTTTTCGTGCTCACGAAGTAAAGGCTTTGGGAGTGGATAATCGTGAAGATGCTGTATCTTTGCAATATAAGAGAGGCTATTTCAACGATTGGAGAATACTTGATAGGTATAAGGAAGGCTTGTTTGATAAAGCCGATTTCTGGTTGGATACGCACATTGCAAACGATCCGAGAATGATTGATAGGGAGACTTTCTTTAAAGGAATAGAAGAAACAATTAAGACTCCTTTTCGCGTAGTTCCTTTCTTTGATCCGGCTCCTTGGGGTGGACAATGGATGAAAGAGGTGTGTGGGCTGAATCCTGAAAAGGAGAATTATGGTTGGTGTTTCGATTGTGTTCCCGAGGAAAACAGTCTTTATTTTGAAGTGAACGGTGTACGCTTTGAATTGCCGTCGGTGGATTTGGTGTTGTTGAAATCTAGAGAGCTTTTAGGTGAACCGGTAGAAGCGCGTTTTGGTAAGGATTTCCCGATTCGTTTCGATTTTCTAGATACGGTAGGTGGTGGAAATTTGAGTGTACAAGTGCATCCTACCACACAGTTTATCCGTGAAAACTTTGGTATGTATTATACTCAGGACGAAAGCTATTATCTGCTGGATGCTAAAGAAGGAGCTTCGGTCTATCTTGGTTTGAAGAATGGTATTAATAAAGATGACATGATTCGTGATTTGCGTGAGGCTCAGAAAGGTGAAATCGTTTTCGATACAGAAAAGTATGTAAATAAACTGCCTGCTAAAAAACATGATCATTATTTGATTCCGGGAGGTACGGTGCATTGCTCAGGTTCGGAGGCACTTGTATTGGAAATCAGCTCAACACCCAATTTGTTTACATTCAAACTCTGGGATTGGCAACGTTTGGGGTTGGATGGCAAACCGCGCCCCATTAATGTGGAAAGAGGTAAAGAAGTAATAGACTGGAAACGTAATACGGAATATGTAAAAGAATATCTGGCAAATCATTTCACTCAGATTGCCGAAGGAGAAGGATGGAGCGAGGAGCGTACTGGATTACACCCGAATGAATTCATTGAAACACGCCGTCACTGGTTCTCCAAATCTGTTACACATCATACGAATAATAGTGTGAATGTACTGAATTTGGTGGAAGGTGAAGAAGTGGTTGTTGAAAGTCCGACAAACGCTTTTAAACCATTTGTGGTACATTATGCTGAAACCTTCATAGTTCCGGCAAGTGTGGGTGAATATACAATAACTCCTTGTGGCAAGTCTGTGGGAAAAGAGTGTGGAACCATCAAGGCTTATGTGAGGTTTTAACCGGAAAATGGTATTAATTAAATCTGATATAATATGTATAGGACATGACCAACGTACGGTGATGACCTTGGATGCAGGAGGCACGAATTTCGTTTTTTCAGCTATCCGGGGAAATCAGAATATTGTGGAAACTATTTGTTTGCCAGCGGTTTCGGACAATTTGAATGGATGTCTGACTGTTTTGAAAAAAGGCTTTTCTGCAGTGAAAAGACAATTGGAAAATGAGCCGGTAGCTATCAGTTTTGCATTTCCTGGTCCAGCAGACTATAAGAATGGTGTGATAGGCGATTTACCGAACTTTCCGGTTTTTCGTGGAGGTGTGGCTTTGGGAGCTTTTCTGGAAGAAGAATTTGGTATTCCGGTATATATAAATAACGATGGTAACTTGTTTGCTTACGGTGAAGCGTTGGCCGGAATATTACCTTCCATTAATGAGGAACTTAAGGCTGCCGGTAATCCTAAACGTTATAAAAACTTGTTAGGCATTACGTTGGGAACCGGTTTTGGAGCGGGAGTGGTGATTGATAATTGTTTGCTGGCCGGTGATAACGGCTGTGGTGGTGATGTCTGGATTATGAGGAATAAAAAATATACCGACTTGATAGCCGAAGAAAGTGTCAGTATCCGTGCAGTACGCCGTGTGTACGGAGAACTGAGCGGTGAGGCGGTTGATAATCTGACTCCAAAGGATATATATGACATTGCCGAGGGCATACTCACGGGGAATCGTGAAGCGGCTGTGCGGAGTTTTGATGAATTAGGTGAAATGGCGGGTGCTGCCATTGTCAGTGCACTTCATATTGTAGATGGTATGGTGGTGATAGGAGGAGGAGTGTCCGGCGCAGCGAAATATATCCTACCGGGTATGATGCGTGAAATGCGTCGTTCCATATCGACTTTCTCTGGACGGGATTTCGATTGTCTGCAGATGGAGGTTTGTAATTTGATGGAGCCGGACGAATATAAGAAGTTTTTAGAAGATACAAGTTCTTGGGTTGAGGTACCTTTTACTGACAAGAAAGTATCCTATGATTGTACTAAACGTATAGGGGTGGCGATTTCAACTTTGGGAGCAAACAAGGCTATTGCACTGGGAGCCTATGCTTTTGCATTGCAACAGATAGACAGGAAATATAAGGGTTAGTTTGATTTTTAGAAGTAGATAAGATTGTTTTCACGGATAACAAAAAATAATAAGACTCATTATGAATATGAAAAAAATAATATCTTTTTTTATCGTTGCTTGTTGCGCTATGTGTGCAACTGCTGCAAAAGTGGTATGGCAGATAGGCGCTGCGGATAATTCCGGAGCGGAATTGGCTTTAGGCCCTTCTGAGTATAAAAAGTTCCTGGCTCATGACTTTGGCTATGAAGACCGTTATTTTTTGGTGGGGACTTCTGTTGACAAAAATGATTTCCCATATGTATTACCCGGGCCTGATGATACTTGGGGTGGTACGTGGGGTACTTCCGGTTGGAGAACCCATGATGCAAATATATTGTTTGGCATTAAAAAAATTGCCGAAACATGGCAAATGGAAATTGGTGGTAGACTTGGTGGATGCCAATCCGAGCCGTTCGGTGGTTAAAGTTATGGTGAATTCTGCCGAAAAGAAGTTTGAAATTAAAGGGCATTCGAAAGGAGTACTGGAGGGTAATCTTCAAGATGCCAAGGAACAAATTCTTGAATTTCCAATTTCAGCCGATGATTTGAAAAAAGGTGGAAATATGGTCACTGTTTCTGTTCTTGAAGGGGGCTGGATTGTTTTCGATCAGATACGTTTGGAAGGTGCTGACGAACTTGTTCTGGAAAAGAATAATGAATATGCTTTCTTGCGCAATGTGGCTCCGGCAGAATATGAAATGGAAATGGATGGAGCAAAAATACAGCCTTTATTGGTTGATGTAGAGCATCTATCCGGTAACCCGAAATTGAGTGTAAAATTAGACGGTATAGATGTTTTTTCTGCGCAGTTGGACACGGCACGTTATGTATTTGAAGTACCTATGCCTGCTGTGAAAAAAAGTAGAAAGAGTGAATATCAAGTGTTTGTAGATGGACAATTGCTGGAAAAGGGTATTATTATACGTTCTCCGCAAAAGATACAGACATTTGCCGACTATGTAGATACCAAAATAGGTACGGCACATTCTCGATGGATGATTGCACCGGGACCTTGGATGCCTTTCAGTATGGTGAAGCTGAGTCCGGACAATCAAAATATGGGCTGGCAGGCCGGTTATCAACCAACTTTTGAAACTTTGGGTTGTTTCAGTCATATCCATGAGTGGACAATGGGCGGATTAGGGTTAATGCCTACTAACGGCAAGTTGTTTACTCAGGTTGGCGATCAGTTCCGTCCAGATGAAGGTTACCGTTCGCGTATTGACAAGAGGACAGAAGAAGCTCCGTTAGGATATTATAAGGTCTTCTTGACCGATACAGAAATCTGGGCGGAGGTGACAGCTACAGAAAGAGCAAGTTTCCAGAAATATACCTTCCCGAAAGATAAAGATGGACGTGTAATGATTGACCTTCATGTGCAAGCTGAATATGATTATAATCTGCTGGATGTAGATATTAAGAAGGTAAGTGATTATAGAATTGAGGGACGCTCTCATCAGATTTCTCCTCGTCCTTATGTGTGGAGTAATGACGCTGATCAGGAATATGTAGTGAACTTCGTAATAGAGTTTGATGCACCGATTAAGAAAGTAGGTGGCTGGAAGAATAAGCAAATATTGGATGGAGGCCATATATTGGGTAAGAACTTGAAAGATGCAGGACTTTATGTCGAATTTGATACGAAAAAGCATCCGGTGGTGCAGGCTCGTGCCGGTATTTCGTTGGTGAGTATTTCAAATGCTTCTGAAAATCTGCAAAAGGAAATCTCTGATAGATTTGGTTGGGATTTTGATGCGGTAGTGCAAAATCAGAAAGATGTATGGAATGGTATTTTCAACCGTCTGGATATAACTACCTATGACCGTCTGGAGAAGGTGCGCGCTTTTACACTAATATGTATCGTGCACTTTGCCGAAATTTGTGGAGTGATGTGAATGGCGAATGGGTGTCTCCGGACGAAAAGGTACGTAAATTTACAAATCCTGAACATGTAGCTTTAGGATGTGATGCTTTTCTGGAATACTTTTTGGAATCTGAATCAATTCTGGAACTTGGTAACACCGGAATGGAGCTCCAAATGGGTAAATTCTCAGTTGGCGTTGTATGATGCAAATGGATGGTTGGCAAAGGGACCTGCGGGGATGGAATATATTCCGGTAATGGTGGCCGAACACGAAATTCCACAGATGGTATCTACCTATCAGATGGGTATTCGTGATTATGATGTGGAAAAGGCATTTGAAGCCATGAAAAAAGATGCAGACTACTCCAGCTACACATGTTGCAGGTGGTTTTGCCGGTAATCGCGATTTGGTGTCTTATATGAAATATAAATATGTTCCTATTGAATTGGGGCGTTTTTCCAATACATTAGAGTACTCTTATGATGATTGGACTGTGGGACAGATGGCTAAGGCATTGGGTAAATATACGGAGTATGGTACGTTTAATGATCGTGGATATTGGTGGAAGAATGCTATTAATCCGGAAAATGGATATGCTCACATGCGTGATTCGGTCGGTAACTTTATCCCTGATTTTGATGCATTTCAAACCGGACGTAATCACCACTATGTAGAAGGTAATTCTTGGCAGCTTAGCTATTTTGTGCCTCAGGATGTACCGGCCTTGATTGACATAATGGGAGAAAAATCATTTGTGGATCGTCTGAACTGGGGTTTTGAAGTAAGTGAACCTTGGAGATACAATGCTCCGAATGATCAGTACTGGGATTATCCAGTAGTTCAGGGCAATCAGCAGTCTATGCATTTTGCTTTCTTGTTTAATTGGGCTAAAAAGCCTTGGCTGACACAGAAATGGTCTCGTTCTATCATTGATAAGTATTATGGTTATGGTGTTGCCAATGCCTATTTGGGTGACGAAGATCAGGGCCAGATGAGTGCTTGGTTTGTGATGGCGGCTTTGGGACTGTTTCAGACTGATGGCGGTTGCAGTGTCGAACCTATTTATGAAATTGCCAGTCCATTGTATGAGAAAGTGGTTATTGATTTGGGCAAACGCTATAATCGTGGTGAAACATTTACAATTGAGGCTAAAAATGTATCCAGAAAAAATAAGTACGTTCAGAGTGCCACTCTGAATGGTGAGAAGTTGGAACGTTTCTATTTCCCCGCTGCAGAATTGCTAAAAGGTGGAGAATTGATACTGGAAATGGGTGATAAACCGAATAAGTCATGGGGGATTGCTCCATGCTCGGAAAATAAATAATGTTAGTGTCTACCGTCTTAATAAATTAATATCATGAAACGACTTTGTTTTTTGGTGATATGTATGAGTATCATTATGGGGTGTTCAACAAGTACTTCAAGCACTAAAGCTTTGGTGGACTATGTAGACCCGAATATTGGAACTGCGCATTGTCGCTGGTTCTTTTATACGCCGGCGGCAGTCCCATTCGGTATGGCGAAGTTGGCTCCTTCTACTGATGCGCATTTGGGAAATTCCGGTGGTTGGCAAGCGGTGGGGTATGATTTTCGTCATACTTCCATCGAAGGCTTTGCCAATTTTCACGAGTTCCAGGTAGGCGGTGTTGTATTTGCACCGACTGTCGGAGAATTGCAGACAGTACCGGGTGAGTTGGAAAATCCGGATGGCGGTTATCGTTCACGTTTCGATAAGAAAGATGAAGTGGCAGCTCCCGGGTACTATTCTGTTTTGTTGAAGGACTATGGAGTAAAGGCTGAATTGACTGCTATGAAACGAGTGGGATTTCATCGTTATACTTATCCAAGACGGAACAGGCGAACCTCATATTTGATATTGGTAACAAGCAAGGAGAAAGCGGTGAAGTAAAAGATGCCGAAGTGCAATATTTTGAAGATGGCCGGGTGGAAGGTTATGTAATCACTTCCCCGTATATGTTAATATTTATCAGAAAGGGGCGGATGTACGTATGTATTTCTCGGCTGTTCTTAATAAAAGCCGGTTCAGGTAGGTACTTTTGTAAAAGATGTGGTTAATCCGGGTAAACATCAGGAAAAAGGACCAGGCGCGGGTCTTTACATGACATTCTCTACAGAAGAACAAGAGGCTGTGGAAGTCAAAGTGGGCCTATCCTATACTTCCATAGAGAATGCTCGTTTCAACCGGGAAACCGAGGCTGCGGATGTTACCTTTGACCAAGCCAAGAAGAATGCAACAGATGTGTGGAATGAATCTCTGAGCAGGATTTATGTGGAAGGAGGGAAGGAAACTGATAAAGTGAAGTTTTACACCGGATTGTTCCATGCGCTTTTGGGACGTGGATTGGCTAGTGATGCAAATGGATATTATCCTAAAAATAATGGAACGGTCGGTCGTATTGCTCTTGATGAAGAAGGTAATCCGGTACATCAGCATTATAATACGGATGCCATTTGGGGTGGTTTCTGGAATCTGACGCAATTATGGTCATTGGCTTATCCCCTGAATATTATTCTGACTGGATAAAGAGTCAGCTGCTGGTTTACCGGGATGCCGGTTGGCTGGGAGATGGAATCGCGTGTAGCAAGTATGTGTCGGGAGTAGGGACGAATTTTACAGCTCTGGCTATTGCGGCTGCTTATAACTGCGGTATTCGTGATTTTGACGTACAATTGGGCTATGAAGCTGCATTGAAGAATGAAGTGGAATGGCGTGGAAGGCCTGAAGGTGCCGGAAAAATGGATGTTTGTACGTCTTATGAGAAGCAGTTTGATATGGTGACTGGAACGTGGATATTCTCCTTATGAAAAACGGTTTGATAGTTTGGTGACTATTTTCATGCTTTCGCAGAAGAGTATTTTTGGTGGTGGAACGGAAGTTGATGCATTTGCCGGACTGAAAACGGTTTATAATCATGGAAATCAGCCCAATTTGCATATTTCTTGGTTGTTTAACTTTTCGGGTAAACCATATCTGTCTCAAAAGTGGGTACGTGCTATTTTGGATGAGTTCTATGGCCTCGAAGGTATACATGGCTATGGTTATGGACAGGATGAGGATCAAGGGCAATTAGGTGCCTGGTATGTGATTTCTGCATTGGGGTTATTTGATGTGAAAGGACTGACAGAGATTGATCCGAAATTCCAGATAGGTGCCCCTTTGTTTGATAAGGTGACTATTAACCTGAACAGGGAATACTATTCAGGAAAAGAGTTTGTGATTGAAGTAAAAAGACATTCTGTTGATGACTGTTATTTGCAAGATGTCTCTTTGAATGGTAAACAGCAGGAAACTGTATTGTTGCCGTTTGAGGAGGTTGTGAAAGGAGGGAGGTTAACATTGAAATTAGATAGTTTTCCTAATAAAAGACTGACTCATTAATGAATGTAGGCTAAAAAATAATGTGTTTTATATAAATAACTGTGAATATGAAAAAACAAAACTCTATATTGACAACTCTCCCGGTGCTTTTTGGTTTCTTTGTGATGGGCTTCTGTGATATTGTTGGTATTTCTTCTGACTATGTACAGCGCAGCTTTAATTGGTCGCCCGTAATGACTGGTTTTGTACCTTCAATGGTGTTTGTTTGGTTCTGTTTTTAGGAATTCCGATAGGTAATCGGATGAATAAATGGGGACGTAAGAATACCGTACTTGTCAGTATGGGTATTACAATTATAGGTATGATTCTACCATTGTTGGCTTATGACAGTATTACTTGTATGACAGCTTATGCTTTACTGGGCATAGGAAATGCTATTTTGCAGGTTTCACTGAATCCATTGCTTAATAACGTGGTTACTAACAAGGCCTTTTTGACGAGTAGTTTAACGGCTGGACAAGTTATAAAGGCGGTTTCTTCTTTGGTTGGACCGGAGATTGTGCTCTTGGCGGTGAATTACTTCGGAGCGGATAAATGGTATTATTGTTTCCCAATACTTGGTTTTATAACATTGCTGTCGGCTGTTTGGCTTATGGCAACTCCTATTGAACGGGAGAAAAATATTGTATCAGATAAGGGACTTTCTATAGAGGATACATTTGCATTGTTGAAGGACCGAACGATCCTCTTGCTGTTTTTAGGTATATTCTTCATTGTGGGAGTAGATGTGGCAACAAATTTTATTAGCTCCAAATTGATGTCTATTCGTTTTGGGTGGGCTGATGAGCAGGTGAAGTTTGCTCCTCAGGTTTATTTTCTTAGTCGTACGGTTGGTGCATTGCTGGGAGCTTTTTTGTTAGCTCATATTGCCGAGATGAGATATTTCCGAGTTAATATTGTAGCTTGTATTGTTTCATTATTGATATTGATGGGGGTAGATAATGATGTTGTAAATCTGATATGTATAGGTGCGGTTGGCTTTTTTGCTTCGTCCGTATTTGCTATTATTTATTCGATGGCATTGCAGGCTCGTCCAGAGAAAGCAAATCAGATTTCCGGTTTAATGATTACTGCCGTTGCCGGTGGAGGGGTTGTGACTCCGGTTATTGGTTTCGCTATTGGTACTGTGGGAATAATAGGTGGAGTGACAGTTACTTTGGTTTGCGTACTGTATCTGACGTATTGTGCTTTTGGTATAAAAATACCGGCAAAAGTTTGATTAGCATACCTTATGTTGTTTATATAAGTCTCACCATTTTAATTTTTATAAGCGTCTCTTCGATAGAGGCGCTTATTTTTTGCTTGTTATTCATTGTTTTTTAAGTTTAGGTTATCAATTAAATGATTTTGCTTTGTATATTAATGTATGAACATTAATGTGGGGTGCGTAACTGCTACTTTATATAAGATAACTTTTTGGATTTATTTCTTTGTAGGTATATTATGTCTGTCTTTTGTTATCAAATTGTTTTGTTTATATTGTTGATAATTAGTTAGTTGATTCCTGTTTGTGCCTTCTTTGTTATTTTCTGATAACAGATGTATTTTGATTCTGTTATCATTTTCTTTTGAGCTTTCTTTATTTTTTAGATATAAAATCTTTGTTTTGTTTTTGCTTTTTAAATTTATTATTTATCTTTGCTGCATATATATGTATGAACATATATATGGAAACTTTGGTTTGCTGAATGAAAGTGAGTTTATGTATCCCAGGTCAAAGTGGGTATGTCTGGTAGGAATTAAATATCAAATATATTATAACTGCAGGAAAATATATGAATATCTAAAATAAAGTGTGAATTATGAATATTAACCCAAAACAGATGAAATTTTCAATAAGAAAGATTAGTATGCTTGTTGCGATAGCAACTCTTCCTGTTAGTCTTCGGGCTCAAGAGATACCTATATATAGAGATGCTTCAAAGCCGATAGAAGAACGCATTGATGATGCTTTGTCTCGTATGACTCTGGAAGAAAAAGTCGGATTGCTTCATGCTGACAGGAGCTACGGTTCGGCAGGTGTTCCAAGATTAGGCATTCCGGAAAATAATTTGTCGGATGGTCCGTCGGGATTACGGCCCGAAATGGTATGGCAAACATGGATTCATGCCGGGATGTCCAGTGATTCATGTACGGCGTTCCCCGCTCTCGTATGTCTTGCTGCAACATGGAATCCAGAGATGGGACATCTTTTCGGAAAAAGTCTTGGTGAAGAGGCTCTGTACAGAGATAAAAATATGCTTCTCGGACCTGCTGTGAATATCTTCAGAACCCCAATGAATGGTCGCAACTTTGAATATATGGGTGAGGATCCGTATCTCACATCAAAGATGGCTGTTTCATATATTAAAGGTGTACAGGAAAACCATGTATCAGCTTGTGTAAAACATTTTGCAGTTAATAATCAGGAAACCAAGCGTACGACGATAAATACTATTGTGGATGAACGTACATTGCACGAAATCTACTTTCCGGCTTTTAAAGCTGCCGTACAGGAAGCTGGTGTGTGGGCCGTTATGGGAGCTTACAACAAATTTAATGGTCAATATTGCTGCCATAATTCTTATCTTCTAAACGATGTATTACGTGGGGAATGGGGATTCGATGGAGTAGTTGTTTCAGATTTTGGTGGTACTCATGATACTCAGGAGGCTATAGATAATGGATTAGATATGGAGTTCGGAACGGATCTTGGTTCGCTGGAGGCATTTCAGAATTACCGCCTCGGCAAGCCCTACTTAAAATTGCTGAAACAAAATGAGACAAGTGAAAAGGTCTTGAATGAAAAAGTTAGACGAGTTTTACGGATGATGTATCGGACTAATATGTCGGAAGGACGTCCATGGGGAACTCTTGCTTCGGAGGAACATGCAATGGCTGCACGCAAAATTGCTGAGGAGGGGATTGTTCTTTTGAAAAACAACAATAAAATTCTACCGGTAAATATTGGATCTTTAAATAGGATACTTGTGGTCGGTGAGAATGCTGTGAAAATGATGAGCCGGGATGGCGGATCTTCAGAAGCGAAATCAAAATATGAGGTCGTACCTCTTGAAGGGATTCGCAAATATGTTGCTGATAGGATCGAGGTAGACTATCAACCGGGGTATTCGTCAACTGCTTCAAAATCAGTAAACGATAGTTTGCATACAGAGGCGGTGAAGGCGGCCAAAGGAGCAGATATTGTTTTGTATATAGGTGGAATGAACAAGAATCTGCATATGGATTGTGAGGGAGTGGATAGAGAATCTTATAACCTTCCATATGAACAGGATGCGTTGATAGCCGACCTGAGTGTAGTAAATCCGTCTTTAGTGGCAGTGATGGTTTGTGGAAATGCTTATGCTATGCCTTGGCATAAGAAAGTCCCGGCTATAGTTCAGGCGTGGTATGGAGGTACAGAAGCCGGTAATGCAATAGCGGATGTTTTGTTCGGTGAAGTCAATCCGTCCGGAAAATTGCCTTTCTCATTTCCCGTGAAAATAGAAGATAATGCCGCTCATGCATTTAATGCATATCCGGGTGATGGTGAGACTGTGGAATATAAAGAAGGTATATTCGTGGGATACAGGTGGTTTGAGAAAGAGAAAATTAAACCCTTGTTCGCTTTCGGGCATGGACTCAGCTATACTTCATTTGATTATGGAAAAATTACACTTGATAAAAAAACTATAAAAAGTACTGACAATATAACTGTCACAATCCCGATAACTAATTCGGGAAATAGAGAGGGGGCAGAAGTTGTGCAATTGTATATTATGGATATGGAGTCATCATTACCTCGTCCGCTTAAAGAACTTAAGGGATTCAAGAAGGTGAATCTTGCTCCGGGAGAAACTGTAAAAGTGAATTTTACAATTGGAAAAGAAGCACTGAGTTTCTATACTCCTGAACGCCATGAATGGGTTGTGGAGCCGGGTAAATTTCAGATTCTTGTAGGTACTGCTTCTGATGATATTAGATCGTCTGCTACATTTCGTGTAGAACGGTAGATACTCTTATGAATATTTATCGGGATGGAAAGAATTTTAATGAGTTTAGATATTTATTATTAACTAAAAATGATGTTTAACCTTATAATAACGTATTTATGAAACTTAAAAAACATTTGTCTAACCTTTTAAAGGTTTTTATTTGCGTGGCTTTTATCGCATCAGCGATAGAGATTCATGCACAAAATGGGACTACAATGACGGTTTCCGGTACTATTGTTGATACTGCCGGAATACCTGTAATCGGTGCTGTCGTTATTGATCCTGCCAATACATCAAATGGTTGTATTTCTAATGTGGATGGAGACTTTACAATGCAAGCGGCTGTGGGGAAAGTACTGAAGGTTTCCAGTATTGGTTATCGGGAGTATCAATTCACTGTACTTGCCCAACCTCAAAAGTATAAAATTGTGCTGCAAGAAGATAATGTAGAGCTTGAAGAGGTGGTTGTTGTGGGTTATGGCGTACAGAAAAAAGTGACTATGACCGGAGCGGTATCTGCTATACAGAATAAGGAAATAGTAACTACGAAAAATGAGAATCTTCAGAATATGCTTACCGGTAAGATTCCTGGTTTACGTATTGTACAAAATACTTCTGAACCCGGGCAATTCACCAATAAGATGGATATTCGTGGTTTTGGAACTCCTCTTGTTATTATTGATGGCGTGCCGAGAGATAATATGGCTAAAATAGATGCAGAAGATATTGAGAGTATTTCAGTACTGAAGGATGCTTCTGCTGCTGTTTATGGAGTGCGAGCCGCTAATGGGGTGATCCTTATAACGACAAAGAAAGGAACTAAAGGACATGCGAATGTGTCTTATTCCGGAAATATGACATGGCAGGTGCCGACGAACTTTCCTGATCTTGTAGAAGCAGCTGATATTATGACTCTTGTCAACGAGAAGGTGATCCACAATGTGGATGAAAGTGCCAACAGGACATATTCTCTTGAGGAGATAGCTGATTATCGCAATGGTATCAAGCGGGGAACGAATTGGAAAAATGAACTTTTCAGAAACTCAGCTCCGCAAACTCAGCATAGTATAAATATTTCAGGTGGGGGAGATAAAGTGACGTACTTTGCAAGTGCCGGGTATCAATATCAGGAGAGCTACTTGCGTTCCAATGCTATCAACTATGAAAAATTCAATCTTAGAAGTAACATTTCTGCTAATGTAACTAACAATTTGAAGTTTGATCTTAACATCTCAGGAATGATGGATGAGAGAGAATCTTCTCCAGCTAATTCAGGTGCGATTATTTATGAAGGATGGCTGTCATCACCTCTTGAACCGGTATGGTATGATGAGGAAAAAGGTATGTATGCAAGTCGCTTTAATCCGGCAGGCTACAACCCTGCTGCTTTGATGGATACCGATCTGACCGGACATTGTACTTATCAGAGTAAATGGTTTCAGTCTAATGCATCTCTTACATGGGATATTCCATGGGTTAAGGGACTTTCTGTTAGCGGAATGTATAGTTATGACTATATTGCTAATAATGATGATGAATATCGTAAAGCATATAATCTTTATGATACATCAGGGAATGCCATTGTGAAAGGTGCACAAACGGCAGCTCCTAATAAGATTTCCCGTTATTTCTATTCTAAACAGAATAATTTATGGCAGGCGCGCCTCAGCTATGACAATAATTTTGGCAAGCACAATGTGGGAGCATTGATCCTTATAGAGAATCAACACAAAGTTGGCGATAATTTCTATGGAAGTCGACAGGTTGCTTTGGACATGGATAAAGTTTTTGCAGGCATTACTACCAACCAGGAATTTAATCAAAATGCTGATCAGTCCGTTCTTTATGACAATGCTAATAGAGCTTTGGTAGGACGTTTGAATTATGATTACGCCGGGAAGTATATTGCTGAATTTGCTTTTCGCCACGAAGCTTCCTCTCTTTTCCCAAAGGAGACCCGTTGGGGATTTTTTCCTTCTGTATCAGCTGGTTATCGAATCTCTGAAGAAAAATTCTGGAAAGAATCTCCACTTAATTTTATTAATAATTTCAAGATAAGAACTTCATGGGGAGTACTGGGAGATGATAGCGCAGCTCGTTATCAACATATTACCGGATATAAATATCCATCAGATGGTGGTTCGGTTTTTGATGGGCAATATATCAGTACTTCCACAAGCACCGGTATTCCCAATAAAGCAATTACTTGGTATGAGTCAAGAACGTTCAATGTCGGAATAGATGCGGAGGCCTGGAATGGACTTCTTGGCGTAACAGCAGAATACTTTAATAGAAGACGAAGTGGACTTTTGACTACACGTGCCGGTTCTCTTCCGGGTGTTGTTGGAGCAACACTTCCTCAGGAAAATCTTAATGGCGACTTGACCCAAGGTTTTGAAATAGAACTTACTCACAGACACCATGTCAACGATTTCTATTATCAAATTAAAGGAAACATTGCTTATACAAGAACTAAAAATACGCATGTAGAAACGAGCCGTGCCGGTAACTCGTATGAAAACTGGAAAAATAATACCAGCAATCGTTATAATAATATAACCTGGGGTATAGAGGGAGCCGGACGATTGGAAAGCTGGGATGAAATCTGGCATAATCCTATCTTTATAGCAAGGGGCTCTATATTGGGAGATTACGAATACCTTGACTGGAATGGGGATGGTGTATTCTCTGAACTGGATAAACATCCTCTTGTTAATTCAAGTTCTGTTCCGCTTCTTAACTTTGGTTTAACTTTCTCTGCTCAATGGAAGGGAATCGATATTTCAATGTTGTTTCAAGGAGCAGGTAAAACGTATGTTTCTCCACAAGGTATTCTGTATCAGCCTCTTTGGGGAGATGGTGCTGTTGCTCAATATATGGATCGCTGGCATCCGGAAGATCCTCTTGCAAATCCGTATGATCCTTCAACAAATTGGGTTAAGGGGCATTACGCATATACAGGAACGCTTCCCGATCAGAGTTCTGATTTCCATCTTCAGAATGCCTCATACATTCGTCTGAAGAATCTTGAAATCGGTTATAGTCTGCCTAAGAAATGGTTGCAAAATATAAATGTACAAGGTATAAGAGTATATTTCAGTGGATATAACCTGCTGACATTTACGAGCTTGAAATATTTGGATCCTGAATATAGTGCAGATACGGCTTATTCTTACCCGATTAGTAAAACATTTACGCTTGGTCTTAACTTTAAATTCTAAATAAAATTAATATGAAACTGAAAACAATAGTATCAATAATGTGTGCCAGTGTCATGTTTTCATGCACGGACTTGGACATGTCTCCTGTGAATGTTGTGAACGAGGAGGATCTTTTTGCCAATGAGGCAGGAACGCTTAGTTATATTTCCGGTATGTACATGAATCTTCCATTAGAAGATTTCCGTTATGCTTACGAAGGTAATCCACCCTTTAATTATGCGTGGACGATTTATGCTCAGCCTTCATGTCGTACAGGCGAGGCTATTGGCAGAGATGCTGCCGGTAATGAATACGAGGCTGTGGGGTATTGGAATCAGGCTTATTCTTATATAAGGGCAGCTAACTTATTATTGGAGGTTTTACCTAAATATGCATCAAACTATACGGAAGCCCAGGCTAACAGTTTTCTTGGAGAGGCCTATTTCATACGGTCTATGGTATATTATTCTCTTGTGAAACGCTATGGTGGTGTACCGGTTGTTGATAAAGTCATAGATTATCCGGCGTCAGTATCGTTTGAGGATACAAAGCTTTTCAGAGCTTCTGAAGAGGATACCTGGGACTTTATTGGGGCAGATCTTGATAAAGCTATAGAATTACTTCCGGAAAGCAATCAAAAAGGACGTGCCAACAAATATGCAGCGGCAGCTCTTAAGTCACGCATAATGCTTCATGCCGGTTCTATTGCTAAGTATAATACTGTAAATTATGCTCCGGTTAATGGAGTACGTGTATGCGGAATTCCTCAAGAGAAGGCAGTCGGTTACTTCAAGGCAGCATATGAAGCATCTCAAATAGTAGATGAGGGAGGATATCGTCTATATATGGATAAATGGTCCGGAAATAACAGGCAAGCTCAAATAGATAATTTCACAGCAATATTCCTGGAGGATACTTATGAAACTATCTTTGGAAGATACTATATTGATCCTGAATTTTTGCATCAGTTCGATAATTCTGCTCAACCGATGCAGACATCTAATGGAGATAACAATTCAGAGGTGTGCCCAACTTTGGATTTCGTGGAAATGTTTGAGTTTGACAATAAAGATATCAATGGGAAATTTGAGAACTTTGATGATAATGGACACTATAAACTTTATGAGTCACCGTTAGATGCTTTTGAGAATTGTGAGCCGCGTTTGGCTGCGACGGTAATTCTTCCAATGTCTGAATTCAAGGGTGAAACTATTGAACTCCGGAGAGGTATATTGACAGGTAAATCTGTCAACACGATGGGGGCTCTCTTGAAAGAATCTGATAATTATTCTTCAAATTATAATGTGGCAGTTGATGAAAACACAGTGAAATTAGTCAATTCATTCAGCCAAAATAATGATGATTCTTATCTTGTTCAGTTGAAAAGTGGTTCGAAATATTGGAATGACCTTGCTGACAGATATCCGGATAAGAAAGATATATACGCTGGAAAAATGAGACGTTCCGGCGCAAGTGGACCGGTTTCCAATTGGGATTATGGTAACCTTAGTGGTTTCTATTTGAGAAAATATATGAATCCCGATCCCAAGGCTCTTAATGGAGGAAATTATTCATCTCAACCATGGATAGAGATTCGTTATGCGGAAGTCCTTCTGAATCGTGCAGAAGCGGCATGGGAACTTGTTTCTTTAGGAGAAGTTGCTGATGCGAAGGGGGAAAGCTATCTCTCTATTGCAACAGAAGCTATCAATTCCATAAGAAAAAGAGCTGGAGCAACGGAACTATCCTCGACTCTTTTGGCCGATGAAAAAAGTCGTGATATAATTCGCACAGAGCGTCGCAAAGAATTAGCTTTTGAGAATAAGACATATTGGGATCTGAAAAGATGGAGGATAATAGATACGGAAGCTGAACAAAAAGACCGCAAGTATCGCATCCTATGTCCTTTCTTCTCGGTGGAAGATGATGCCTATTTTCTTGATGTGAAGTATACTGAGCCAAGAAGCCAAAACGGTGTGACGATGGAACCCTATATTTTCTCTTTTGAACCACGACAATATTATCAGAAAATTGATCCGGCTGAAATTACGAGAAATTCTAACTGTAGACAGAATCAGGGTTATTAATTGGATTGTGGTATCCTACTAAATACAACAGAATTATGAAAAAGATTATATATTATTTTTGGACATTAGCAGCTATCTTCATTTTTACTTCATGTGGAAATGATAATTATGACGCTCCGGCAGAAACTTTTCAAGGTGCATTTATAGATAAAGATACAAATGAGCCAATTCAAACAGCTGCAAGTACGGCTATAGAACATGGTGGTATCCGTATCCGTCTTATGGAATACAGTTGGAGTGACAATCCTGTTCCTTATGATTTTTTTGCGAAACGTGATGGTACTTTTAATAATACTAAGATCTTCAAGGGGACTTATGGGATCATTCCAGAGGGGCCTTTTGTTCCACTGCCCGAAGAAATCATAGACCTTGAAGGAGTGGTGAAAAAGAATTATTTTGTAGAACCGCTGCTCCGGGTACAATGGGTGGGAGAACCTGTATTGAAAGATGATGGAACCTTTGAGGTTCAGGTGAAAATAACCCGGGGTACTGATAATCCGGATTATCAGCAGCCTCTTGAGGAAGCATGGTTGTTTGTTAGCCAGATAGATTATGTGAGCAATGCTCCAGGGGCATATAGTACAAAATTATCTACCAATTTAACACAGGCCGATTTGCGGAATTATACTCTCGGAGATATCCTGACAATTCGGACCGGTTACCCTAATGGATGGAATGGTGGAACAGGAGATCCTCAAAAGATTGACGGTTCTTACAAACGGCCTTATTTCCTTCGTTTCGGAGCCCGTACATCAAAATCGTTTAGCAGTATAAAACGTTATAATTTTACTGATGTGAAAGAGGTGTGGGTAGGAAAATGAAAAAATACATTAAGTATCTTTCTGTGATAATTGTTTTGATAGTGGCATCATTGCCACTATCAGCTCAAGACAAAGTCATTAAAAAGCTTGTAGACGGCGAGAATCAGAGAATTGTCATATATGGTACGAGCCTTTCTGCATCCAAGGAAGGATGGCCGGCAATGTTAGAGGATAGTTTGAATATGCTCTATCCCGGAACTGTTGAAGTCATTAATAGTGCACAAGCTGCGATGTGGTCTACTTGGGGAGTCGAAAATCTGCGTGAGAGGGTTTTAGAATATAAGCCTGATATGGTAATCATTGAATTTGCAATGAATGATGCCTATTTGCCGTATACCACTTCCATAGAGGCTGCAAGACTAAATCTTGAATATATGGTGTACAGAATCCGGGAGTTATATCCTGAATGTTCGATTCTGATTCAAGTGATGAATATGCCAATAGCAGAGCATAAGGCGCAAAGACCGGATATTGAGCTTTATTATGATATGTATCGGAAAGAAGCTAAAAAATTAAATATTAGTTTGATAGATCATTATGGATATTGGATGAAACTTCTCAGCAAAGGGGAGAAAGAATTCCGTAATTATGTGCCGGATGGCATTCATCCTAATCTTACGGCGCAAAAAGAACTTGTACTTCCTTGTATTTTGAAGGTCCTTAAAACTTCGAATGCGAAACGCTAAAAAATAATATTATAATAAATGACATATGAAAAAAAAGATCATTAGTATTCTTTGTATCGTTTGGATGGCATTACCGGTATTTGCAGGTACAGGTAATATTGCCATTCGGGCGACTGCAACAGCTTCGTCGTCCCGAGACTCGGACAGTGGCCCGTCTAAGGCGATTGATGGATTTATACATTTGGATAATGCAGGAGAATGGGTTTCTGGTGCAATCATGCCTCACTGGCAGCAATTACCTTTTCCATGGATACAGCTTGATTGGGAAGAAGAAGTTACGATTTCACGAATCATATTGTATGATCGTCCGAATAAAGATGCTCATACAGCCGGAGGAGATTTGTATTTTAGCGACGGCAGCAGAATCGGAGTGGTGGGGATTCCTAATGATGGTACTCCGAAAGTTGTAGAGTTTGAACCGAAAAAGGTTCGCTGGGTGAAATTTGTAGCCAATGATGCTGTTGGCTCTTATATTGGCCTGTCAGAAATTGAAGTTTATCCACCGGCGGAAGCATGCGAAGACTTTGTTTCACAGGTAGATCCGTTTATCGAAACTACAAAAGGACGATATTTCTTTTTTATAACAGGTAATCAGCCTTTTGGTATGATCGGAGCAGCCCCAATGACACGCAACCGCAATCAATTTGGCGGCGGATATAATTATAATTCCACAGAAGTTCTAGGGTTCCCTCAAATTCATTGTTGGGTGCTTGCCGGGCTTACGCTTATGCCTACGACAGGAAATGTAGATCCTACGCTCGGGGAAGAAAACTGGAAGTCCTCATTCATGCATGAAGAAGAAATTGCGCAACCGGGATATCATAGAATGTATCTTAAAGATTACGGGATTTGGGTAGAGCAAACAGCGACGGACAGAACTGGTATGTATCGGCTTACATTTACTCAGGACTCGGACGCGGATATTCTTGTAAACTTGGGTGGTTATATTGCTTCTACCACTATGCGTAATGCTGATGTGAAGAAAGTCTCCAACAATGAAATAGAAGGTAGTTTTGATACATACGGACGGCATTGGGGAGGTCCGGAGAATGTGAAGGTACATTTTGTGATACGCTTTGATAAAGATTTTGAGAGATTGGATGGATGGCGAGACAAAGAGCGTTATAGTGATATAGACACACTTCAGGGATCGTCCATTATTACTAGAAGGCACCCGAAAGAAGAGTTGAGTTATCTAGATTCACCAACTTCCGGTGTTTCGGCACACTACAGAGTAAAAACAGGGGACAAAATATGTGTCCGTACAGCTATATCATATGTAAGCGTGGACAATGCGAGGGAAAATCTGGAGAATGATGCCGTTACTTGGGATTTTGATTTAGTAAAGAAAACATCTCAGGATGAATGGAATAAATGGTTGGGACGAATCGAAGTCAAAGGCGGTTCGCAAAAACAACGTACCAAATTCTATACGGATTTATGGCATGTACTGCTTGGACGACATAAAATAGATGATGTCAATGGAGAATATCCTGATTTGACCGAAGGGGAACGTTACTACTCTTATACTCGTAATATTCATCCGAAAACAAGAACACTCCCACGTGGTGAAGATGGTAAAGTTTTGCATCATATGTATAATTCCGATGCTTTTTGGCTTACTCAATGGAATCTCAATATATTGTGGGGATTGGGATGGCCTGAGATGATGGATGAAATGTCAGCTTCACTTATCCGTTATGCTGATAATGGAGGACTTATTCCGCGTGGACCTTGTGCCGGAGGCTATACTTATATAATGTCAGGCTGCCCGGCTACCCCTTTGATTGTATCTACATATAATAAAGGGTTGATGACTAAATGCGATCCTATGCATGCTTTCAAGACTATGCAACGTAATCATATGCCAGGTGGTATGATGGGGATAGGAGACTATTATCTTGAGAATGGTTATCAACCGGGTAATGCAGGGATGACGATAGAGTCTAACTTTCAAGACTGGGCCTTATCGCAAATGGCTATTCGTCTTGGGCTTAATAATGAGGCTGAATATTTTCGGTCCCGTTCTAAAGGATGGAAAAAGTTATATCACTCGGAGCAGAAATTGATTTTTCCAAAAAATGATAAAGGTGAATGGCTTCATGAGGATCCGTTAAAAGGAGATGGGTATATTGAAGCAAATGCGTGGCAGGCTACTTTTGGAATCTCGCATGCTTTACCGGAACTTACTGATTTGATGGGAGGAGAAAATGAATTCTGTAATAAGCTTAACCATGCTTTTGAACAAGCCGCACCACAGGATTTTGTTTTTGGTTATGGAACCGGATATGTAAGTTATGCTAATCAACCTGGATGTTCCAATGCACATGCATTTAGTTGGGGTGGGAAACCATGGCTTACTCAATACTGGGTACGTAGGGTCAATGAACAGGCTTATGGTGCAATTACACCTGACCGAGGTTATGGAGGACATGATGAAGACCAGGGACAGATGGGAGGCGTTAGTGCATTGATGTCTATAGGGCTTTTCAGTGCTTGTGGAACTGCTGCTGCAGAACCGATCTATGAGATTACCTCACCGGTTTTCAATGAGATAACTATTCATCTGGATAAACGCTATTATCCTGATAGCAGCTCTGGTAAGTTTATAATTCGGACATATAATAATTCAGATCAGAATATGTATATAAACAAGGCTCACTTGAATGGAAAAAAACTAGATACATTTTGGTTTTCACATGAAGTGTTTGCTAAAGGTGGGGTATTGGAATTGTGGATGGGACCCAATCCTAATAAAAATTGGGGAAAGAAGAATCTGCCAATAAGATAGTTCTGTTGAATATGTAAGTATTCACATACTCAAGATTACTATTAAGAGAGCATAATACTGGTATATAGTTGAGTAAGTAACTGATTAAAGGTAAAAAGAAGAAGATGCGGTTTGCATGAATAAGTATATGACTTATTTGTGTGAACCGTATTTTTTATTTCATAATTAAAAAAGAATAGGGAATCAAACCTTAATTAAACGATCATCTAACTTAGAAAAACAGGTTTGCGCAAAATGAAGACTTTCCTACGTAAAAGGAGTACAGAAATCGTGTGTACTTGCCTACATTTGTCAATGTGAAAGACATCAGACTTATATAAGTCTCCGGGCTAACCAACCGGAATAATATTATGAATCACTAAATTTGTATCTTATGCAATGGAAAAAGAACCAATCTGATTTGCAGGAAAATGTATCTGTTCGGGTACCTTTTTTATCTGTATGTTTTTTGTTGCTCTTGGTTTGTATGGGCGTTACGGCACAAACAAATTACAAAATCTCAGGTACGGTGGTTGCTGCTAAAGACAGTGAGCCGCTGATCGGCGTAAATGTTCTTCAAAAGGGGACGACTAACGGGACAGTTACGGATATAGATGGAAATTTTATTCTATCTGTTCCTTTGCCATGTGAACTCTCTATCACTTATGTGGGATATTTGGGACAATCTGTTAAAGTAAGCTCTGCCACGACTCCTTTGAAAATTGCATTAGAGGAGGACAGTGAAATGCTGGATGAAGTGGTAGTGGTTGGTTATGGAGTACAGAAAAAGAAATTAGTGACAGGAGCTACTGTTCAGGTAAAAGGTGATAATATAGCCAAACTGAACACAGTGAATGCTTTGGGGGCTCTTCAAAGCCAAACTCCAGGTGTGAATATAACGCAGAGTTCGGGGATGCCCGGTGAAGGTTTTAAAGTAACTATCCGTGGTTTGGGAACAACAGGTTCAGCTTCACCTCTTTATATTATAGATGGTATGCCGGGAGGAGATATTAATAACCTGAACCCTACCGATATAGAATCTATTGATGTGCTGAAAGATGCTGCTTCGGCTGCCATTTATGGTTCACGTGCTGCCAATGGCGTGATTCTGGTGACTACGAAACAAGGACATACCGGTAAAGCGGAAATATCTTATGATGGATATTATGGTGTACAGAATGTCTATCGTATGCCTGATGTATTGAATGCACAGGAATTTGCAATGATTATGAGTGAGGCACGTATGATGGATGGCTTACCTGATTATGATTATGCGTCGCTGGTTCCTGATTGGGAAGCTATAAAGAATGGAACTTGGAAAGGGACCAATTGGTTGGATGAATCACGGAATGAGAATGCACCGATACAGAATCATGCCCTGAATATTACCGGAGGTACGGAACAATCTGTTTATTCTATCGGATTGGCATATACTAATCAGGAAGGTATTCTTGGAGCACCGTCACAACCTGAATATACCCGATATACAGCACGTATCAATTCCGAACATACCTTGTATCGTAAAGGAAAACTGGATATTATTAAGGTAGGTGAAAATCTGACCTACTCGTATTCTGAAAGAAACGGTATTGCCATTGATGATACTTGGAGTAATGACATTCGTAATATGTTGCATGCTAATCCTTTTTTACCGAACAAGGATGAAAATGGTAATTATCATTATGCCATTCCATGGGAAATACGTGAAGCTAATCCCATTGGACAGATGTATTATGCAAATGGGCAGAATATAAGCAAATCTCACGCATTACAAGGGAATATTTTTCTGACTATTCAACCGATAACCGGATTAAAACTTAAATCAAATTTTGGCTATACGTTTTATGCGGATAACAGTCGTAATTTTACCCCTGTCTATAAGCTGGCAAGCAATACTTTCAATGATAATAATAGTGTAAGCCAAGAAATGACTATGGGTGGCAACCTTATGTGGGAAAATACGGTAACGTATGATTTCAAGTTGGATAATCACAGTTTCGGTGTATTGATAGGTCAATCTATAGAAAAGCATGGCTTGGGTGATACGTTGGGTGGAAGTAACATCAACTCTATCTTTGACGACTTCAAGCATGCCTACCTGAGTAATACGCCCACTATCACTAATCGTACCAGCCTTTATGGATATCCATGGGGCAAGGAAGCGCTGGCTTCTTTTTTTGGCAGAGTGAATTATGATTATGCTAACAAGTATATGGCGACTGCGGTGTTACGTATTGATGGATCTTCTAAGTTTGCCCGTGGACACCGGTGGGGATATTTCCCGTCCGTATCTGCTGGTTGGGCCATTTCGGAAGAGGCGTTCATGGAGTCTGCCAAGTCTTGGATGGATTTTCTGAAAATACGTGCCAGTTGGGGACAGAATGGTAATCAGGAGATTGACGGCTTTCAATATCTTTCAACGATTGCGTTTGGGGGCGCGGATTATACTTTCGGACCGGATAAGTCGATTCTGACACCCGGAGGCTATCCTGATATTTTGGCTAATCCGGATGTTACCTGGGAGACTTCCGAGCAGTTGGATTTTGGGCTGGATGCGCGTTTTCTGAATAATCGTCTGGGACTGAATTTTGATTATTATATTAAAGATACGAAAGACTGGCTACTTGTTGCACCGATGCTGGATTCTTTTGGTACAGGAGCCCCGTTTGTGAATGGTGGTGATGTGCGCAACCAGGGGTACGAAATATCACTGAATTGGAATGATCATATTTCGGGCTTTGAATATAGTGCTACTTTTAATTTGGCACACAATAAAAATGAGGTAACGCGTATTGCCAATGCGGAAGGTATTATTCATGGGGACCCGGATGTATTGAGTAACCAGACTACAGAAATGTATCGTGCGCAAGTAGGCTATCCCATTGGATATTTCTATGGCTATTCTACAGGTGGAGTGTTCCAATCGGAAGAACAGATTGCTAACTATAAAGGTGCTAAATTGGATGGGACAAAACCGGGGGATGTAATCTGGGTAGACCGCGATCATAATGGTGTGATTGATGATGGGGATCAGGGTATGATAGGCGATCCCAATCCTGATTATAATCTGGGATTGAGCTTGACCGCATCCTATAAAGGTTTTGATATAAGTATGACCATGAATGGTGTATTTGGAAATCAAATAATGAAATCTTATCGTTCTTATGTAGATTACACACGCCAGAACTATACATCTGATATATTTGGCCGTTGGCATGGTGAAGGTACATCCAATAGATTACCTCGTCTGACGTCGGGTACTCATTCTAACTGGCAGTATGTTTCGGATCTCTATATGGAAGATGGAGATTATTTCCGGATGCAGAATCTGACAATAGGTTATGACTTCAAGAAATTATTTAAAAATCTGCCGTTGAAACAACTTCGTTTGTATGTGGCAGCACAGAACTTGTTTACTATAACCGGTTACTCGGGTATGGATCCTGAAGTGGGTTATGGTGGTTATCAAAATTGGGTGTCTGGGATTGACTTAGGTTTTTATCCAAGTCCGCGAACCTATATGGTAGGGGCAAATATTAAATTTTAAAAGAGAAGTAGTATGAAAAAAATATGGATATTTTCGATAGTAGCCCTTTTCTTTATGGGCTGTGAGGGTTTTCTTGATACTGAGAATCTGACCAAAAAGGACAACTCTAATTTTCCTAAAACTTCGGGAGATGCAGAAACTGCATTGACAGGTATATATGCATTACTTCGTGAAATGACTCCGGGTGAGGATGGACAAGGTTTCTTTCTGACAGCTGAATTACTTTCTGACGATCGCTTCGGTGGTGGTGGTCCGGATGACAGACGCATGCATGCTGTGGATCGGTTGAAGAAAGTTGATGAAAACATGTTTTCTGATGTTTGGAAACAAGATTATCGGGCTATTTATCGTAGTAATATGTTATTGAACTCATTGGATGGTATTAGTTGGGAGAGCCAGGAAACCCGTAATAAGATTGAGGGGCAAGCACATTTTTTGCGTGCTTATTTTTACTTCGATTTATGTCGGCTGTTTGGTACTGTTCCTTTACTTACAACTTCTGAACCTGAGAATGTGCCTCGCGCTACTGCGGAAGAGTTGTATGCACAGATTGCATTTGATTTGAAAACAGCTATAGAAAAATTACCTTCTGTTAAATATAGTGCTGCCAATAATTCAGAGTTGGGACGGGCTACCAAATGGGCGGCTGAAGCATTACTGGCGCGTGCTTATTTGTTCTATACCGGTTATTATCAGCAGGAAAGTATGCCATTGCCGGATAACAGTACTTTATCCAAAACCGATGTCATCACGTATTTGGATGATTGCATTAACAACAGTGGACATGACTTGATAGGTGATTTCAGAAATTTGTGGCCTTATAGCAATGTTTATACCAAGAAAGATTATAAATATGCACAAGATAATGATTTGCACTGGATAGGGGAAGATGGGGCCAATGTGGAGACTGTTTTTGCTATCCGCTATTCAGCAAAGGCCACTTGGGATAACCCTTGGTATAACAATGAGGTTTGTCTTTATTCATCTCCCCGAGAGCCGGCAAATTTGGATGATATTTTTCCCTTTGGAATTGGTTGGGGAATAGGAACGGTGAACTCAAGATTATGGGAATCATGGCCTTCGAAGGATATTCGTCGTGAGGCATCTATTCTGAGTGTGGAAAAGGAAATGCCCGACTATGGCTGGGGATGTGATAAGCAGATGAATGAAACCGGTTATTGGCAGAAAAAGTATATGGCTGTCAATGCTTATAATGAAGATGGAGAGAGTGTAAACTATAGCCGTATTCTCTATCCGGAAATTGATTCGGATTATCAGTTGAATAATACGCAGGATTTGGTAATTATCCGTTTTGCTGATGTATTGTTGATGGCTGCCGAACTGAAACGGGATGCAGCTCCGATGAATCGTGTGCGTGCGAGAGTAGGATTAGATCCTGTTACCTATTCGGATGAAGCATTACGTGATGAACGGCATTGGGAACTTGCTTTTGAGGGTTTACGGTATTATGACTTGCTCCGTTGGGGTATTGCGGCAGAAGTTTTAAGTCAGCAAAATGGAGTGAAAGTACTGGATAATATGGTCGAGACCCGTATGGATATGGGAGATATAGCACAAAGACTTCAAGCTACCAAAGGATTGATGCCATTGCCTAAGACACAGATTGACTTGTCTGCCGGTATATTGGAACAAAATCCAGGCTGGGGAAATGAGAGTAATATGAATTAATGATTTAAAAAAATTCGGATATGAAGAATATAGCGATAGGAATTTTATCGATATGGCTGCTGGCAGCATGCGATCCGGTGGTTGATAATAAGGAAATGGGAGGTATTGTTAGTGAAAGTGAATTGAAACTGGATGTGCATGCTACTACAGATGGTGGAAATGAGATCATCATGACCAATAATACACCTGGTGTAGGTAGCTATTGGGATCATATTACAGGTATATCTACTCAGCAGACCGCTACGGCTGCATTACCCTTTCTGGGTGAACAAACTATTAAGTTCATTGGCTTTTGTGATGGAGGGCAAGTGATTGTTACCCGGACAGTGACTATTAAACAAATCGACCATCCTGTAGCTGAAGAATGGGGACTTTTGGCCGGCTCCGGAACTAATGGTAAAGCGTGGGTCTGGAATTTGGAAGACTACGATGCAGTATATGGTACAGGTGGTTGGTTGACAGAACTTGAACCGAGTTGGGACGTAACACCTGTTGAGGAGTTGGAGGATTTGGACTGTGAATTGATTTTCGATCTGAATGGTGGTCCGAATCTGACTAAGATAGATGCAGATGGGAATATCCTGGAAAAAGGGCGGTTTGCCTTTGATATGTCGGCTGTTAAGAATAATCCGGATAATGGTGAACAATGGTCTATCGGTCAGCTAAAGTTGACAGGTGTATCAGTGTTAAGTGGACATGCCTTTTATGATGATTCCAATATAATTACTACATTTGAGATTCTGGAATTGACGGATGATACAATGGTACTGTGTTGGAATCCTTCTGATGCTGAAGCATGGACTGATGCCACCTTCTGGTGCCTTAGAAAAAAATAACTTTAACACGCACAGTAAGACAGGTGAAAGGCAGGGAACTTCCCCCTTTGATGTTCTCTGCCTGCCTTTCTTGAGTATAAATTATCGGAAATGAAAATAGGTATAGATTTAGGTGGAACCAATATACGTGTTGGTTTAGTGGAAAATGGTTCTTTAGTTAGGAAAGAAGTTGTTACTTGTCCCTCTAAAGCAACGTATGAAGAAGTATTAGGTCGGTTAGAGGGCTTGATAGATAGGGTGATGTGTCCGGAAGTAGCAGGCATAGGCGTGGGTGTTCCTTCGGTGGTAGATTCGGAAGAAGGTATCGTATATAATGTAGCGAATATTCCTTCTTGGACGGAAGTTCCGTTAAAGAGATTATTGCAGGAACGTTTCTCAGTGCCGGTTTATATCAATAATGACTCTAATTGCTTTGCATTGGGAGTAAAACTTTTTGGTGAAGGACGAAAATACCGGAATTTGGTGGGTATGACTATCGGTACAGGTGTTGGGACGGGGATTATTATAAATGGTGAACTTTACAGTGGGCAGAATACTGGTGCAGGCGAAATAGGATCATTGCCTTACCTTTCCCATGATTTTGAACATTATTGTAGTAGTGGATTTTTTGTCAGATATTATAATCTGACAGGGAAGGAAGCGGCAGAAAAAGCTGCGACGGGAGATGCGAAGACTATGGAAATTTGGAGTGTGTTTGGGTCTCACATAGGTGAATTGATGAAGGCTGTGTTGTTTACGTATGATCCTGAGGTGATTGTGATAGGTGGAGGAATCTCATCCGCATTTACTTATTATAAGCATTCCATGTATCAAGCTATGCAGGCTTTTCCTTATACGGAAACAGTGAAGCGGGTGAAAATTTTTGTTACAGAAATAGAAGATGTAGCATTGTTGGGAGCATCTGCTTTGGTGGGAAAACATTGAAAATAATTTAGAGCAAGAGCTTATGAAAAATAATTTAATTAAATCGTTAATATTGTCCGGCTGTCTTGCAATGACAATAGTTTCGTGTGAAAGAAAAGAATTATCTGCAGGTGGTTTACTACTTTCGGATGGTTGGAAAGTACAATCTTCGGCTAAGATATTTTTACCGGGTGAAGAAGTTTCGAACTCTCAAATAAAAGAAAAAGAGTGGTATGATGCAGTAGTGCCTTCTACTGTAATGGGGACATTAATCCGGAATGGAATATATACGGATGTATTGGAAGGAACAAATTATGAGAACATTGATAAATCACTTTTCGACACTACATGGTGGTATCGAAAGGAATTTGAATTGCCGTCTTTGACAAAAGGGCAGCATGTTGCCTTAATTTTTGACGGCATTAGTTATGCTGCTAATATTTGGCTAAATGGAAAAAAGGTAGCTACTCGTGATTCTGTATATGGTACCTTTCGTCGACATAAATTGGATATAACGAAGATCGTCCGGGAAAAAAACATACTGGCTGTCGAAGTTTTTCGGGCTCAACCCGGTGAACCGAATATTGGTTTTGTAGATTGGAATCCACGCCCGGCTGATGAGAGTATGGGGATCTTTCGTGAAGTACGTGTGGTGATGAATGATGAGGTGAGTATGGAAAATTCCGCTGTTCATTCTAAAGTAAATACGGAGACCTTGGATGAGGCTTGGCTGACAGTGGAAACTCAACTGACAAATGAATCCGAACAAGCGGTGAAAGGTCAGCTGATTGGGACACTGGAAGGTAAGACGTTTAGTATTCCGGTATCACTCGCTGCCGGAGAATCAAAAATAGTAAGGGTGACTTCAAAGGAAGCTGATGTATTGCATTTGAAGAATCCCCGTCTTTGGTGGTGCCATAATATGGGTAAACCGGAAATGTACGGTATGGACTTGGCTTTCGAGATTGATGGTAAGGTATCGGATAAAGAAACTATAAACTTCGGTGTACGTGAGGTTAGGGATTATTTCACGGAAGAGGGGTATCGAGGTTTCCTATTGAATGGTAAGAAAGTATTGGTAAGAAGTGCCGGTTGGACAGATGATATTTTCTTGCGGGATACTCCTGCTTCAAATGAAATACAGGTACAGTATGTGCGTGATATGAATCTGAACTCTATTCGATTTGAAAATATTTGGGGAACTTCGCAGAATGTGTATGATTTGTGTGATCGCTACGGGTTATTGGTATTAGTGGGATGGAGCTGTCATTGGGAGTGGGATAATTATCTCGGTTCTTCATGTGATGAGTTTGGAGGCATTAAGTCTGAAAAAGATATGAATCTGATAGCTCGTTCATTAAACGACCAGGTACTTTGGTTGCGCAATCATCCGGCCATTATTGCATGGTTTGTAGGAAGTGATATGATTCCCCGCCCTGAACTGGAGAAACGGTATAAAGCTTGTCTTTCTCAGATAGATGATCGCCCTTATATAGGTGCTGCTAAGGAACTCACCAGTACAGTAACCGGACCTACGGGTATGAAAATGGAAGGACCGTATGATTATGTTGCTCCTAATTATTGGTATTCGGAAAAAGCACCGGGCGGAGCATTTGGATTTAATACAGAGACGGGAATTGGTGCACAATTACCTGTAATTGAGTCCATACGAAGAATGATTCCGGCTGATAAACTTTGGCCGGTGGGTAAAGAATGGGATTATCATTGCACTGTTTCAGATGCGGCAATGAATTCTTTGGAAGTTCTGAAAGAAAATATGGCAACTCGTTATGGCGAGGCTAAAGATTTGGATGATTTTCTGCGGAAAGCAGATTGGTTGAATTATGAAGGTACACGTACTATGTTTGAGGCATTCCGTGTGAATATTCCTCGTACTACAGGTATTGTACAGTGGATGCTTAATTCTGCCTGGCCTTCATTGTATTGGCAGTTGTATGACTATTATCTGATTCCGACAGCTGCATACTATTCTGTGAAGAAATCTAATATGCCGCAACAATTGATATACCATTACGGTAAAAATGCAGTTTATGCGGTGAATGAGAGCGCAGGAACGGTTCAGATGCAAGGGGTTATGTCTTTGTATGATTGTAATAGTAGAGTTGTGACTCAACAAACCACAACATTGGAAATAGCTCCTTATACAGTGGTAAAGGCCTTTGATGTTCCGGCAGTAAAAGAGAATACCTTTTTATATTTGAAATTGAATGATGAAAAAGGAGCATATGTTGTCGATAATTTCTATTGGCTCGCTGTTGCTCCTGATGTAAACGATTGGGCAAATACTGATTGGGTACGCACTCCGATTAAGAAGTCGGCTGATTTTACCGGTTTAGCAAATTTATCTCAGGTAAATTGTGAGGTGAGTGCCACAGTTGAACAAGAAGAAAATGATGTAATAGTAGAGGTTGCACTTGAGAATGATCCGAATGCATTAGCTTTTTTTATTCGTTTGTCTTTGAAAGATGAAAAAGACGAATTACTTTATCCGGTATTTTGGGAAGATAATTATTTATCTTTGATACCCGGAGAAAAACGGACTTTGAAATGCGTTGTACCGCAACAGGTTGCTGAAGTAGAATCTGTGACTTTGACAGTTTCTGGATGGAATGTGCCTGAGAAAAAAATAAAGCTCTTTTTGGATGGCATGAAATAAGTGAGTAACTTGCGGCTATTATGATAAGGCTAATTCTTTTAACAGATTTTACCGAAGCTTTTGCTCACAATTTGTTGAGGGGGATTTTGGAATATTCCAAGGAACGGGAACCTTGGGTGGTATGCCGGATGCCCCCTTCTTATAAACAATCTCATGGTATACCTGGAGTACTGAAGTGGGCTAAAAAGTGGCAGGCAGATGCTATTATCGCTCAGTTTGATGATGATGATGAAGTCGAATTGTTCCGGAAAAATGGAATAATAGCATTGGCTCAGGACTTTAAATCGCGTTTTTCGGTTATCCCTAACATTACGAGTGAATATAAGTTGACTGGACAAATGGCAGCTGATTTCTTTTTGCAAAAAGGATTCCGAAACTTTGCATTTTATGGTTATGAGAATGTTGTTTGGTCGGAGGAGCGCTGCATGGGCTTCCGGGATAGAATAATTGAGAAAGGCTTTGGGGACAATTTCTTTGAATACCAGAAACAGCCTTTGGAGAATCTGTGGTATTATGAATCAGAACCGTTAGCCAGTTGGATAAAGTCATTGCCGCACCCGTTGGCATTAATGGCTTGCGATGATACACAAGGGAATAAAATAATGGAGGTTTGCCGGGTATTGGGGATCAAGATTCCTGAAGAAATTGCCGTTCTTGGAGTAGATAATGATGAAATTATTTGCAGCTTGTCTGATCCGCCTTTATCCAGCGTAAATCTGAATATTGTGAAGGGAGGATATGAAGCAGCCCAATTAATAGAAAGGTTAATGTGGTTAAATTGAATTTCTTCCATTGTTTTCTCTTAAACTTTTCTATTAATCCGTGCAAAAATACTATTTTTGCGTGTTAATCAGTGAACTTATACATCAAGAAATGATAGAAGACATCAAAAAAGCCTGCAAAAATAGTACTTTTGCGTGTTAAACACCAAGAAATGAGCGAAGGCGGAAGGGGTTGTGACGCCACCAACGAAGAAGCTGTGCGGCGTGTGTATGAGATTAAGCAGCGCTCGGACAGTAAGGCGATGCTTGTGTTGGTGGATTCTCCTGTAAAGGTAGACTTCTATGTGCAGGATGTGCCTGAAGTGGCATGGGATTTGATTGAAGTGGCAGATAAACCATTGACAATCATCTACTCCGGTGCGCGAAACCTGGCACCTAACCTGATTGCCGAAGATGGTAGCGTGGGCATCCGGGTAACGAATGAAGGATTCTCAAAACGGCTTTGTCAACAGTTCCGTAAGGCGATTGTTTCTACGTCGGCCAATATCAGCGGGCAACCTTCGCCGGCAAATTACAGTGAGATCACAGAAGAACTTAAGTCCATGGTCGATTACGTAGTGGGCTATCGACGGGAAGAAATGGGACATCCGAAACCATCCAGCATCATAAAACTGGATAAGGGTGGTGTTATAAAAATTATCCGGGAATAAAATAACGGACTAAAAAAGGTATCGTTATTTTTAATCTCTGTAAGCTTGGGTATGCCCTGAGTTTGTCGAAGGATTTTCTCTCTTATTTATATGGATACGAGAGTAAATTCTTTATTTCGTTTAGATTGGTAAATATAGGTATATGGAAAAAGAGAAGAGAAGTTTGTTTCAGCGTTTCCTTTTATGGCGTGAAAAGAATATTAAGGAAAAACAGTTTATCTTGATACTCAGCTTTCTGGTAGGTATCTTTACGGCTATTACGGCTTTGATACTGAAGATGCTGATACACTGGATACAGAACTTCCTGACGGATAATTTCAATGCGACGGAAGCCAACTACCTTTATCTGGTCTATCCGGTAGTGGGTATCTTCCTGACCGGATTGTTTGTCCGCTACGTGGTGAAGGACGACATCAGTCATGGGGTTACTAAAATTCTCTATGCGATTTCCCGCCGACAAGGACGGATTAAGCGGCACAATACATGGTCGTCTGTGATTGCCAGTTCCATAACCATTGGTTTCGGTGGCTCGGTAGGAGCAGAGGCGCCTATCGTATTGACAGGTTCCGCTATTGGTTCCAATTTGGGAAGTGTTTTTAAGATGGAGCACCGCACACTGATGCTTTTAGTAGGCTGTGGTGCTGCCGGTGCTATTGCTGGTATCTTCAAGGCGCCTATTGCAGGACTGGTGTTCACACTGGAAGTACTGATGATAGACCTGACTATGACTTCTCTGCTTCCGTTGTTGATTTCTGCAGTGACGGCTGCTACAGTGTCCTATATTACTACCGGAACAGAAGCAATGTTTAAATTCCACCTTGATCAGGCATTTGAGATGGAACGTATTCCTTACGTTATCATGCTGGGTATTTTTTGCGGACTGGTTTCGCTTTATTTTACCCGTGCAATGAACTCTGTGGAAGGTTTGTTTGGCAAGTTGAAAGGCCCTTACCAGAAGTTGGCTTTGGGTGGTGTCATGTTGAGTATCTTGATATTTCTTTTTCCACCGCTTTACGGTGAAGGCTACGATACTATTGAACTGTTGCTGAACGGTACTTCCAATGCCGATTGGGATACAGTGATGAACAACTCTTTTTTCTACGGACATGGGAATTTGCTATTACTCTATTTGATGCTCATTATCTTGTTCAAGGTATTCGCATCTAGCGCGACAAATGGTGGTGGCGGTTGTGGTGGTATCTTTGCGCCTTCTTTGTATTTGGGATGTATAGCCGGTTTTGTCTTCGCTTTTTTTAGTAATAAGTTTGATTTCTCTTATTACCTACCCGAAAAGAATTTTGCCCTGATGGGGATGGCGGGTGTGATGAGTGGTGTCATGCATGCCCCGTTGACCGGAGTCTTTCTGATAGCCGAACTGACGGGCGGATATGACCTTTTCCTTCCGCTGATGATTGTAGCAGCCAGCTCTTATCTGACAATTATTGTTTTCGAACCTCATAGTATTTACTCCATGCGTTTGGCTAAAAAGGGAGAATTGCTGACTCACCATAAAGATAAAGCAGTACTTACTCTGATGAAGGTGGAAAATGTGGTGGAGAAAGATTTTGTAGTGGTTCATCCGGAGATGGACTTGGGTGAATTGGTGAAAGCGATTTCAGCCTCACGGCGTAATATATTCCCGGTGACAGATAAGAGCGGAATACTGATTGGTATTGTTACCTTAGACGATATCCGGAATATCATGTTCCGGCAGGAGTTGTATCATCGTTTTACGGTAGGCAAGCTGATGACGGCTATTCCGGCACGCCTCTATGACACGGATAGTATGGAACAGGTGATGCGCACGTTTGATGATACGAAAGCATGGAACCTTCCTGTGGTAGATGAAGAAGGGCACTATCTGGGATTTGTTTCCAAGTCGAAGATATTCAATTCATACCGTCAGGTACTGGTGCATTTCTCTGAAGATTAATAAAGTTGTTATATGATGAAGAAAGAAGATTTGCGAATAGTTTATATGGGGACTCCCGGATTTTGCTGTGGAGTCTTTGCGGTGTTTAGTAGAAGGTGGATATAATGTAGTAGGTGTTATCACCATGCCTGATAAACCGGCAGGGCGGGGACATAAACTTCAGTTTTCTCCAGTGAAACAGTATGCGCTGGAACATAGTCTTCCTTTGTTGCAACCGGAAAAGTTGAAAGATGAGGCTTTTGTTGAGGCTCTGCGTGAGTGGAAGGCCGATTTGCAGATAGTAGTTGCTTTTCGTATGCTGCCTGAAGTGGTATGGAATATGCCACGTTTGGGAACCTTCAATCTTCATGCTTCTCTTTTGCCTCAATACCGGGGAGCCGCTCCTATTAACTGGGCGGTAATTAATGGTGATACGGAAACAGGTATCACAACTTTCTTCCTGCGTCATGAAATCGATACGGGGGAAGTGATTCAGCAAGTTCGTATTCCTATCGCAGATACGGATGATGTGGGTATTGTGCATGATAAGCTGATGATGCTTGGTGGAAAACTGGTGACTGAAACGGTAGATGCGATTCTGAATGATGCAGTGAAACCTATTCCACAGGAAGAAATGGCAGTTGTAGGCGAATTGCGCCCTGCACCGAAGATTTTTAAAGATACCTGTCGTATCGATTGGAATCAGCCAGTGAAACGTATTTATGATTTTATTCGCGGTCTGTCTCCTTATCCTGCTGCCTGGTCGGAATTAGTTCAACCTGATGGAGAGACGGTAGTTATGAAAATATTTGAGACAGAAAAAATAATCCAATCTCACCAGTTGACCCCCGGAACTTTGCTGACGGATGGTAAGACTTATATCCATGTAGCCGCTGCTGATGGATTTATCGGTATACGTGCTTTGCAACTTCCCGGTAAGAAACGCTTGAAGACAGATGAACTTTTGCGTGGATTCCGGTTGACGGAAGAATTCAGAGTGAAATAGTTACGAGCTACAAGCTACAAGTACTATGCAGAGTGATAGCGTAGCAACTTGTAGCTTGTAACTTAATAATTGCTTCTAATATTGTTTCTTTCCTGAAAATTTCTTTTCTTTGCATATTATTAACTACCAAATATAGAATGCCTATCGGAATACATTACGCTGAAATCTAAAAACACACGTAATGAAAGTACAAACAAATGCTGCTGACGAAACGTTGGTGGCCCTTTATGCACAAGGCAATAACGAGGCATTCGATATTCTGTTGAACCGTTATAAAGATCGTCTTTATGCGTACATCTATTATACGGTGCGCAATGAAGAACTGGCGGAAGACATCTTTCAGGAGACTTTCACAAAAGCCATTGTCACCATTCAGCAGGGACGCTACAATGAAAACGGTAAGTTCCCGGCTTGGTTGACTCGTATCGCACATAATCTTATAATCGACTGTTTCCGTCAGGAAAAGCAGGAAAACTTGGTGTCTTGTGATGAAGAAGAACGGAATTTACTGAATAATATCCGTCTGTCTGAAGGAACGGTTGAAGCTGAAATAGTGAACCACCAGATTCTTTCGGATGTACGTCGCCTGATGAAACATCTGCCGGACGAACAACGGGAAGTAGTACATATGCGCTTTTATCAAGACCTCAGTTTCAAGGAGATAGCAGAAATGACAGGAGTCAGCATCAATACCTCTTTAGGACGGATGCGTTATGCTATTTTGAACCTGCGCCGGATGGCGGAGAAGCATGGAATCGTGCTGACGATGGACTAAATGATACATCCTTTAATAAAATTTTTCTTTTTCCAAATGCAGTATTTCACAAATAAGGCCATTTAACCTAATGTACGTACAACCTTAATTATGTGATTTTATTATTTACTAGACTAAACTTATTAAAGTAATGGAAAAAGTACATTGTTTAAAGCGTTTCGTGTTTCTTGTTATGGCCTTGGGCCTGGTAACTACTTTCACATCTTGTGATGATGACGATGAACCTAAACCTAATGTTCCCGCATTGACTGACGTGGTAGGTAATTATGCCGGAAAAATGCAAACTACATCTGTGTCTCCTCTTGCAGAAGAGGGTGAAGAACCTCAAGGTACGGATGTGAGCGCAGAAGTAACCAATGAAAATGTGTCTTTTGAAAAGTTCCCGGTAGCGGATTTGATTACAGCCATTATGGGGGAGGCAGCTCCCGGAATTATTGAAGCCGTAGGTGATGTAAGTTACAAAGTGAAGTATACACCTACTTTCAATGACGATAAGACAGTTATTAGCATGGCGTTCACTCCTGAACCACTAATTCTTGAAATCAATTTCCCGACAGAACCTACTGAAGGTGAGGGTGAAGGAGAAGGTGAAACCCCGGACTTGAAAGTGGAGGTGACAATTGCAGCACCTGAAGCAGGTAGTTTTGCCTATGCTGGTGATAAATTAGCTTTCAAGCTTCAGGTAACTAGTGTGAAAGTGAATAATGAACCTTTCGAACTTCCCGTGACTACTTTCTCATTTGACTTAGCCAAAGCGAAATAAATATTTTCATCTCAACCAGATGTTGGCCCAGGTATGGTGTGTTGGCACTAACCTGGGCTGATTTATTTACATCTCTCATGTTTTTTATAACTTCTTGTATACTATATCTCTTCTTCTTCCGTTCTTAGTATATAAAGTACCTCCTGCTTCTTTTTTGCAGCCCGTAGCTTTAACTAATTAATTATTAATTCTCAGTTCAATAAGCCTATGGATAAAAAAACTACTCCTTCTTTTTCTTCTTCATCCGTGAAACCGAGAAGTGCTGATAATGCATTGCCGGATGGACATCCGCAGCCTTCCGGGAAAACTTTGGATTTTCTTCGTAACCTTGCCCGTAATTATCGTACAGTGCCTCAGCTTCCGCAAGGCTTGCAGGGTATAATATTAGGATGAATGAAATCTTTTGTCTACATTTGTACGTTATATCTGTATATAACCTGTAAAATGTAGTGTATTATGAAACCAATCATAGCTCCCTCTATCCTGTCCGCAGATTTCGCTTATCTGGCAAAGGACTTGGAAATGGTGAACCGCAGTGAAGCCGACTGGGTCCACATTGACGTTATGGACGGTGTGTTCGTTCCTAATATATCTTTCGGTTTCCCGGTATTGAAGTATGTGGCAAAACTGTCAAAGAAGCCTTTGGATGTACATCTGATGATTGTGCAACCCGAGAAATTCATTAATGAGGTGAAAGCATTGGGTGCGCACACCATGAATGTGCATTTCGAAGCTTGCCCGCATTTGCATCGGGTGGTTCAACAAATACGTGAAGCGGGTATGCAGCCCGCCGTTACACTGAATCCGGCTACCCCTGTGGCAATGTTGAAAGATATTATTCAGGATGTATATATGGTGTTGCTGATGAGTGTGAATCCTGGTTTTGGCGGACAAAAATTTATAGAACATACAGTTGAAAAAGTACGGGAATTGCGTGCTTTGATAGACAGTACCGGTTCGAAAGCATTGATAGAAGTGGATGGTGGTGTGAATTTGGAGACAGGTGCCCGCCTGATAGCTGCCGGTGCAGATGCATTGGTTGCAGGTAGTGCCGTGTTTGCAGCTCCTGATCCTGAAGGTATGATACATTCGCTGAAGGATCTCTAATTCTTCCTCCATTGATAATTAACAGCCTGCAACGACATCCGTTTCTACGACTTCTGATGCCGTTTGCAGGCGGTATTGTATGTGGAGATGCACATTTCTTCCGGCAGCGGGCGGAACTTTCCTTAAATATTCCGGCAGAGGCATCCTGTCCGGTTTCCAATCTTTTTCCTGTTTGGATTTGTCTGGCAGGTTTCATGTTACTGTTTCTGACTTATTTCCTTTCTGATAAATATCGTATTCATTGGCTGTATGGAGTTTCCGTCTTTCTCTGTTGTTTCGGATTAGGCGCCGGTATGACGGAAGAATATTTGCATCGTACGGATTTTCCTTTTTCCGATGAGGCGGCAGTCTATCAGGTGATTCTTCTGGAAAAACCGGAAATGAAAGAACGAAGCGTGTTATGTCATGCCCAATTAGAGGGAAAAGTGAATGATGAGGATTTACAGAAAAGTGAATATGGACGTACATTTTTATTCTATTTTCCGAGAAATTCCGCTACTGTTGCATTAAAGAGGGGAGATAGATTATGGGTACATACCCGTATTACCCCTCCTGTCAATAATGGGAATCCTGACGAATTTGATTATGTACGTTATCTTACTCGTAAAGTTGGTACCGGCACAGCGTATATCTCTGCCGGACATTGGCGGATAATAGGTCATGATACTTCTCGTTCTCTTCGGCAAATAGCTTTGGACTATCGAGAAAAAGTGGTGGAACTATATCATCGTTTAGGTTTTCAGGGAGATAATCTTGCAGTACTTTCGGCTCTTACGGTGGGAGATAAGGAGAATTTGAGCGAGGATATGCGGGAAACTTATTCAATTGCCGGCGCCAGTCATGTACTGGCACTTTCAGGACTTCATATAGGCTTGCTTTCTACTTTATTTTTGTTTTTCTTCTCCTTTTTGTGGAAGCGGTGGGCGGCTTTTAAACCCTTGGGATTTTTTCTGGTTATTCTCTTTTTGTGGGCATTCGCTTTTCTTACGGGATTATCTTCTTCTGTGGTACGATCCGTAATCATGTTCTCTCTGCTGGTTGTATCCCGTTTACAATCTGAGAAATTGTTATCGTTGAATACACTGGCGGCTACTGCCTTTTTAATGTTACTTTATAATCCACTTTGGCTTTTTGATGTGGGGTTTCAATTGTCTTTTGTAGCGGTAGTTTCTATTTTGTTGATACAGCCCAAACTTTACAGCCTGCTCTCTGTCAGGCGTTGCATTCCTCGTTATGTTTGGGGATTGCTGACGGTTTCCGTTGCTGCGCAAATTGGTACGGCTCCTTTAGTTATATTCTATTTCTCCCGTTTCTCTACTCATTTTCTGCTGACAAATCTGTGGGTGATTCCTATGGTGACGTTGATTTTGTATTCTGCGGTTCTTATGCTTGTCCTGACTCCTTTTCCTTTCCTTCAATCTGGCTGTGCTTTAGGAGTCGATGCTTTGTTAAGTGCTCAGAACAAAGTTCTCTGCTGGATAGAAGAACTGCCAATGTCCTCTATAGATCGGCTTTGGATAGATCATTGGGAGATTATGCTGTTTTATCTTTTTCTATTGTTTTTGTTTCGGAGTTTGGCTATCCGAACTGCTCGCAGCATATCCTTTCCGCTTTGCTGCCTGTTGTTGCTGATCACTTATCATACGATTTCCGTCAGCCTGTCTTCTCCTCAGCGCGGCATTGCTTTTTATAATGTCCGTGGCTGTCCTGCCGTCCATTGCGTTGCTAATAGTGGAGAATCCTGGTTGGCTTATGCTGATAGTGTGCCGGATACTTTCCGTTTGCACCGTGCACTCGTACCTTATTGGAATCGTCATCATCTCTCTATTCCCAATGCTTTGCCTGCTGATTATTCTACTTCCGGTCTGGCTTTTCATAATCACATTGTTTCCTATGCGGGCAGGCGGGTTTGCCTGCTCCATGATGCCCGCTGGAAAAATAAGATTTCAAAGCACCCTTTACAGATCGATTATTTATACATTTCCAAAGGCTACAATGGTCGTATTGAAGAATTGACTTCTTTGTTCCGCATCCGAACCGTTGTTTTGGATGTTTCTCTCTCAGACTATCGTAGCGATATCCTTAAAAATGATTGTTACCGTTTAGCTATTCCTTGTATAGCTTTGAAGGAGAGAGGAGCGTTTTGTATCCATCTGTAGAAAATATATTATTGAAGTTTACTAAGTATAGTGACTATTCCTTTCACTATCTTGTTTTGATGATTATTTTTGTAATTGGTAATGTAAGAGAAAGAAAATGTAATATACAATGAGAATACTGACAATGTTAATGGCATTAATGCTGGGATTATTGACTGTTCCTGGTGGAAAGAATAGCAGCTTAGCAAAGGAAAATGGCTATGTGATTAATTTAGATCGTGCTGAGAAGTTGGAGAAGATGACTTATTCTTCTTTATTCAGCAAGGCGGGAATCATTGTATTGGAAGATACGGATGAATCATTATTAGGAAAAGTTGATAAGTTAGAAGTCTGTGATAATAATTTGTATGTATTGGAAAAAGGCAGAGGTCTTTTTCTGTTTAATAAGCAAGGCAAATTTATAAAGATGATAGGGCGTAAGGGGAAAGGACCCGGTGAATACATTGATCCGAATGATATAAGTATCGACAGGGAAAATAAGAAAATATATGTACTGGACTCCCAAACTCAGAATGTATTGAAGTATAGTGGTAATGGAACTTTTGAAAGTTCGTTTAAATTGGAAAATAAAGGAACAAGATCTACTTTTATTCAACCTTTTAAGAATGCGCTGTATACGAATCTGTATACATTTGATGAATCCGGGAAACGATTTCTCTTGAGTAAAGTAGACGTTACTAATGGAAAAAGAATCTCATTTCAATTTGAGGCTTCTCAGTACAACAAGGGTTGGAATGAACTATTCAGTACTAATCAACATACTTTTATCTCCGGTCCTACCGGAAATCCCAAATTTATGCAGATCTTCATGGATACAATATTTGAAATAACTCCCAAAGGAATCAAACCGTATATTACTTTGCAAAGTAAAAAGCTTGTGACAAAGGAATATTTGGAAACTTTGATAGCAGAGAATGATATGTCGAAATCTGCAAGAGTGTCAAAAATATACGATAGATTGATGAAAAGCGGTAAGATATATAATGTATTTGATTATTGGGAAACCGCTAAATATATTCATTTCGGCTATCATGTAGGCCACTATGGTTATTCCATTCTTTATAAGAAAGAAGAGAATAAAGCTTATGTTATGTCAGGTATAACTGACGATTTGCTTTATACGGATAAAGCAGGTACATTGTTAATTCCCAATCTTTATTCATTTGATGAGAACCGGGTATATTGCATCGGCATGAATGACGGTTTCACCAAGGATATCTTTTTAGAAAATATGAAGAAAGGCGGAATAAATCCTCGTATAGAAGGGGCCGATAAATTGCAGACCTTGACGGAAGATTCAAATCCGATTATTATATATTATGAGTTTAAGAAATGAAACTCGTGAGACATTAATTAATTTATCAGAAGATGATAATCCGATATTGTTGTTGCTGAGATTTTGAAGTTTCCCATTTATAATAGATTTTAATTTTTCAAATATGTAATAAAGGCGATTTATGGATAATAGAAATGATACATTTATTGGTAGCCGTTGGTTTTATGCAATTTGTTTTGCAGGGTTGTTTGTGGTCGAAACATTAATAGCCCTTTTTGTGCGTGATGCATTCATACGTCCCTATATGGGAGATGTATTGGTGGTAATACTCATATATTGTTTTGTGCGTATGTTTATTACCCGCCCATTGCGATGGCTGCCACTATGGATATTCCTGTTTGCTTGCTGTATTGAAACGTTACAGTATCTGCAATTGGTTACTTTATTGGGGTTGCAAAATTGTACGCTGGCAAGGGTAGTATTGGGTACGTCATTTTCATGGTGGGATATTGTTTGCTATGCTGTTGGGTGTCTGCCTTTGCTTTTTATCAGGCGGTAAACGGAAAATAATTTATGTTTTTATTTCTTTAGAGAAAGAAATTAGGGAAATGTACCTATAAACTTCCTGCTCAAGCTCAGGTTTTACTGAAAGTTTATGATCACTTTTACCTACACGCTTGCACTTATGCTCTGTATCGCCCTATTCATCGGCAATAAGCAGTGGTGGAAGCAAGTAGAATTAGCGTGTAGGTAGAGTTGCCTACACTAATACAAAATGGGGTATGCTGTTGTAAATCTGTTTATTACATGTTTTTTGTACATGAATAAACTGTTTCAGTCCCCCCGCTTTTCGACTTTTTTTCATCATAAATACGTCGAATGTAGCGGATAACAATCGTTCGTACCATTTCGATGGGAGAATTCTCGCCTTGCGATGATGCTCAGAGTATGGTTTGCTTATATTAATTGCCTATGTTTTTTATGTTGATGTCCTATGTTTATTCTGTTGATGTCCTATGTTTATTCTGTTGATAACCAATGTTATAGTGCTTTCTACAATTGTTGATCACGTGCTCTACAATTGTGGTACTACTGCTTCACGGTTGTGAAGTACGTGCTTCACATTTGTGGTCATATCAAAATAAAGAATATGCATATAACCAAAGTGCTATGTAAAAGTAAAGAAAGGGCAATGCTTTTGAAAAGAAAGAGTAAGAGTCTTTTTTTTAATGACAGGATTGAATACGGAGACACGGAGGATGAAGAAAGAAGGAGGATTCTTTATCACTTTGCATGTAAAACTTCAGTTAAATTAGTTTGAATTCTGTATTTACATGGGATTAACCGTTTATTAATCCTCAATTAAGTCTGTATGCCGCTATTAATTAACCTCAGCTCTCTACATTTGCATCTGTCTAATGGTAGCATTAGGTCTCCAAGTAAAAAGATTATTAAGAGAAGAACTACTATAATAATTTAATTATAATACTATGAATAGAGTACGGATGACAATAATATGGTCTCTGTCAATTGTATTTTTTGTATCATGCGAAAGTGCGGGAGATAAACGTTTGGATTTTGCACTCGAACAGGCCGGAAAAAACAGGATAGAACTGGAAAAAGTGCTGAACTACTACCAAAATGATAGTTTGAAGTTAGAAGCCGCCCGCTTTCTTATAAGAAATATGTCTGGGCATGGCGGTTATGAAGATGACCGTCTGGATAGTGTGAAAGCAATGATGAAGACCGCGGTGGAACTGAATATAGGAGGTTATCTGCCTAATAGCAAATGGAAGCGGTGAGAGTGGAACTAGCGTTGGTTACTGTTATCTACAAGGTTATGGAGGAACAAGTAGTGGTTACAAAGTTTTTTGTGATCGACAATCTAGCGATGGTCAAATCTATCCATGCCCTTCGGAGACATCAGGTTTATATTCTGAATCTGCAAGAGATCGGTGTACTAAATAGCTAATTCCTATATTGCAATTTTCCCAAAAGCGGGCATTGCTTTTTATTAAGGGAATAAGTGATGCTTACTTTGGGGATCTAAAATGAAGAAAAAATGGTTTATGTATCATATGGTTACTTATAAAATTTGAAGAACTAAAAATGGAAAGAATTAAATATATATTTTGCTTTATATTCTTATCTATTGTTTGTATTAGCTGTCATGAGGGGTGCGATGATAGTACATATTTCAATGGAAAGATTCGGATAATTGAGGATAATAGTAAAGCGGTAAAGAAGGTCTCTTTAAAGAATGTTATTTTAAATGGGGCGAATTTTGGTTATATAGCAGTCTATGATTCACTCATGTTTTTTTTAAATTCTAAACTTCCTGATCGCTTTTATAATATATTCAACATAAATACAGGAGAAGAAATAGGAACTTTTTGTAATAAGGGGGGAGGACCTGAGGAGGCTGCCGCTTTTGGTCCTATTTTTCAATTTTTTAAAAAAGGAAATGACTTAAAAACTTTACTATTCGCTCCTCATGAAGGGAAATTGTTTATTTGGAATATAACTCAATCCATTACTCAGGGAAGTACTATTATTGATAAAGTTATTCCATATACTTGGAGGAACGAAAATGGGGGAACATGTTATAATGAAATGTATCTTCAGAATAATAATATATTACTTGCTAGAGTAGATCCATTTCCAATAAATGATGCGGATGCAACTTTGCTGTTTTATCAAAAGCGGACATTTGACACAAATAAAGCACTAAAGAATTATGCGATTTATAAGCAAACAATAAAAAACAGAGAGGCGCCTATCATTCCAGAAGATTTTTTCGCATCAGCTGATGCTTTTAAGCCTGATGGAACTAAAATAGTGCAAGTAATGGGGCATCTTCCACAATTGAATATTCTGGACTTTGAAACCGGACAAGTAGTGGGATATCGTATGGAAGGGGGAGATGATTTTTCTGTTTTTCAAGGAAAGAAGAATATTAAAAACTATTATGTAGAAGTACAGGCTGACGATAATTATATATATGCATTATATTGGGGAAGAGACAGATGGGGAATGTATGAAATTCCGTGTGTCAATACTATTCATGTTTTTGATTGGTATGGTAGGTTGGTGCAAAAGTTAGAAACTGATTATGATATTGATAAAATGTTTTTGGATACAGTTAGAAATAGATTATATGTAACAAGGCCAAAGTCTGATGATGTGTATTATTTGGATTTGGATGAGGTCTTTGATTAGTTTTTTATAATAGATAATGAAAAAAAATAATATTTCTGTTTTTCTTTTGCTGTCTTACCCTGTATTGGGTTGACTACTATTAGTATCAACCACTTACAAGGTAAGACATGGAGAATGTAAAGATAATCAAAATGTTATGTGAAAATTGTAATGTTTGCAGTTGTGGTTATTGCTATTACTGCATTGAATGTGAGAACTGTATTGAATTCTGATCGCTCTTACGATATGAATACATCGACGATTGAGGCTATCAGTGGGGAAGATGATCCTATTGATGGTGGAGAAATCGGAGATGTGGAGATTACGTGTAGCAAAAGCGGTGGAAGTGGAAAATGTTATGCGAAGAGAACAGAGGTAAAAGGCAATGGTTATTGTCGCTTTTTCTGTCAATGGACAGGGGGGACTTTAGACTATTGTAGCTCATTTTGGATGGGTGTGTTAGAGCTTTGTGTAAATAAATAATGATTAAATTTAGATGGGGTGGCTGAGAGTTGATATATAATTAGCTACCCCGTCATTAAATAAATATATAATGAGAACATTTATTATAATTGTCTGTGCGTTGTTTATGATATCCTGTAATCAACACACCGCTAATCACGATAATACTACATGTAGAATTGACTTGAAGAAAGTTGATTCTCCTTCTTTCTACGACTATTTTTCAAAGATTGAGATTACTCCTTTGGAATCATCAAAGGAATCCTTAATTAAAGATGTCACTGAATATACTTATCATGCAGGGAAACTTTATATATTTGATAGGGATCAGAAAAAAATATTTGTATTTGATAATGAAGGTAAATTATTTAATATAATAAACAAATGTGGTAATGGACCTGGAGAATATTCGGACTTGTCTGATTTTAGATTTAATCCTTCTACAGGGGATTTGGAGCTTTTGTCTCCTATGGGCGGTATCTTTCGATATGATAGTTTAGGACAAGACTTTAAAGGGAACATATCTCTTCCGTTGAAGGTATCTGCTGCACACCGATTTATAGCACTAAACAAAAACACTTATCTGTTTTTTTGTGAGGCAAGAAAAGGAAATAAGATGGTAGTCTATGATATTGACCAAAAGAAAATTATTTCGGAAATGTATGATCTTCCTAGGTTCTTGTTTTTTAAAACTTTTTATCATCATACATATTCTCCATTTTATATATATGAAAACAAAGTGCATTTTGTACAATCTTACAATGGAGATGTATTTACTTTTGAGCATAATTCGTTGGTGCCAAAATATCATTGGGACTTTGGAAAACAGAATTTTGATATTTCAGGTTTGAAAGATGAATCCTATGAATATTATAATAAGTATGCTCGTACTGTCGGTGCTAAATATGCTAATACTTTTATTTCATATGTTGAGAATTCACGATATTATGTTACTAGATTTGCCTATGATAATAAATTCTGGACATTGATATATGATAAACAAAGTAAAAAACATATGGTCTTTAATACATTTATAGAAGGCTATCGTTGTATCCCATCGTTGATTGATGAAAGTGGAATCTATTATATTGTAGATATGCCTCAGCAACTTGATTTAGTCCTAAATGTTGAGGATTTAGATGATACCAACAAGGCAATATGTGATAATATTAAAGATGATGATAATCCGATTATTATAAAATATGTTTTTAAATAACTAGTATGAAGAAAATAATTATTTCATTACAGTTCTTTTTGCTTTGCTGTATTTTGGTGATTTCATCAATTACTTTTTATTGTTTTTATTCAGAGTCAAAACAGACTGATTTAGATAGAGAGAATGAACATTTTATTGAGGAAATGTATGTACAAGATAATCTTACAGCTTCAGTACTCTGTGACAATTCTCCTGTTGATATCGATGAACTTAAATCGGTTCAACCACGAATTGTGTGCTATTATTCTTCTCAGTCGTGTGCTGCATGCCTTAACTACGCAAAGGAACGCATAAGAGAGATTTTTTCCAAACATGAAGAAACTTCAGCGCTACTGTATCTGGCATCTGATTATTCCAAAGATGAGAAATTTAAAGAGAAAAACACAATAAATATTGGTAGAAAGAAGCTCGGTATATCTTTAGATAATACCAGCCTTGTTTGCTTTTTTGTAATTGTTGACAATAAAATAGAGCATTTGTTCATACCCGATAGGAATTATGGGAAATATACAGATACCTATTTGAAACAAATCAAAGAAAGGTATTTTACGCCAGAATTTTGAATTCTGAAGTTTCGATATATGATTTTATTTCATAAACAAGTTTTGATATGAGTAAAAATATTATGTTAACTTTATGCATAACAGCATTGCTATATAGTTGTACCGCTACTAAATCATCTTCTGATTTTAGTAACGAAATATTTGTTGATGTAGAGCAGAGTGTAGAACTGCCTTTACAGCGAGGCAGAATAATCCCGCTTGAGACATCGGACTCTTCTTTGTTGTATGACATCGTGTCGATAGATCAGGTTAAGGACAAATACTTTATACGGTCCAGAAATAAAATATTGACGTTTGATACGGAGGGTAATTACTTATATAACATATCCGGAATAGGACAAGGTAATAAGGAGTATGTGAATTTATCTTCTTTCTTTATTAAGAATGAAGAATTATGTATTTATGATTTTAATCAGGGTCGAGTATTGGTTTTTGCTCCTTCCGGTCGTTATTTGCGTACGTAAAAGGCTGTAAAAAATTCGGATGTAGAATGTGTTCCTCAGCTTATCCGTCCTTATGGGAAAAATAAATATATAGCAAAGAATAGCTTTAATGGAACTCCAGGGTATGTGACGCCGGCCCTTTCATTGTTGGATGAAAAATATACGATAACTCAGACACTGGAGGGCCATTCGCTTCACACCGGATTTCTACTATTTGATTTTATGAATTGTGATGATAATGGTGGTTTCATCACTTATTGGGAAGCTTTGAGTGATACAATCTATACGGTAGTAAATGATAGTATGGTTCAGCCTAAATATCTCGTAAACTTCGGGGAATATGCTATTCCGGCAGTGGAGCGCCTCAATAAAGATGTTTATGACTTAATTGATTATGTAAATAAGCCTGAAAACAAAAAGTTGGCAACGCTTATCAGGTATGTTTATGAAGAAGAGAACTATCTTTATTTTGTTTTCTCTTGTGAGGACTCGGTAAGGTTGGCTCTGTATAATAAGGAAACTCATAATACAACTACTCATATTCTACCGGCAGAAGTGAATGGAGGAAAATATCGTTTAGCTTCTTTTCTCAAAGTAGATAAGGATAAAGTTATAATGGCGTTGGAAGATTGTGAAAATATAGAGAATAATCAATCACTGTTCATAATCAATAAGAAGGAATTGTATGAAAAGTCGCGTTTTAAATAAGCCTTTTTACTTCTTTAACGATAAACTTTAGTTTTAAAACTAAAAATATTAGTTTATTTGCGGAGATGTTATAAATGTTGAATCTGAAAACACACAAAGAATTATGAGAAAAGGATGGTTGTATGCCACAGGCTTATCTTGTCTGATGGCGGCTTGTACCGGTACTCCGCAATCGTCGGCTGACGATGAACTATGTTCTATTGATGTGGCGGGAGCTATGGAAAAGCCTGCCGAATTGAAACTTTCGGAATTAGGAAGCGATGTACGCTATGTTCCATTAGAAACAACCGATTCGTGTCTAGTAGGTGGAAGTCCGAATATTCTGTTACTGGATAAAGAGATTGTTGTCTTTTCACGTCAAACTTGTTTTATCTTTGATAAAGAGAGCGGTAAGTTTTTAAGCAAAGTGGGACATTTGGGCGATGATCCGGAAGCTTATTCAACTGCGGCGCCTACTTATAATGATGTAAACGGTCTGCTTTATTTTATGCGCAGACCCGGTAAGTTACAAAAATATGATTTGCAAGGTAATTATTGTGGTGGTGTAACGATACCTACCCCTCCGGATTCACCGAGTGATTTCAGCTTTACAGATTCCGTGATAATAGGTCGTTACGGTAATATTGTAGGTGATAACGGGCGCGCTTTGCTGTTATTTAATGAAGCGGGAGAACAGATAGATACGGTGCCCAGTCTACTTCCGGTTTTGCCTAATAGAGGAGTAGATGACATAAACAGTATCAGCGTCAAAAAGCAGGGAAATGCAGGTATTATTCTGACTACATTTAAAAGTGGAGATGCCTCGGCAAGTGTAGCGGGTATTCCTTTCCTGTGGAAGAGTGATAATAAGATACGTTACAAAGAGAATTTCAATGATACCATTTATACAGTGAGTGGAAATGAGCTGACACCTTATATCGCATTCTCCACCGGTAAATGGCATTGGGGCGCCGAGGCACGTACTGAATCCAAAGATAACGAAAAACGCTTGTTGGTGGGATGTATTTTTGAGACGGATCATACTGTTTTCTTTCAGTGTATCCGGGGACTTTATACAGATGAACCGGAAACGTTTAACGGAATCTACGACCGGAAGGCAAATACTACCCGGATGTATGCCGAAAAGGAAGGTATAAAAGATGACCTGACTGGCTTTATGGCTTTCCGTCCCAAGGCATGCAGTGCACAGGGAGAATATGGAATGATTATTGATGCCGGAGAAGTGATGACCTGGTTGGAAGAAAATCCTGAAGCGGCAGATAATGAAAAACTTTCGGCACTGAAAGAATTGACGGATGATTCTAATCCGGTAGTGATTATTACAGTCCCTAAATAAGGAAGGAGGTATGTTCTTGTCCACCTGTTTGGGAGTGGACAAGAATATACTTGTTTGATAATTAGAAAAATAACAGTTTGTATCCAGTCTCGTTTTGTCCATATATATATGGCGGCTCGTAAAGGGAAAACGACTATTTTTGCATACACTAAGTGTAAACGGAAAAACTAATATAGAATGATAAAGACACAGAACTACCGGTTTTTGATCTGTCTGGCACTATTTGCGTTGGCAGCATGTTCCGGTGCGAAAAAAGAAGAAGCCGCCGATGAAGGAGTAGCTACCGTATTGCCGGATGAGAAGAATGAAGTGACCGTGTTGCCTTTGAAGCGGCAGATATTCAATCACGAGTTGGTAAGTAATGGCAAGATAGTGGCCGGAGGAATGGCAGATTTGCGTTTTGAAAGTTCGGGTATCGTGGCGCAGATTTATGTGAAGAACGGTGACCGGGTACACAAAGGACAAAAACTGGCAGAGCTGGATAAATTTCGTTTAAAAAATAAGACCGCACAGTCCAAAGATGCTTTAGAGAAAGCTAAGTTGGAATTGCAGGATGTATTGATAGGGCAGGGGTATGCAGCGGATGATACTGCCAATGTACCCGATGATATCATGCAACTGGCACGGGTGAAAAGCGGCTATGATCAGACCCTTTCTCAATATGAACTGGCTAAATATGAAGAAGAACATGCCACTCTGATTGCTCCTTTTGACGGGGTGGTGGCTAATCTCTTTTCCAAACCCTATAATGCTCCCAGCAGTTCAGATGCTTTCTGTACAATTATCGGTTCACAGGGCATGGAAGCTGACTTTACTGTATTGGAGAGTGAACTCCCCCTTATTAAAGGTGGCGATAAAGTGGTTGTTACCCCTTATGCAGATCCTTCTGCCAAATACGAAGGACGTATCTCCGAAATCAATCCGCTGGTGGACGATAAAGGCATGGTGAAAGTGAAGGCCGTTGTCAACGGACAGGGCAAGCTCTTTAATGGCATGAACATACGGGTTAATGTACATCGTTCGCTAGGTGAACAGTTGGTTGTTCCGAAGAGTTCAGTGGTGTTGCGTTCCGGTAAGCAGGTGATTTTTACACTGAAAGATAATAAAGCGAAATGGAACTACGTGCAGACCGTACTGGAAAATTCCGATGAATACACGATTGTGGAAGATGAAGTGCAAGAAGGAGATGTGGTGATTGTGACAGGCAATGTGAACCTGGCTCATGAGGCACCAGTGAAAGTTATTGAAAATAAAAAATAAAAGGGGTGGTTAAGTTCTTGATACAGCGGCCCATTGCCGTATTGATGGCGTTTACCGCATGTTTTATTGTCGGTATGGTAACGTATTTCACGTTGCCGGTATCTCTGCTGCCGGATATTGCCATCCCGGAGATTACAGTACAAATCTCGGCACAGAATACTTCTGCGCGTGAGTTGGAGAATACGGTGGTGAAACCATTGCGCCAACAACTTATCCAGGTGGCTCGTCTGAAAGATATGGATAGCGAGGCGCATGATGGGGCAGGTCTTATCCGGCTGAATTTCGACTTCGGTACCAATACGGATCTTGCTTTTATCGAAGTGAATGAGAAGATTGACGCCGCCATGAACTACCTGCCTAAGGATACAGACCGTCCTAAAGTAGTAAAAGCAAGTGCTACCGATATTCCGGTATTCTATCTCAGCCTCACCCTGAAGAATGACAGCGCTTACGGACAAACGGACGAACGTGCTTTCCTCGATCTGTGTGAATTTGCCGAAAGCGTTATCAAGCGGCGTATCGAGCAGCTGACAGAGGTAGCCATGGTGGATATCACAGGATTGGTGGAGCGCCAGTTGCAGATTGTTCCCGATGAAAATAAGCTTGCCGTACTGGGACTTTCCATACAGGATGTAGAATCTGCTCTTACCCAAAATAATGTGGAACCGGGAAGTATGACCGTACGTGATGGATATTATGAATACAATATCAAGTTTTCCACTCTGTTGCGTACGGAAGAAGATGTGAAGAATATTCTTATTAACAAAAACGGACGCATCATCCGTCTGGAAGAGTTCTGCCGGATAGGTATTGTTCCCGTCAGGGAAAAAGGCGTATCCATGAGCAATGGTAAACGGGCAGTGACATTGGCCATTATCAAGCAGGCGGACGAGAATATGGATGACATGAAGCAGGCCATTGGCGGCACCATGAATTATTTTCAGAGTGTATATCCTGACATTGAATTCAGCGTTAGCCGAAACCAGACAGAGCTTTTGGATTATACTATCTCCAACTTGCAACAAAACCTTTCGTTGGGCTTTCTATTTATCTGTATCGTAGCCGTACTCTTTCTGGGGGATGTCAAATCTCCTTTCATCATCGGACTGAGTATGGTCGTTTCCATTGTGATCTGTTTTCTCTTTTTCTATTTGTTCAAGATGTCACTGAACATCATATCCCTGTCCGGATTGATTCTTGCACTGGGTATGATGATTGACAGTTCCATCATCGTAACTGAAAATATTTCTCAATATCGGGAAAGAGGATACTCGTTGAAACGTGCCTGTATTACGGGTACCAGTGAGGTGGTTACTCCGATGCTCAGTTCCTCGTTGACTACCATTGCGGTGTTTGTACCACTGATCTTTATGAGTGGTATTGCCGGAGCCATTTTCTACGATCAGGCTTTCTCGGTAACCGTTGGATTGATGGTTTCTTACTTCACGGGCATCATGTTGCTGCCGGTACTCTATATGCTGGTTTACCGGACGGGACTGCGTAAATCATGGTTCTCGCGTATCCGAATCAATAATCCTATAAAGGATCATACACTTGATCGTTTCTATGATGCCGGGATTGATTTTATATTTGCTCATAAAACGGCAAGCGTATTTTTCTGCATAGTTTCCGTGCCATTGTGTGTATTCATGTTCTATTTCATAGGAAAAGAGCGTATGCCGGAAATAGATCAGAATGAGCTGATAGCCCGTGTGGAATGGAATGAGAATATCCATGTGGACGAGAATCGTCGCAGGGTAGACAATTTATTTGAGTTGTTTAAGACAGAGACTATCGAACAGACTGCCGCCGTCGGACAACAAGACTATCTCCTGAACCGGGAGCAGGCTCTTTCTTCTTCGGAAGCAGAACTTTATTTCAAGACAAAGAATCCCTCTGAGATAGTCCCTTTGCAGGAAAAGGTTTACCGTACCCTCAAAACGGAGTATCCGTTGGCCGTGATTTCTTTTTCGCCACCCGAGACGGTATTTGAGAAACTGTTTGTGACGGGAGAAGCCGATGTTGTGGCTGAACTCTATTCCCGCAACAAGGAAAAAGTGCCGACAGCGGATGAATTACGTAATCTGGAAGCTGAGTTTGCTACCCGTACAGGATATGCTCCCACGGGTATTGCCTTTGAAAATCAGCTGAATATCCGTATCAATAAAGAAAAATTGCTACTTTATAATGTTTCGTATGACGAGTTGTATCGCATACTGAAAACAGCTTTCAAAGAAAACAGCATAGCTACTCTTCATTCTTACCAGCAATATCTGCCTATCAGCATTGTGGGAGAGGAACAAACGGTCAACAACATCTTACAGGAAACACTCGTTCCGACACGGGCGGATCAATATGGTGTTGAATATCTGCCTTTGCGTGAGCTGGTATCAGTGGCGCCGGCGGAAGATCTGAAAGCGATTACCGCAGGACGTAACGGAGAATATGTTCCGTTCCGTTTTTATGAAGTAAAAGAGGCGGAACCGCTTATGGAGCAAGTGAAGGAAGTGGTGGATGCTACCGGTGATTGGGATACCGCTTTTTCAGGAAGTTTCTTCTCTAACCGGAAGATGCTGGATGAACTGGTGGTTATTCTGTTTATTTCCATTCTGTTGATGTACTTCATTCTGGCGGCACAGTTCGAGAGTTTTGTGCAACCGCTTGTAGTATTGTTGGAGATACCGATAGACGTAGCATTTGCCCTGGTACTGTTGTGGATATGCGGACATACGCTGAATCTGATGTCTGCCATCGGTCTGATCGTTACGTGTGGTATTATCATCAATGACTCCATCCTGAAACTGGATGCGATTAATGAATTACGTAAGACGGGGATGCCGCTTCTGGAAGCTATCCATGAGGCGGGACGGCGCAGGTTGCGTCCCATCATCATGACTTCGCTCACTACTATTTTTGCCATGGTACCGTTATTGTTCTCTTTCGATATGGGATCGGAATTGCAGAAGCCGCTTTCCATTGCCATGATTGGGGCGATGTTCATCGGCACATTGGTCAGTCTGTTCATCATTCCGTTGATATATTGGTTTATTTACCGGGATAAAAAAGCTTGATATAATGAAGAAACTTGGTTTAATTATTCTTGTAGGACTTTCTCAGGCGTTTCCGTCCGTCGCGCAGCAACAGCAGGTTACGCTGGACTTGCAGCAGACGATTAAGATGGCGAACGATAGTTCGCTGGAAGCTTTCCGTACTAAAAATATGTATCTTTCAGGCTATTGGGAATATCGTACCTATAAGGCAAATCGCTTGCCGAGCCTGACGCTGAATATGACTCCTGCACAGTATAACCGTGACATTACGAAGCGTTATGACTCCGAACAGGATTTGGATATTTACCGTAGCCAACAGTCTTTCTATGCCTATGGCAACCTGGCAGTCAGGCAAAACTTTGACCTGACGGGTGGTACTTTTTATCTGGATACTGAGTTGGGCTATATGCGTAGTTTCGGTTCCAATCCCTACACGCAGTATACCAGTGTTCCCGTTCGTTTAGGTTATTCGCAAAGTCTGGTAGGTTATAATCCTTTCCGCTGGGAACGAAAGATTGAACCGCTGAAATACGAGAAAGTAAAGAAAGAATATATCTACAATGCTGAGCAGGTATCCGAGCAGGCCACTACCTATTTCTTTGCACTTGCCATGGCGCAGGCTGAGTATGACTTGGCAAAGGAGAATGTCGTTTCTTCCGATACGCTTTATCGTATTGGTATGCAACGTCTGAAGATAGCCTCTATCAGTCGTGCCGATCTTCTGACGCTGAAGCTGGACGTGGTGAATGCCCGTAACACTTTGCAGAATGCTGAAAGTTCATTGAAACGTGCCATGTTCTCGCTGGCTTCTTTCCTCAATCTGGAAAAGAATACAGAGATACGGCTTCTTCTCCCCAGTCGTCCCAGAGAACTAAACATCCCTGTAGATGCTGCCTTGGATGCCGCCCGTTCCAACAACCCGAACTTCCTTGGATTACGCCAGGACATATTGGAAGCAGAACGGAATGTAGACAAAACCAAGAAAGAATCCCGCTTCAACGCCAGTATCAACGCCAGTGTCGGTTTCAACCAGGTGGCGGAGAAATTTGGCGAAGCCTACAACCGCCCTATGCAGCAGGAAATGGTATCTGTCAGTGTCTCCATTCCTTTAGTGGACTGGGGAGTGCGTAAGGGAAAATATAATATGGCCCGTAACAATCTGAATGTAGTAAAGACCTCTTCCCGTCAGAACGAAATCAGCATTGAAGAAGAAGTCATTATGACCGTAAGTGATTTCAATGTCCAGCAAGACTTGGTGACAAGTGCCGAGGAAGCCCTCGACCTTTCCATTCTGGCATACAATGAAACCCGCCAACGCTTCATCATCGGTAAGGCGGATATCAGTAGCCTTACCTTGTCATTGAACCGTCAGCAAGAAGCCCAGCGCAACTATATCTCAGCCCTGAAAAACTATTGGCTGAACTATTATAAAATCCGCAAGCTGACCCTGCACGATTTTGCCAGCGGCTTCTCTCTTTCTGACAAATTCGATTATAGTCACTAATCACTAATAGTCAATCACTATGAATCGCCTTTCCCCTTTTACCCTCATCGTCACCTTTGTCTGTCTGGCACTGGTGGGTTTGGCCTTGGTTCCGATGCTTCCGGTCAAGCTGAATCCGTCGCGCACATTGCCGGGCTTTACGGTGCGCTTTAGCATGCCGGGCACTTCGTCGCGGGTGGTAGAGATGGAGGCGACAAGCAAACTGGAGTCCATGCTGGCCCGCATCAAAGGGGTAAAGGGAATGTACTCTACTTCAAGCAATGGCTACGGTTCCATTACGGTAGATCTGGATAAACACGCTGATGTGGATGCGGTACGTTTTGAGGCTTCTACTATTATCCGGCAGACATGGTCGCAACTGCCTTCCGGAGTCAGTTATCCGTATATTGACATGAAGGTGCCCGATGCGAATACAGCCCGTCCGTTCTTATCATTCACACTGAATGCACCGTCCACGCCTATACTGATACAGCAGTATGCAGAAGAACATATCAAGCCGCGTCTGGCTAAGTTGCAAGGCATTTATAAGATAGATTTAAGTGGTGCTACCCCGATGGAATGGCGGTTGGAATACGACAGTGAACAATTGCGGACGCTGGGAATCAGCATTTCTGATATTCAACGGGCCATCCAGTTACATTATAATAAAGAGTTTCTGGGAACGCACAACATGGATACGGCCGGTGGTAAGCAGTGGATACGTCTGGTCTTGATACCGGATGGAGTCAGCGGGCAATTTATTCCTTCGGACATCACGGTGACTGCTTCGGACGGTAAGATTATCCGCTTGGACGAGTTGGTGACTGTAGCGCGTATGGAAGAAGCTCCCCAAAGCTATTACCGTATCAATGGTCTGAATTCCATTTATATGTCTGTCACGGCCGTAGAGACTGCTAACCAATTGCAACTGAGCAATGAAGTGATGCAGGAAATGGAAGCAATACGTCTGACTTTGCCGCCCGGCTACGAGGTGCATACCAGCTATGATGCCACGGAGTATATTCGCGAGGAACTGAATAAAATTTATTTCCGTACGGGGCTGACGGTACTGATCCTGCTGGTATTCGTCTGGATTATTACGTTGAATCTGAAGTATCTGTTGCTGATCGTTACCAGCCTGGCTATCAACATTTCCGTGGCGGTTATTTTCTATTATCTTTTCGGGCTGGAGATGCAACTGTATTCATTGGCAGGGATTACCGTGTCCTTGAATCTTGTGATAGACAGTACCATTGTGATGACGGACCACATTTTGCACAGGCGTAATCTGAAAGCTTTTATGTCCGTACTGGCGGCTACCTTGACCACAATGGGGGCTTTGGTTATTATCTTCTTTCTGGATGAGAAAATCCGGCTGAATCTGCAAGACTTCGCAGCTGTGGTGATTATTAATCTGGCGGTATCTCTTTTCGTGGCTCTCTTTTTTGTTCCGGCCATGATTGATAGAATAAAGCTTGTCAAGAGGCAGAGCGTGAAACGCTGGGTGCGGAGTCATATACGTATTCGCAGGCTGACTGTTTACTTCACGCATTTCTATCAGTTG